>Ga0065721_10049961_pt1 | contig 24834 bp, 21 predicted proteins | sample Mesricmetagenome_FD_59108 | JGI IMG/M metagenome (GOLD analysis project Ga0065721, IMG submission 59108) | Mesophilic microbial community from rice straw/compost enrichment Sample: eDNA_1 v2 (version 2) | ecosystem: Engineered > Solid waste > Grass > Composting > Bioreactor | place: USA: Davis... | reverse complement strand
GGTTGAACACCGTGCTCTTGCCCGCCCCGTTCGGGCCGATCAGCGCGTGGATGGTGCCGCGGCGGACCTGGAGGTTGACCTCCTTCACCGCGATGAAGCCCTTGAACTCCTTGGAGAGTCCGCGCGCTTCGAGAATGATGTCCGTCACGACGGTCGTTCCCGTGATTGTCTGCCCAGGTTGGCTTGGCCAGGTGTGGTTGGCCGCGTGGCGCGGGCGATTACGGCTTCTTGACCAGAGGGCAGGTGCTGCGCTCCAGCGGCAGGAAGGCGTCGTCGCCGGGAATGGGCCGGAGAATCTTCATCAGGTCCCATTCGGACTTGGATTCATCCGGACCTTTGGCCTGGGCGAGGTACATTTCATGGACCATGCGCCCGTCGTCGCGGATCTTGCCGCCCTTTGCGAAAAAGTCGTTGATGGTGACGTTGCGCAGATGCTCGCGCACCTTCGTCGCATCGTCCGTACCGGCCGCCTTGATGGCGTTCAGGTAGGTCATGGTTGCCGAATAGGCGCCGGCCTGGATGTCGGTCGGCATGGTGCCGAACCGCTTGTGGAACCGCTCCGAGAACGCCCGGGTCTCGTCGTTGTAATCCCAATAGAAGCCGGTGGTGAACTTCACGCCTTTCGCAACGGCCGGCCCCAACGCGCGCAGATCGCTGAGGAAGACGAGCATGGCGGCAATCGACTGGCCACTGCTGGTGATGCCGAATTCCTGCGCCTGCTTCAGCGAGGTGCTGAAGTCCGTCCCGGCGTTGGCCAGCGCGATCACGTTGGCGCCCGATCCCTGGGCCTGGAGAAGGTACGACGCAAAATCGTTGGTGTTGAGCGGATGCCGGACCGTGCCGACGACCTTGCCGCCCATCTCCTTCACCATGTCGGAGGTGTTCTTCTCCAACGAGTGGCCGAAGGCGTAGTCGGCCGTGATGAAATACCAGTCCTTGCCGCCTTCCTGCATGATGGCGCGACCGGTGCCGGTGGCCAGCGCGTAAGTGTCGTACACGTAATGGATGCCGTAGGGCGAGCATTCGGCGTTGGTCAGGGCGGTCGAGGCGGAGCCGGCGGCGATGGTGATGCGCTTGCGCTCCGCCCCCAGCTTCTGGATGGCGATGGCCGAGGCGGAGTCCGTCGATTCGATGATGGCATCGACCCGGTCCTGGTCGAACCAGCGGCGCGCCGTGGCCGAGGTGATGTCGACCTTGTTCTGGTAATCCGCCGAAATGACCTCAATGGGCTTGTCGAGGACCTTGCCGCCGAAATCCTCGACGGCCATCTGCGTCGCGACGACGACCGCCTTGCCGCCGTTGCCCGAATACACGCCGGTCATATCGACGATCACGCCGATCTTCACGACATCATCCGAAACGCCTTGGGCCATCGCGGGAGTCGCGACGGCCAACACAGCCGCGAGCGTGGTCGCCGGCAGCGTGAAGCGATTCTGTGCCATTCCCCATTTCCTCCATGCTCTTTCTTGTGTGCGGCCCTGCGAAAAAGCCGCGAACCGATCCCGGTCCCACACACCGGTCAGCAAGGAGCATGCCAATGTATGAAAAGCGTGCCCGGCCGCGATTTCCGGAGCCGGAGAGAGCGTCGAAGGCTGTTCATCAGGAACACAGTGTTCACGGCGCGCACAAGAAATCTGTGTTTGCGCTGTGGACATAGGGGATCGCTCGCGGGATGCGTCATACGGTCGGCGGATGAACACTTCCAGTGCGCGCCGACCGTATCACTTCATCGACGCCAACCGCTTGTACAGGTAGGTCCGCGAGATGCCGAGTTCCTCGGCCGCCCGCTTTTTGTTGCCGCCATGCCGTTCAAGCGCTTCGCGGATCAGCGTCTCCTCGACGCTTCCAACGGCAACGCGCATGTCTCCCGGCGCGGGGGCCGGCGCGACCGCGGCGGACGACGGCGCGGCCATGCCGGGAAGCGCCGACGGCCGGAAATCCTCGACCTTGATCGTCGTCCCGTCGGAGAAGATGGCGGCCCGCTCGACCTCGTGAAGCAGTTGCCGCACGTTGCCGGGCCAGCGCAACGTTTGCAGATAGCCATAGACCTTTTCATCGACGAACAGCGGCCGGCGCCGGTCGCGGGCCGCCATTTTGGCCAGAAAACCCTGGACGATGGCGGGAATGTCCTCCAGCCGCTCCCGCAGCGGCGGGATCTTCAAGGTGACCGGGCTGATCCGGTAATAGAGGTCCAGCCGGAACTTTTCACTCTGGATCAGTTGACCGAGGTCCCGGTTGGTGGCCGAAACGAGGCGGAAATCCGAATAGCGCAACTGCTCGCCGCCAACGCGTTCGAAGGCACCGTCCTGGAGAACGCGCAAGAGCTTGACCTGAAGGTCCAGGGGCATGTCCCCGATTTCGTCCAGGAACAGCGTGCTGCGGTTGGCGAGTTCGAACTTGCCCTTGCGCCCTTTCCGCTCGGCACCGGTGAAGGCGCCGGGCTCATAGCCGAACAGTTCGCTTTCCGCGAGGCTGGCGGGCAGAGCGGCCGAATTCACCGTGACCATGGAGCGCGTGTGACGGGAGCTCAAGGTGTGGATCGCGTGGGTCACCAGCTCCTTGCCCGTCCCGCTTTCTCCCAGCACCAGAATGGGGATGTCCAGGGGTGCGACCTTCGCGATGTCCGCCTTCAGCTGGCGGATCGCGTCGCTCGTTCCGATGATCTGGTCGAGGCCGGTCGGCCGGGTCAGAAGCCCACTCAGCTCGCGCTTGTACAGGGCAACCTCGTCGCGCAGCCGTGTGACTTCCTGACTCAACTCCTGGAGCTGTTCGGGAGCCTTGAACATCACCTTCCCGATGGCGCCGACCACCCGTCCATCGTCCAGAATCGGCGTCCGGTTGACCACGCGCGTGACACCGCGCATCTGCTGAAGCTTGCCGATTTCCGCCTTGCCCGACTGCACGACATGGTGCAGGCGGGTGTTCTCGATGACCTCCGTCACCGGCTTGCCGATCGCTTCTCCGGTGTGGAGGTGAAAGAACCCCTCATGGACCGGGCTGATGAACCGAACTCTTGCCTCGTCATCGACCACCGTCATGCCCTCGTAGGGGTCGCTGACGAAATGGTTCAGGATGGAATAGGCAAAATCGACGCTGCCCACGAAATCCAGAAGCGTGTCCTTTTGATTTTCCTCGTGTATCAGGAACAGGGAAACGTCGCCGTTTCGCCACGCCAGAACGACATACCGCTTCTTTTCGACGGTGATTCCGAAAAGTCGCCGTTCCGCCAAGCGGTTCCGCATTCCTTTGATCTGCGTCTGCACATCTTCCCGGCCACCAAGACCGTTTTGAAAGGTGACTTTGCCATTGGCGTCCAGAACCAACACACCGGACTTCATTTCGTCCGCACTTCCGCTCACGGTCATTCCCTCCTTAGGACTGGCGCTCTCCGGCGCCTGACGGCAAGGTAGCGCCGTTTCGTGTCAGCTGAAACTACATATCGCACACGTAAGTGTGTTCATGGCGCGAACACTCCATGCGACCGTCACTCCTTCGGACGCTTGCGCAGGGTGCCATTTTCCTATTATCTATCAATGACTTAGCAACAGGTTTGGCAGACGTGGCACGACGTTTGCTGTAGAGGGAGGCATCAATCAAGCGCGGAGCCGCGAGACAACATGCTTCCGATGGACAACCTTCCCGACGCGCCGAGCGGACAGCCGTTTGGGATGCTCTCCGGGATCCGGGTTCTGGATCTGACCACGTCGATTGCCGGCCCCTACGCGTCACAACTTCTGGGCGATTTCGGCGCTGATGTGGTGAAGATCGAACGGCCGGAAAGTGGCGACGACGCTCGCGCCTGGGGGCCTCCGTTCCTGGATGGCGAATCTCTTTGGTTCATCAGCGTCAACCGGAACAAGCGCAGCGTCACGCTCGACTACACGAAGCCGGAAGGGCGGGCCATTCTGCTGAATTTGGTCAAGCAGTCCGACGTGGTGCTGGTCAACATGATCCAGCGGACGCAGGAAAAGCTGGGCCTCACTTACGACGCGCTTTCGGCGGTGAAACCGGACCTCGTTTTCGCGGCCATCACCGGTTTCGGAATGACCGGCGCACGGACCGACCTCCCCTGCTACGACCTGATCGCCGAGGGCTACAGCGGCATCATGGATTTGACGGGCGAGTTGGATGCGCCGCCGCAGAAGGTGGGCAGCCCGGCCGCCGACATGCTCGCCGGACAGGACGCCGCGCTCGCGGTCTGCACCGTCCTGTTCGAACGGGAGCGGACCGGAGCAGGCCGGAAGATCGACATCTCGTTGGTCGAGAGCATGACCCGCTTCATGACGCCGCGTCTCGTCTCCTTCCTCGGCTCCGGCGAACTGCCCCGGCGCTCGGGCGGGCGTGACAGCGTCATCGCCATCTACCAGACCTTCGAGACCGCTGACGGACCGATCACCCTCGGGCTCGGCAATGATGGCATCTGGCGGCGCTTCTGCGCGGCCATCGGGCGGCCGGAGTGGGCCGAGAATCCCCGGTATGCGAACAACATCAAACGCCGGGAGACCCGCCCGGAAATCGTGGCGAACATCCAGGAGGTTCTGCGCGGCCGCACGCGCGCGGAATGGCTGTCGCTGTTCGCGCAAGCCCGCGTGCCCGCCGGTCCGATCAACCGCCTGGACGAGGTTGCTGCCGATCCCGAGCTTCAGGCCCGTGGTCTGGTCTACACCCTGCGCAACGACGAACGCGCGCAGCCTCAGGTCAATCTGGGCATCCAGTTTGACGGCGCCGCGACCTCGCCCCGGCTGCCGGCGCCGCGCCTGGGCGAACACACGCAGGCCATTCTTCAGGAACTGGCCGGCCTTGCCGAGCACGACCTCGCCGCGCTGCGCCGCGCCAGCATCATCTGACCATCACCATTCCGATCGGGAGGAAACGAAAACCATGTCGTACGAAACGATTCTTTACTCCGAAGACGGCCCCATCGGCACGCTGACGCTGAACCGCCCGGACGATGGCAACATGTTCAATGTCCAGATGTGCCACGAGATCCGCGATTGCATCAACGAGGTGCGGCGCGAGACGCGCACCCGCGTCCTGGTCATCACCGGCGCCGGCGACAAGTTCTTCTGCACCGGCGGCCGCAAGGACGGGATGGAGGACACCCAGCTCTACGCCGGCGTCCTGCCGACGCTGGAGATGTACGAGAGCATCGACAAGCTTCAGAAGCCGGTCATCGCCTCGGTCAACGGCTTTGCCGTCGGTGGCGGCAACGTCCTGCAGATGGTCTGCGACCTGACCATCGCCGCCGACACCGCCATCTTCCGGCAGGTCGGCCCGATGGTCGGCAGCTTCGACGCCGGCTACGGCACCTGGTACCTGGAAGACCTCGTCGGCAAGAAGCGCGCGAAGGACATCTGGTTCCGCAACCCGAAGATCACCGCCGCCGAAGCGGCCGAGATGGGCCTGATCAACAAGGTGGTGCCGGCTGCCGAACTGAAGGACGCAACGCGCAAGATGGCGCTGGAAATCGCCGACCGCGGTCCTCTTGCGCTGGCCTCGCTGAAGGCAGCGTTCAATGCCCGTCACGGCGGCGTCGGCGGCCTGTCCCGCATGGCCCACGACCTGCTGCTGCGCGGCTACCTGGAGACGGACGAGTCGCACGAGATGGCGGCTTCCTTCGCCGAGCGCCGCAAGCCGTCCCCGGACAAGTTCGGCCGTTGATGCTCCAGCAACCGACAGAAGGAGACCGTCCGTGAACACGGTGCTCACGCTCCATGATCCGGAGTTGGCAGCCGGCTACAAGGCGGCCGGTGTCTGGCGCGACGAAACCCTGTACGGAATGCTTGCCAAGCACGCCGCCGAGCAACCGGACCGCTACGCCCTGCGCGATGGTTACCGCCGGCTGACGTGGCGGCAACTGCTTGCCTGGGTGGACAGCGTCGCTGACGACCTCGACGAGGCCGGTGTCCGGCGCGGCCAGCGCGTTTCCGTCTGGTTGCCCAATCGGGTGGAGGCCGTTGTCGTCTTCCTGGCCTGCTCCCGCAACGGCTATGTTTGCAACCCGTCGCTCCACCAGAACTACACGGTCGCCGAGATCTCCGGGCTGCTGGAACGGGTGAACTGCGCGGCGCTGTTCGCCCAGACCGGCTATGGGGCGGACGCGGACCGCGCCGATGTCTTCACCGCCGCCCGCAACCTGCCGAGCATGAAGCGCATCTACCGGCTGGAGCCGTACGGCGGCCGGTGGTGCGGCGCCGATCAGCCCTTCCCGGCGACCGCGCCGCGCCGCCCGGTGCTGGCGGAGCCGGTGGCCAATGCCGACAAGGTCGTCTATCTGGCCTTCACCTCCGGCACGACCGGCGCGCCCAAGGGCGTCATGCACTCCGACAACACCCTGCTGGCGAACGGCCGGGCGCTGGTGGAGGACTGGAAGCACGGGCCGGACACCGTGCTGCTCAGCCTCAGCCCGCTGAGCCATCACATCGCCACCGTGGCCCTGGAACAGATGCTGGCCGCCGGCTGCGAGCTTGTCGTCAACGATCCGCCGCCGGGAATGAAGCCGCTGGACTGGATCCAGGAGACCGGCGCCACTTACATCATGGGGGTGCCGACCCACGCGATGGACATCCTCGCGGAGATGCGCCGCCGGGGCCAGTCCACGCTGGGTGCCGTCACGATCTTCTACATGGCGGGCTCGGCCATTCCGCAGGAATTGGCCAAGAGTTTCCTCGCGATCGGCGTTACGCCGCAGAACATCTACGGCATGACCGAAAACGGGTCGCACCAGTACACGCGCCCCGACGACGACGTGGACACCATCACCTCCACCTGCGGCCGTGCCTGCCGGGGCTATGAAGTCCGCATCTGGAAACAGGATGCCCCCGACACCGAGGCCGCTCCCGGCGAGGTCGGCGAGATCGGCGGGCGGGGCGGCGTGCTGATGCTGGGCTACTTCGACAACCAGACCGCTACCGAGTCCTCCTTCAACCGGCACGGCTGGTTCATGAGCGGCGACCTCGGCCGGTTCGACGCGAACGGCAATCTGGAGATCGTCGGGCGCAAAAAGGACCTCATCATCCGCGGCGGCCACAACATCCACCCGTCACGCATCGAGGAACTGGCGCTGAAGCATCCGTCGGTGCGGATCGCCGCCGCTATCCCCATCGCCGATGCCCGGCTTGGCGAGAAGGTGTGCCTTGTCCTGTCGGTGGACGGTGCGCCCCCCTCGGCGGACGACATCCTGCTGCACCTCCATCGCGCCGGCCTGTCCAAGTACGACATGCCCGAGTTCCTGTCGATCGTCGCCGATTTCCCGCTGACGGCCAGCGGCAAGGTGCTGAAGCGCGGTCTCGTCGAGTGGGTGAAGACCGGGAAGATCGTGCCCGAACCCGTGCGCTGGAACGCCCGCATCCTTACGAAGGAACCGCAGTGATGCCTGTTCTGCTGTCGCAACGCGACGAACTGGCGGTCCTCACGCTCGACCGCCCCGAGGCCCTCAACGCCCTGAGCTTCTCCATTCTGGAAGAGATCGGCCGGACGCTCGACGAGGTCGCGCGGACGGACGCCCGCGCGCTGCTTGTGACGGGGGCCGGGCCGAAGGCCTTCTGCGCCGGGGCCGACATCAAGGAGCTGACAGGCCGGTCGCTGCTCGATCAGAAGCGCGGTGCCGAGCTCGGTCAGGCGGTGTTCGCCAAGCTCGCCGACCTGCCGATGCCGTCGATCGCGGTGATCAACGGCTTCGCCTTCGGCGGCGGGCTGGAAATGGCGCTCGCCTGCACCTTCCGCCTTGCCGGGCGCAACGCCAAGATGGGCCTGCCGGAAATCAAGCTTGGGCTGATTCCGGGCTATGGCGGAACGCAGCGTCTACCGCGCCTGATCGGCGAGGCCCGCGCCATGGAGATGATCCTGACCGGTAGGACGGTCGGGGCCGAGGAGGCCGAGCGCATCGGGCTGGTCAACCGCCTGATCGACGAGCCCCACCTCGATGCCGCCGTCGCCGTCGCCCGCGAGTTCACCGGCTACAGCAAGCTGGCGGCGTCCTTCGCCCGCTCGGCGGTGCAGCGCGCCGGCGACCTGCCGGTGCACGAGGGCCTAAAGGTCGAGGCGGACCTGTCCACCCTCGCCTACCAGACCGCCGACGCCGTCGAAGGCATGACCGCCTTCATCGAGAAGCGGAAACCGCAATTCCAGGATCGCTGATATGGGCAAGAACACCATCAAGGCCGGCGTCGTCGCCGTCACCGGGGCAAGCCGCGGCATCGGCGCGGACATTGCGCTGGAACTGGCGCGGCGCGGCTTCACGGTCGCCTGCCTCAGCCGTCAGGGCGTCCTTCCCGCGGTCCCGGCGGACGAGGCCGCGCTGGCGGAGCGGCTGCTGCCTTTCAAATGCGACGTGACGGACGAGGCGAGCCTGCGCGAGCGGTTCGCGGAGATTGCCCGGATCGGCAACGGCCTGACCGCGCTGATCAACAACGCGGGCATTCATCTGGAAGGCCGCAGCGATCAGTTCTCCACCGACGACTTCGCCACGGTGATGGCCACCAACACGACCGCTGTGTTCGTCGCCTCGCGCGAGGCCTATCCGCATCTCGCCAAGACCGGCGGCATGATCCTCAACATGGGATCCTTTTTCGACCGGATGGGCGTGAAGCGGAATCTGGCTTATTGCGCGTCCAAGGCGGCGGTCGGCGCGATCACGCGGTGTCTGGCGGTGGAATGGGCGTCCAGCGGCATCCGCGTGCTGAACCTCGCACCGGGCTACATCCTCACCGACCTGAACCGGGAGGCTCTTTCCGAGGGTCCGCTCAGCGCTTTCCTTGCGAAACGCATCCCGACCGGCGGCCCCAGCGGTCCTGACGCCGTCGCGCAACTCGCCGCCGCCCTGCTGGAAGAGAGCATCCCGTTCCTGACCGGAGAGACGATCTACATCGACGGCGGCCAGGGCATCGCTCACTAAAGCGAATTCTCATTCGCTTTCGATTCACATGGCCTCATTCGCCGGCCGGGCTTCGGCCGCACGTGCGGCCGGGACCGCAGTCGCGGTCCTAAGCGGATCGCCATCCGCTTTAACGACAAGCGCCCATTGCGAGACATGGGAAGGAACCTGCGATGAACGTGTTGGAAAAGCTGGATGAGACCCTCGTCCAGAGCCTCAGCGAAGAAGAGGCGATGCTCCTGGAGAGCGTGAAGGCGGTCGCCCGCGACAAGATCGCGCCCGCGGCCGAGCATCACGACGCCAACGCCACCTTTCCCTGGGACAATGTGCACGCCCTGAACGAGCTTGGCCTGAACGCCATGTTCGTGCCGGAGGCCTACGGCGGCGCGCAGCTCTCGTACCTTTCCTATCTCGCCTGCGTGCGCGAGGTCAGCAAGGCCTGTGCGTCCACCGGGATTATCTGGGCGACCAACTTCCACGGCATGAAGCCGCTGATCGACTTCGGAACGGAGGAGCAGAAGCAGCGCCTCCTGCCGCGGCTGGCCGAAGGTGCGCTGGGCGCGCTGTGCATCACCGAGGAGTCCGCAGGATCCGACGCCACCGGCATGAAGACCCGCTTCCGGCCGGATGGCGACGACATCATCGTCAACGGCGGCAAGATCTTCATCACCAATGGCGACGTCGCCGACCTGTATCTCGTGTTCGGCAAATGGACAGAGATCGACGATCCGAAGAAGTCCATCTCCGTCCTGATTCTCGAAAAGGGCACACCGGGGCTGAACATCCTCCGCAAGGAGGACAAGATGGGGCATCGGGCGTCCAGCACCGCCGCCCTGTCCTTTGAGGACTGCCGCGTGCCGCGCGCCAACCTGCTTGGCAACCCCGGCGACGGCCTGCGCATCCTGCTGGCTTCGCTCAACAAGTCGCGGCCCAGCGTGGCGGCCCATGCCCTGGGTATCGCTCGGGCGGCCTTTGAAGACGCGGTCGCCTACATCAACGACCGCCGCCAGTCGGGCAAGCGGATCATAGAATTCCAGGGCATCCAGTTCACCCTGGCCGACCTCGCCACCGATCTGGCGATGTGCGAATCCTGGCTCTGGCAGCTCGGTCGCCGCATTGACGCGGGCGAGAAGGATTTCGGCATCGAGGCGTCAATGCTGAAGATGCGGGCCACCGATCTTGCCATGCGCATCACCACCGAAGCCGTGCAGCTGCACGGCGGCTACGGCTACTGCAAGGACTACCGCGTGGAGCGCCTGATGCGTGACGCCAAGATCACGCAGATCTGGGAAGGCACCAACCAAATCCACCGGCAGCTGATCGGCCGCAGCTTCATCAACAAGCAGGACTGACCCATGACCACGATCAAAACCGTCGGCGTGGCCGGCAGCGGCACCATGGGTGCCGGCATTGCGATCGTCGCCGCGCGCGCCGGCTTCCGCACCATCGTCTACGACACCAAGCAGGAGACGCTGGACCGCGGCCGCCGCCAGACCGAGGGCTTCTTCGGCAAGTCGGTGCAGCGCGGCAAGCTGACCGCCGAGCAGGTGGACAAGATCCTGGGCGACCTCAGCGGCACGACCAACATCGAGGACCTCGCGGCCTGCGACGTGGTGATCGAGGCCGTGTTCGAGGATCTGAAGGTCAAGCACGACCTGTTCTCCTCCCTGAACCGCATCTGCCCCGAGCACACCATCTTCGCGTCCAACACCTCCACCCTGTCGATCACGGAGATCGCGGGCGGATCGGGCCGGCCGGACCGCGTCGTCGGGATGCATTTCTGTCTGCCGGCGCAGCTGATGAAGCTGGTCGAGATGTCGCCCGGGCTGACCACCGCCCCGGCGGTGTTCGAGGAGGCCTGGCGTTTCTGCGAGGCGATGGGGCAGCGACCGGTCAAGACGAAGGACAACCCCGGTTTCATCCTCAATTACTTCCTCGTCCCCTTCAACAACGACGCGATCCGCATGGTCGAGGCCGGTGTGGCCGAGCCGGCGGAGATCGACCGCGCCATCAAGGCCGGCCTCGGCTACGCCATGGGTCCGCTGGAACTGCTCGACCTGATCGGCCTGGACACCCAGCTTCTGCTTTGCGAGGCGCTGCACGGCGTCACCAACGACCCGCGCGCCGCCTGCCCGCCGCTGGTCAAGCGGATGATCGCCGCGAACCATCTCGGCCGGAAGACGGGCCGGGGGTTCTACACCTACGAAAAAGACGCGATGTTCGGAGGCTGACCCATGCGATACACGCTGATCGACACCGGCGACAGCCGCTCGTTCCCCACCGCCCATCCGTTGCTGGAGGGTTCCTCCGCCGACGGCGAGGTGGTGGTCATCATCGGACGCAACGCCGGCGCCGCTCTGGCCGACCTGCCGGGCCGCGAGGCGAAGGCCGCCATCCTGGTCGAACTCGGCACCGAAAGCCTGGGCGTCCACACCGGCGAGAGCCGGGGCACCGAGGGCTCCAACGTGCTGGGCTTCGCCCGCTTCCGTCTGGGCGACGCGGCACCGTCCGATCTGGTCGAGCTAGTCCGCCAGCCAGCCACACCGGACGGCGCGATCGCGGCGGCGCGCGCCGTTCTGGAAGGCGCCGGGCTGAAGACCGCCGTCTGCGGCGACTTCGCCGGCCGCATCATCGACCGGCTGGTCCGCCCCTACTACAACGCCGCGCTGCGCCGCCTGGACGAAGGGCTGGCCACCGCCGACGACATGGACCTGACGCTGAAGCTGGGTCTCGGCTATCCGGAAGGCCCGATCGCGCTGCTGGAGCGCACCGGCCTGGAGCATCACTACGACGTCACCAAGGCGCTGTTCGAGGTCTACGCGACGCCCGACTACGCCCCGGCCCGCCGGGCGGTCGTCGCCAAGCAGCGCGCAGCGCAGAAGGAGGCGTAGCATGCGCCCGCTGGAAGGGATCCGCGTCGTCGATTTCAGCACGCTGTTGCCCGGTCCGCTGGCCACGTCGATGCTGGTCGATGCCGGCGCCGACGTCATCAAGATCGAGCGGCCCGGCCGGGGCGACGAAATGCGCAGCTACGAGCCCAAGTTCGGCACCGACGCCGTGAACTTCGGCCTGCTGAACCGCGGCAAACGCAGCATCGCCCTGGATCTCAAGGCGCCCGGCGCCGCGGAGCGGCTGATGCCGCTCCTGCGCGAGGCGGACGTGCTGGTCGAGCAGTACCGCCCCGGCGTCATGGACCGGCTGGGCCTCGGCTACGACGCACTGGCCGCCGTCAACCCCGGCCTGATCTACTGCTCGATCACCGGCTATGGCCAAACCGGGCCGAAGGCGGACACGGCCGGGCACGACCTGAACTATGTCGCGGAATCCGGGATGCTGTCGCTGTCCACCGGGGCCGACGGAGCGCCGGTGCTTCCGGCGGCGCTGGTCGCCGACATCGGCGGCGGCACCTATCCGGCTGTGGTCAACATTCTTCTGGCCCTGCTGGAGCGCAAGCGGACCGGAAAGGGTTGCCGGCTCGACATCGCGATGGCCGACAATCTGTTCACGTTCCTCTACTGGGCGATGGGCAACGGCCTTGCCGCCGGCCAGTGGCCGCAGCCGGGCCAGGAACTGCTCACCGGCGGCTCGCCGCGCTACCAGATCTACCGGACGGCGGACGGCCGCTTTCTCGCCGCGGCGCCGCTGGAGGAGAAGTTCTGGACGGCCTTCTGCGCCATCATCGGCCTGCCGGAACCGCTGCGCGACGACACCAGGGACGCCGCCGCGACGAAGCGGGCCGTTGCCGACATCATCGGCGGCCGCGACGCGGCGCACTGGCGGGCCGCCTTCGCCGGCAAGGACGTCTGCTGCTCGATCATCAGCAGCATGGAGGAGGCTCTGGCCGATCCTCACTTCCACGCGCGCGGCCTGTTCGCCCGCACGCTGTCCGCGCCGGACGGCCGGACCATCACGGCGCTGCCCTCCTCCGTTGCGCCGAATCTGCGCGCCGATGGGAATGAGACCGGGTATCCGGAACTGGGCGAGGCCAACGGCCTGATCGACAGGTAGCTCCTGGCAAACGACACCGAATAACGAGGAACGCGACCTTGAAAGCGATCGTCATCCGCCAGCATGGCGAACCGGAGAGCATGGTGATCGAGGAGCGGCCGACGCCGACGCCCGACGCCAACCAGGTGCTCGTCGCGGTCAAATCCATCGGCGTGAACTATCCCGATCTGCTGGTCATCGGGGGCAAGTACCAGGTCCTCGCCCCCTTGCCCTTCAGCCCGGGCAAGGATGCGGCCGGCGTCATCCTGGCGGTCGGACCCGGCGTGGAAAGCTGCAAGCCCGGCGATCGGGTGGTCTGCCAGTTGGAGCACGGCGCTTACGCCGAGCAGATCGTCGTGCACGAGGACCAGTGCTTCGTCATGCCCGATCGCATGTCCTTCGACGAGGCGGCGGCGATGGGCCTTGCCTACCAGACGGCCTACTTCGCGCTGGTGGAGCGCGGCTTGTACAAGAAAGGCGAGACCGTCCTGGTCAACGGCGCGGCCGGCGGCGTCGGGCTCGCCGCGGTGCAGATCGCCAAGGGGCTTGGCGCCACCGTGATCGCCGGTGTGGTCGGCGAGGATCAGGCGACGGTCGCCCGGCGCAACGGGGCCGATCACGTGGTCGACCTGTCGCTGCCCAACCTGCGCGACAGCCTGCGCGGACGCATCCGGAAGCTGACGGATGGGCGGGGGGTGGATGTCGTCCTCGACCCCATCGGCGGCGATGTGTTCCAGGCGTCGTTGCGGGCGTTGGCGTGGCGCGGCCGGATGGTCGTGATCGGCTTCGTCAGCGGCACGATCCCCGAGGTCAAGGTCAACTATCTGCTGGTCAAGAACATCCACGTCAGTGGCCTGCAATGGAGCGACTACCGTGACCGCACGCCGGATTGGGTCCGGCGCGTGCAGTCGGAGCTGTTCGACCTCTACGAGGCCGGGGCGGTGCGTCCGCAGGTCATGAAAACCTTCCGCTTCGAGGACTTCGCCCAGGCCCTCGGCCTGCTCCGGGACGGCAAGGTCACCGGCAAGGTCGTGCTGACGGTCTGACCCCAAACGTCAATTTGACCCAAGCGGCGCGTCCCCTGGCCGGACGCCACGGGCTCGCTCGCCCTGCCGGTCACCGGCGGGGCGAAGGACAACAGGAATGCGGAGGAATCGGTGAAAGAGCACATCACGGGCGGTCTGTCGCAGGACGTGGTCGTGGCGGTCATTGGCGCGGGCACGATGGGCAGCGGAATCGCCCAGGTCGCGGCATCGGCGGGTCACCCCGTGCTGCTGGTCGACGCCGCGCCGGGCGCGGCCGAGCGCGGAGTCACGGCGATTGCGAAGACCCTGCAGAGCGCCGTTTCCAAAGGAAAAATCTCGGAGGAGCGGCGCGCCGCCGTCCTCGGCCGCATCCGGACCTGCGCGGATCTCGCGGAACTGACCGGCGCCGGTCTGGTGGTGGAGGCCATTGTCGAGGATCTGGCGGCCAAGCGCGCCTTGTTCGCACGCCTGGAGGACATCGTGTCGGACGATTGCCTCCTCACCTCCAACACCTCGTCGATTTCGATCGAGTCCATCGGGGCCAAGCTGAGGCGCCCGGAGCGGGTCGCCGGGCTACATTTCTTCAACCCCGCGCCCGTGATGGCGCTGGTCGAGGTCATCAGCGGCCGGGCCACCGACCCCGCCATTGCAGCCTGCCTGGAAGCCACCGCGGCGGCGTGGGGCAAGGCGCCCGTTCGTGCACGGTCGACGCCCGGCTTCATCGTGAACCGTGTGGCCCGCCCCTTCTACGCCGAGGCGCTGCGCGTGCTGGCGGAGGGGGGAGCCGCCCCCGCGACCGTGGATGCCGTCATCCGCGAGTCCGGCGGCTTCCGCATGGGGCCGTGTGAACTGATGGATCTGATCGGCCACGACGTGAACTACGCGGTCACCAAGTCGGTGTGGGACGCCTTCCACAACGATCCGCGCTTTCAGCCGTCGCTCGTGCAGCGGGAACTGGTCGAGGCGGGTTGGCTGGGGCGGAAATCCGGTCGCGGCTTTTACGATTACCGCGGCGGCGAGAATCCTGCCGCCTCCGCCGCCGAACCGGCGGCACCTCCCGCCGCCGTGACCGTCGCGGGTTCGCTTGGCTTCGCCACCCCGCTGGTGGACCTGCTGCGCAACGCCGGCATCGCCGTGGAGCAGGCAACCGGTCCGGGAGAGTTGCGGTTCGGTACCGCCACGCTGGCTCTGACCGACGGCCGCCTCGCCACCGAGCGTGCGGCCGAACTGGGCGGCGACCTCGTTCTTCTCGACTGGGCGCTGGACTGGACGGCCGCCACGCGTGTCGCGTTGGCCCCGGCCCGGCAGACCTCCGGGGAGGCGCTGGCCGCCTGCGTCGGGCTGTTCCTGGCGCTGGGCAAGACGGTCTCCGTCATCGACGACGTGCCGGGCATGATCGTCGCCCGCACCGTCACCATGCTGGCGAACGAAGCCGCCGACGCGCTGAACCAACGCGTGGCCGATGCGCGGGCGATCGACATCGCCATGACCAAGGGCGTCAACTACCCGATTGGCCCTCTCGCCTGGGCCGACCGTGTCGGGGCCGGCCGCGTGCTGACCGTGCTCGACCATCTGGCGCGTACCTATGGGGAAGATCGCTACCGCGCGTCGCCCCTGCTGCGGATCTGCGCTCTTGCCAACATCGACCTTTGCTCCGTGGAGAAGAATCCGTCATGACCACCGCCTACATCTGCGACGGCCTGCGCACGCCGTTCGGCCGCTACGCCGGATCGCTGTCCTCCATCCGGGCGGATGACTTGGCCGCGGTGCCCATCCGGGCGCTGGTGGCGCGCCATCCCGGCATCGACTGGGCGGCGCTGGACGAGGTGATTCTGGGTTGCGCCAATCAGGCCGGCGAGGACAACCGCAACGTCGCCCGCATGGCGGCCTTGCTCGCCGGACTGCCGGTCGAGGTGCCCGGCACGACCGTGAACCGCCTGTGCGGCTCCGGCATGGACGCGGTCGGTCTGGCCGCGCGGGCCATCGCGTCCGGCCAAGCCGACCTGATCATCGCCGGCGGCGTGGAGAGCATGAGCCGCGCGCCCTTCGTCATGGGCAAGGCGGACACGGCTTTCTCCCGCGCCGCCGAGATTCACGACACGACCATCGGCTGGCGCTTCGTCAACCCACGGATGAAGGAGGCTTACGGCGTGGATTCCATGCCGGAAACCGCCGAGAATGTCGCGGAGGACTACGCCATCGGCCGCACCGACCAGGACGCCTTCGCCCTGCGCAGCCAGCAGCGCGCCGGGCGCGCCCTGGCAAACGGGCGGTTCACGCGGGAGATCGCGCCGGTCGTCGTCAAGGGCCGCAAGGGCGAGCTGGTGGTGGACACCGACGAGCATCCTCGGCCGGACACCACGCTGGAGGCGCTTGCCAAGTTGAAGCCGGTGGTGAAACCCACCGGGACCGTGACAGCCGGCAACGCATCCGGCGTCAACGACGGTGCGGCCGCGCTGCTGATTGCCTCGGAGGCGGCTGTCAAGCGCTATGGCCTGATCCCCCGCGCCCGTGTGACGGGCGTCTCGACGGCCGGCGTGGCGCCACGCGTCATGGGCATTGGCCCAGTGCCGGCCACCCGCAAGCTTCTCGACCGGTTGGGTCTCGGCATCGGCGACATCGATGTGATTGAACTGAACGAGGCCTTTGCGGCACAGGGGCTGGCTGTGTTGCGCCAGCTTGGCCTGCCGGATGATGGGGAGCACGTGAATCCGAATGGCGGCGCGATCGCGCTTGGCCACCCACTCGGCGCGTCGGGTGCTCGCCTCGTCCTCACGGCTTTGCACGAGTTGGAAGAGCGGAAGGCCCGCCGCGCCTTGTGCACGATGTGCATCGGCGTCGGGCAGGGAATTGCCTCGATCATCGAACGGGTCTGATACGCCCTCGGACGTGGGTGCGGGATGCCCCGTGCCCACATCGGCCTTCCGAGAGCCTTCCGAGGCCGGTCCGATGTTGCTTGGCCAAAGCGTATTGCGACACCCGAACCGACGCAGATCCATCAAAGAAACGACGATGAGTGTGCCGGTTTCTGTCAGGCGCACCACCATTACTGCACTTTCTCGGCGGAAAGGCGGTTCACCCGTCGTGTGTTTGACGGCTTATTCGACGACGATGGCCAAGCTGCTGGACCCGCATGTCGACGTGCTGCTGGTCGGCGACAATTTGGGTATGGTGCTCTACGGCTTCGACAGCACGCTGCCGGTGACGCTCGATATGATGATCCAGCACGGCGCCGCGGTCGTCCGTGGGTCCAGGCAGGCCTGCGTGGTCGTCGATCTGCCCTTCGGCAGCTATCAGAAATCTCCGAAGCAGGCATTCCGCAGCGCCGCCCGCGTTCTGGCGGAAACAGGCTGCGCCGCCGTGAAGCTGGAAGGCGGGGCGGAAATGGCCGAGACCGCAGCCTACCTGACCGCACGTGGCGTGCCGGTTTCGAACTTGAGCTTCTGATAAGGAGGCCCTATCACTGGGGCATGGATCGTCGGCGCCTCCAATCCTTCGTCGCGCTCTCAGAAGAGCTTCATTTCCATCGCGCGGCGGCACGTTGCCACATGACGCAGCCGGCCCTCAGCCAGCAATTGCAACAGCTGGAGGCCGAGCTTCAGGTGCAGCTGGTCCACCGGAACAAGCGTCGCGTCTCCCTGACCCGCGCCGGAGAGATGTTCTGTCAGGAAGCGCGGAAGATTCTGCGGCAGATGGAGCACGCGGCCCTTCTCGCCCGCCAAACGGACCGGGGTGAGATCGGGCAGCTGTCCGTCGGGGTCACCGCCCCGGCGCTCTACATCATCTTTCCTGAAATCATGCACCGGTTCCGGACCGAACTGCCCAACGTCGGCGTCAACGTCCACGTCATGACGACCGCCGAGCAGGAGGCGGCGCTGCGGTCGGGAACCATCGATGTCGGCATCTTCCACCCGCCGCTGGACGACCAGTCGCTGTCCTCGCACCAGATCGCCCGCATGCGGTTCAACGTCGTGCTGTCCGACCGCAACCATCTGGTCTCCCGCCCCAGCCTGCGGCTGGAGGATTTGTCGAAGGAGCGCTTCATCATTTTCCCGCGGGTGATCGGGCCGCGCCTGTACGACGAGATCATCACGCTGTGCCAACAGGCGGGCTTCAGCCCGGAGGTGATCGTGGAGTCCTCCCCGGCCCAGTCCATCATTGCGCTGGCCGCCGCGGACTTCGGCATTGGGCTCATCGCCTCGCGCCTTCAGCAGTTCGACCGTCCGGGCGTGATCTACCGTCCGCTGGAAGGACCGGCGCCCTACCTTACGCTCGGCGTCGCCTACCCGAGCGATGACACCTCGCCAGCGATCCGCACTTTCCTGGACGTCGCGACCGCCGTCGGCGAAGGGCTTCAATGACAGGCCGGCCTCCCCGGCATTCTGATAAGAACAGCTTATCAATCAATCACTTTAAATCGTTGGACCTACTTAGTTGGCTTATCCTATCGTCGGCATAGCGGAGGATAATGCCCATGAAAGTGTTCATGATCGGCGAGGCGGCCCATCACAAAGACAAGCTAGCGGCCCTTCTGAAAACCCCCTGCGACATCATCGCACTGCCGCGCGAGGCGGCCTATTCGTCGGGTTGCGACGCCGCCATTGGTCGTGACGATGTCGTCGTGTCCCTGCGGTTTGCCCGCAAGGACGGGCCACGGCCGGACTTCAGGCTCCTGCATGTCCCCGGTGCCGGCCTGGACGGCATCGACACAGAGTCGCTGCCGGCCGGCTGCACGGTCTGCAATGTGTTCGAGCATGAAATCCCCATCGCCGAGTTCGTCCTTGCGGCCATGCTGCAATGGGAAATCCGGCTGGACGAACTGCGCCGTTCCTTTTCCACGGACAGCTGGCCGGACATCTACCGGGCGCGCGTGCCGCACGGGGAGGTCTATGGCAAGACGCTCGGGTTGATCGGCTTCGGCCGCATCGGGCGGACCATCGCCCAGCGCGCCCGCGCCTTCGGCATGCGTGTGATCGCGGTGGATGCGATGCCTCCCGTTTCCGGCGACCCCGCCCTTTCTGAACTCGCTGACGCCGTGTTGCCGCCCTCCGGCCTGCCGGAACTTCTGGCCGCCGCCGACTTCCTGGTCGTCTCCTGCCCGCTGACGGAAGAGACGCGCGGCCTGATCGGCGCCGACCAGTTCCGCGCCATGAGGCCCTCAGCCGTGCTCATCAACGTCTCCCGCGCGCCCATCGTGGACGAAGAGGCGCTGTACGACGCGCTGTCCCACCGGATCATCGCCGGGGCCTTCCTGGACGTCTGGTATGGCTACCCCACCGGCAGCGACGACCGGGTCCCGCCCTCGCGCTTCCGTTTCGAAGACCTTCCCAACGCCATCTGCACGCCGCACTCGTCGGCCTGGACGAACAACCTGCCCAATCGGCGCTACGCCTTCATCGCGCAGAACATCGCACGGCTGCGGGCCGGCGAACCGCTGCTGAACGTCGTGCGCGCGCCCTCCCCCGCTGCCAAGGAGCAACCCGCTACATGATCCGGGACAACGAAGACATCGCCCGGCGCACCACCGGCACGCCGATCAAGATCACCGGCGTGAAGACGGTCGTGGTCAACGCCGAGATGCGCAACTGGATCTTCGTGAAGGTGCTGACCGACCAGCCCGGCCTGTACGGCTGGGGCGAGGCGAGCCTGAACTGGAAGACCCGCGCGGTCACCGGCGCCGTGGAGGACCTGGAGCCGATGCTGCTGGGCCGCGACCCGCGCGACATCGAGCAGTGCGTCCGCGCCATGAACAAGTTCAGCTACTACAACCTCGGCATGGTCGGGGTGACCGCCATCAGCGGTATCGAACACGCGCTGTGGGACATTTTTGGCAAGAGCGTCGGCCTGCCGGTCTGGCGCCTGCTCGGCGGCAAGGTGCGCGACCGCGTGCGCGTCTACACTCACCTCGGCCTTGGCGAGATGAAGTCGGTCTATGAGACCTTCGACGTCGGCTCCCTGAAGGAGCGCGCCGCGGCGGTGGTGGAGAAGGGCTATGACGCGCTGAAGGTGGTCTTCATCCCCTACGGCGCGCACACGGCCCCCATCCCGGCCCAGCGCCATGTCGGCAAGATGATGGAAGCGCTGCGCACCACCGTCGGTGACGGCGTGGACATCATGATCGACTTCCACGGCCGGCCAGGTTCCATCGCCGCCGCCATGGGCTTCATCCGCGAGCTTGAGCCCTACCGCCCGATGTTCTGTGAGGAGCCGGTGCAGCCCGGCGACACGGAGGCGCTGCGCCTGATCGCCGAGAAGGCCGAATGCCCCATTGCGTCGGGCGAGCGGCTGGTCGGCCTGAAGGAGTTCCAGCCCGTCTTCAACCAGCGCGCCCTGCACATTGCCCAACCGGACCTGAACCACACCGGCGGTCTGCTGGAAGGCAAGCGTATTGCCGCGGCGGCAGAGGCAGCCCTGATCGGCATCGCGCCGCACAACCCCAACGGCCCGTTGGCCGGTGTTGCGGCGCTGCATTTCGATGTCTCCACCCCGAACTTCGTGATCCAGGAGGAGATGAGCGGCGCGGTGCCCTGGTACGACGACGTGGTCCAGACCCCCATTCGCCGTGTTGGCAGCGCCTGGGAGGTGCCGGACGCCCCCGGCTTCGGCATAGAGGTGAACGAGGCCGAGGCCGCCAAGCACCCCTTCAAGCCCGAGGTCATGCACGCGATGTCCGCCGTGCTGGAAGACGGCACCATCGTCGATTGGTGACCGCCCACCCGGGCATTGCCACGAATCCAAGGAAGAACAATGCGCACTTTCAGCACCCCCGGTGACGTCTACAACGCCGTGCCGCCGCGCGTGGTCTTCGGCGTCGGGGCGTCCGAGCGGATCGCCGAGGAAGTCGACCGCCTGGGCGCCCGGCGCGCGCTGGTCGTCTCCACCCCCGGCCGCAGCGGCATGGCGTTGCGGGTCGTCGACCAGTTGGGCGACCGCTGCATCGGCCTGCTGCCCGAAGCCATTTCCCAGGTGCCCATCGAACTGGCCCGGCGCGGCCAGGCACGGGCGAAGGAAATGGGCGCGGACTGCCTCGTCAGCGTCGGCGGCGGTGCCTCCATCGGGCTCGGCAAGGGAATCGCGCTGGAGCTGGCCGTGCCGGTCATCGCGGTGCCGACCACCTACTCCGGGTCGGAAATGACCGGCTTCTGCGGCATCACCATCGATGGCGTGAAGCGCATGCACAAGAGCCTGCGCATGCTGGCCAGCACGGTGGTCTACGACCCGGTGCTTTCGGTTTCCCTGCCGCTGGACGCCAGCGCGGCCAGCGCCATGAACGCGTTGGCCCACTGCGTGGACGTCGTCTACGTGCCGACCGCCAGCCCGATCATCGTGCAGGCGGCGGTGGAAGGCGCACGGGTCATCATGGATGCCCTGCCCCGCGTCGCCCTCCGGCCCGACGACCTGGAGGCCCGCAGAGACCTGCTGTACGGCGGCTATCTGGCCGGCGCCGCGCTGACCGGCGGCTTCGCCTTGCAGCACGGCGTCGCCCATGTGCTGGGCGGCACCTACGGCGTGCCGCATGGCCTGTCCCACGCGCTTGTGCTGCCGCACGTCGCCGCCTACAACGCCCGCTTCGCGCCGCAGGCGCTGGGCCGGATCGCCGCCGCGATGGGGGTGGCGGACGTCGGCGGCGCGATCTTCGACGTGATGAAGACGGTGGGGCTGCCGACGCGCCTGACCGAGGTCGGCTTCTCCGAAGGCTCCATCGGCGAGGCCGCACGCATCACCGTGGAAACCGACGACGGCAGCAATCCGGGGCCGGTGACCGAGGAGGCCGTGCGCGGGATCCTGGAGGCGGCGTTCCACGGGCGGCGCCCCGGCAGCTGATGCACGGATCCGTGAGCTGATACCAAAAAACACCTTATGGGAGGGAACGACGATGCTGGTCAATCGCAGGACATTTCTGGCAGCCACCGCCACGGCGGTCACCACAGCGGCCGCCATGGGGCCGTTCGTGTCGCGGGCCAAGGCGGCGGACTTCAGCTGGAAGTTCGGCCACGGTTTCCCGGCCACCCATCCGCTGCACGTGCGCGCCGTCGAGGCCGCGGAGCGGATCAAGAAGGACAGCAACGGCCGGATCGACATCGCCGTCTTCCCCAACAGCCAACTCGGCGGCGACAGCGACCTGCTGGCCCAGGTGCGTTCCGGCGGCATCGAGTTCTTCAGCACCGGCGGCCTGATCCTGTCCACGCTGGTGCCGGTGGCCTCGATCAACGGCATGGGCTTCGCCTTCAAGGACTACGACGCCGTGTGGAAGGCGATGGACGGCGACCTCGGCTCCCACATCCGGAAGGGATTCGACAAGGTCGGGCTGCACACCTTCGAACGCATCTGGGACAACGGCTTCCGCCAGATCACCACGCGCAACAGGCCGATCAACGGGCCGGAGGATCTGGGCAACTTCAAGATCCGCGTGCCGGTCAGCCCGGTTTACGTCTCCCTGTTCAAGGCGCTGGGCGGGGCGCCGGCCAGCATCAACCTGGGCGAGGTCTACTCCGCCCTGCAGACGGGCGTGGTGGACGGCCAGGAGAACCCGCTGGTCGTGGCCGACACCGCCAAGTTCTATGAGGTGCAGAAGTACTGCTCTCTGACCAATCACGTCTGGGACGGGTCGTGGATCGTCATGAACGGCCGTGCGTGGAAATCGCTGCCCGACGACCTGCGCGAGATCGTCAGCCGCGGCTTCAACGACAGCGGCCTGCAGCAGCGCCAGGACATCGCAGGCCTCAACAGCGCGCTCCAGGCGTCCCTGGCGCAGAAGGGGCTGGTCTTCAACCAGACCGATCCGGAGCCGTTCCGGGCGGCGCTGCGCAAGTCCGGCTTCTACGGTGAATGGAAGGCCAAGTACGGTGACGAGTCCTGGGGCGTCTTCGAGAAGTCCGTGGGCGCCCTGACATGAGCGCCCTGGCCGACGTCAAACCCGGCGGGGCGGCTGGCACCGCCTCCGCCCGTGGCGGCGGATCGGGCGCGCTGGCGCGCCTGGACGCCGCACTCGGCATGATCGTGGAGATCCCGGTGGCGCTTCTGGTCGCCGCCGAGATTGTCCTGCTGTTCTCGGGCATCGTGGCCCGCTATGTGCTGCACACGCCGATCACCTGGTCGGACGAGCTGGCCTCCATTCTGTTCCTGTGGCTCGCCATGCTCGGCTCGGTGGTCGCTTTCCGCCGGGGCGAGCACATGCGCATGACAGCCTTCGTCAATTGGGCTTCCCCCGGCGTCAGAGCCTTCCTGGACCTGTTCGCGGTGGCGGCAGCACTCGGCTTCCTGGTCCTGGTCATCGGGCCGGCCGCCGAATTCGCCATCGAGGAGTTCGAGATCGTCACGCCGGCCCTGGAGATCTCGAACATGGTCCGTGCGGCGGCTCTGCCGGTCGGGCTGGGGCTGATGATCGTCACGGCACTCATCCGCTTGGGCCGGGTTGGAAACCTCCGCCTCGTCGCCGGGGCCATCGGGCTGGTGGTCGCCCTGATGGCCCTGTTCGTGCTGCTTCAGCCGACGCTCGCTGGGCTCGGTAAGCTCAACTTGCTGATCTTCTTCGTCGGCGTCGTCGCGGCATCCGTCTTCGCCGGCGTGCCGATTGCTTTCGCCTTCGGGATCGCCAGCTTCGGCTACCTTGCCCTGACCACGAAGGTCCCGCTGCTGGTTGTCGTCGGCCGCATGGACGAGGGCATGTCGCACCTGATCCTGTTGTCGGTGCCGCTGTTCGTCTTCCTCGGCCTGCTCATCGAGATGACCGGCATGGCGCGTGCCATGGTCGCGGTGCTGGCCAACCTGCTGGGCCATGTCCGCGGCGGCCTGTCCTATGTTTTGATCGGGGCCATGTACCTCGTCTCCGGCATTTCCGGCGCCAAGGCCGCCGACATGGCGGCGGTGGCGCCCGTCCTGTTTCCGGAGATGAAGGCGCGCGGCGCCAAGCCCGGCGACCTCGTCGCCCTGCTGGCGGCCACCGGCGCGCAGACAGAGACGATCCCTCCCAGTATCGTCCTGATCACCATCGGGTCGGTCACCGGCGTGTCGATCGCCGCGCTGTTCACGGGCGGCCTGCTGCCGGGCGTGGTACTGGCCGCCATGCTGTGCGTCGTCGTCTGGTACCGGTACCGCGGCGAGGACCTGTCGCACATCCGCCGCCCCACCGGCCGCGAACTCGGCCGCAGCCTGATCGTGGCGCTGCCCGCGCTGGCGCTGCCCTTCGTCATCCGGGCGGCGGTCGTGGAGGGCGTGGCCACGGCCACCGAGGTCTCGACGATCGGCATCATCTATTCCATCGTCGTGGGCCTGCTGATCTACCGACGATTCGAGTGGCGGCGGATCGTGCCGATGCTGGTGGAGACGGCTACGCTGTCGGGGGCAATTCTTCTTATTATCGGCACGGCGACGGGCATGGCCTGGTGCCTCACCCGCTCCGGATTCTCGACCGACCTCGCCCAATTCATGGCCAGCCTGCCGGGCGGATCCTTCACCTTCCTGGCCGTGTCCATCATCGCCTTCATCATCCTCGGCAGCGTCTTGGAGGGAATTCCCGCCATCGTGCTGTTCGGCCCGCTGCTGTTCCCCATCGCCCGACAGATGGGTGTGCACGAGGTGCAGTACGCCATGGTTGTCATCCTCGCCATGGGCATGGGTCTGTTCGCCCCGCCCTTCGGCGTCGGCTACTACGTCGCGTCGGCCATCGGCCGCATCGCCCCGGACGAGGGCATGCGCCCGATCCTGGGCTATCTGGCCGCCCTGATGGTGGGCCTGATTCTCGTTGCCGCTATCCCCTGGCTGTCGATCGGCTTCCTGTAAAGCGCAGTGCGGCGGGTTCCGGCAGCTATCGCGCCAGCTTGACCGAAGCGGGAGGTGAACGTAGAGGATCCCCTCCGCTTTTGGAGGTGACGCATGCGCTGCCCGCACGGCCAATCGACAGCGACCACCGAGCGCTCGGACCGGACAGTGCATGGCTATCGGCGG
>Ga0065721_10049960_pt1 | contig 24854 bp, 24 predicted proteins | sample Mesricmetagenome_FD_59108 | JGI IMG/M metagenome (GOLD analysis project Ga0065721, IMG submission 59108) | Mesophilic microbial community from rice straw/compost enrichment Sample: eDNA_1 v2 (version 2) | ecosystem: Engineered > Solid waste > Grass > Composting > Bioreactor | place: USA: Davis... | reverse complement strand
CGGCCGCCAAGCCCGCCGCTTCGCCAATGACGGCGCCCCGCCATATCAGCCCGCCGGAGAACGTATCCGCTTCGCACGGGCGAAGCAGCTCCTCCAGCTTATCGTCCGCTAAATCCGGCGGCACATATAGGAACGCCGGAACGGCCGTGCCGCATCTTTCCTTGATCAACGCCGGCATCCGTTCCTTGATCCGCATAACCTCCTCCCAAGGACGGGATGCGGAGGAGGCGATGTCGACATAGAAGCCGGCGGCGCCCGCCGCGGCCAGCAGGGACATCATTTCGCCCAGCTGCAGCTCGGCTTCCTCGGGAGCGGCATCCGGCATCGGAGCGATCCGGATCCATTGGGGGAGCCGATGGCCGGGCTCCGCTATGCGCCCGGCAACCCGCACCGCCCCCTCGTTCTCGAAGTACGAGGGGGAATGAATCGTCTCCCGGGCAATGTCGTGGACGATCGGCTCATCGCACCGAATTTCGTGCACGGTGACGGGTCCGATCTCGATAAAGCCGAAGCCCAGCTGCGCCAGCGCCCGATGCGCCGTTCCGCGCGGATCGGCGGCTCCCGACAAACCGACGGGTGTCGGCAGCTTGAGCCCGCCCGCGCTTCGTTCCAGAAGCGGGGAAGGCTCCATATGACCCAGCGTGCGGATGACGAAAGATCCGCCCGGCATGCGGCCGACGGCGCCGATGGCATGCAGCGTCAACGAGCGGCTTGCCCGCGCCGGCAGCCTGAACAGCAGCGGGCGGAACAGCGTATGATACGACCAATCCGGCATAGGGTATCTCCTCCTTCCGCCGGGAGATTAGGTTGGGGCCCGGTTAAATCGCCCAATCACCTTTCCGGAACACCGGCACCTTCGTGCCGTCCTCCAAAATGCCGTCGATATCCATCTCGGCGGAGCCGATCATGAAATCGTTATGGGTAATACTTGCGTTGACCCCGTGCGACTCCAGCTCCTCGGGCGACATCGTTTTGCCCCCGTCGATGTTGAACGCGTAGCCGCTGCCGATCGCCAAATGGTTGGAGGCATTTTCGTCGAACAGCGTGTTGAAAAACAAAACGCCGGATTGGGAAATCGGCGACTTGTGAGGCACGAGCGCCACTTCGCCCAAATAATGGGCGCCCTCGTCCGTCTCGACCAGCTTGCGCAAAATGTCCTCGCCTTCCTCGGCCTCCGCCTTGACGATGCGGCCGTCCTCGAACGTCAGCTTGAAGCGGTCGATAATATTACCCCCGTAGCTCAGCGGCTTCGTGCTGGACACACAGCCGTTCGTGCCCGTCTTAAGCGGCACCGTAAACACTTCCTCCGTCGGCATGTTGGCCATGAACTCGACGCCGCTTTGATTTTTGCTGCCGGCCGATACCCAAACGTGCTTCTCGTGCAGTCCGACGATCAGATCCGTGCCGGGAGCAACGTAATGCAGCTGACGGAAGCGCATTTTGTTCAAAATTTCCGCTTTCCGGTGCAGCGTGTCGTTATGCTCCGTCCAAGCCTTCACCGGATCGGCGGCATCCAGCCGGACAGCGTCGAAGATGGCGCTCCACAGCTTGTCGACGGCCTCGTCCGGCGCAACGTCCGGAAACACCTTCGCCGCCCAATTTTTCCCGGCCGCCGCTACGACAGTCCAGCTTACCTTGTCCGCCTGAATCGCTCTGCGGAATTCCTTCAACCCTTGTCCCTGCGCCCGCTGATAAGCCGCAATCCGCTCGGACGGAATGCCTTTGAGCAGATCCGGGCTGGACGAGGTCATCGATATAAAAGCGGCATTGCGGTCGACGAACGCATGGCGCTTCGCCGTCTCCCATTCCGGGAAGGACGAAAAGACGCTGTCGGCGGCCTTCTCGTATTTCAGTCGGGAAAGCTCGTCGTCCGCCCAATCGACATGGACGTTCGAAGCGCCCGCCTCGTAAGCCTTACGGGCGACTGCCCGAACGAGAGGCGCGATTTCGACCGCCGCTCCGTTAATGAACACTTCCTGACCTTGCTGCACGTTGACGCCCGTCCGGACGATCAGCTCGGCATATTTATCAAGCTTGGCTTCCCACGATGTCGGCATATGCATATCTCCTTTTCTCCAATTCGATTTCCATTCGTTAACGCACCACGTGAAGCTGCATGAGAAATCGACTTCCGATCGCTCTCCAGAGGAATGCTTGGATTTCCATGGACCGTATGACGGTAACCATCCCTCTGCAAAGGCGAACACTGTCGTTTCACCAGTTCGATTTCCTCATTCCGCTTGGGGCGGTGCATTTCTTCATCTCAAATTATTTCGCTCGACTTATAGAACTGCTTCACTGCTTCTTTATACTTCTACAGTATACCATTGCAGCCATGGCCAATTCATCCGCCACCCGATCGCGCAGCTCCTGAGGCTCGACCACTTCGAGGCGCGGCCCGAAGCTGAGCGCGATTTCGCAGGCGGACTGCTCCGTTTCGAACAGCGCCTCGGCTTCCAGCCATCCGTCATCCGCCGGCGCAAGGGGGCCGAGCTGCACGAACCGCTCCTTCTCCAGCCTGGACGCCAGCTCTTCCCGCAGCCGGATGCGGGCCGGGTAGCGGGGCAGCTTCCCGCGAAATTCCTCCAGCGACCGCTCCCAGTAGCGCGCCAGGTCAAACGAGGCGGGCGGCTCGAAGACGCTCGGCAGCATCTTCGCCGACAGCAGCCGGGAGACGCGAAACGTCCGCATCTGGCCCGAGTCGTCCTCCGCAACCAAATACCATACGCTGCGTTTCGCCACCAGCCCCAGCGGACCGACGATCCGCTTCGTCATCGCAGTCTCGCTGCGGTATTCGATTTCGAGCATCCGTTCCCCCCATACCGCCTCCTGAACGACCGGGAGCAGCGGCGTCTCGTCTCGGCCGCCGGGCATGGGAAACCATCCGGCCCCGTCGATATGAAGCTTCGCCCGCACCGCCGCGGCAGCCTCCGTCGCTTCGGCAGGGGACGCCGCCAGCAGCTTCTGCAGCCCGCTCTCCAGATCGCCGCTCTTGCCCAGATCTCCAAGCAGCTCCGAGTGGGCCGCGACAAGAAGCGCCGCCAGCTCCTCGGCGCGCATCCCCGTCAGACTCGTACGGTATCCTTCCGTCAGCCGCCAGCCGCCGTGCTGTCCCCGTTCCGCATAGACGGGGATGCCCGCCGCGCTCAACGTTTCCATATCCCGCAAGATCGTCCGCTCCGAAACTTCCAGCTCTTCGGCGAGCTGTCCTGCCGTCAGCTTGCTACGGTTCTGCAACAGCAGCACGATCGAAATAAGACGTCCCGCTTTCATCGTCCGTCCTCCTCCCCGATGCGGCACGCATCAATACGCACCATTATTTTACACGATAACAAACGTAATATGACAGCGGTTGTCTTATATGAAATGTTACGCTTCGGCAGTAAGACCAATCATCGTTTCGAAAGGGGAATAAACGAATGAACAAGAAGCTTGCATCGGCCGTGGCGGTTTTCGCCGGCGCAACGCGCGGCGCGGGGAGAGGCATTGCGGTCAGTCTGGGAGAAGCGGGGGCGACCGTCTATTGCACCGGCCGGAGCGTGCGCGGCAACCCTTCCGACTTGAATCGGACGGAAACGTCAATAACGTATGGGGGGGCGAGAAGCTGATCGAGTGGGATACGCCATTCTGGCAGCATTCGCTGGCGAACGGCCTTCTCGTTCAGGAGCGTGCGGTCATAGCGCATCTCATTACCGCCCGCTTAGCCGCTCCGTTAATGGTCGAGCGGGGGCAAGGACTGCTGATCGAGGTAACCGACGGCGTCGATTACCGCTACCGGGGGAACTTGTATTACAGCCTGGCCAAAATTTCGTCGATCCACGCGGCCGAGGGCATGGCGCAGGAACTGCGGCCCTATGGCGTGACCGCGCTGGCGGTCACGCCTGGATTTCTGCGCTCGGAGGAGATGCTGGAGCATTTCGGCGTCAGCGAGAGCAATTGGCGGGACGCGGTCCATAGCGGCAAGCCGCAAGCCGAGCATTTCGGCCAATCGGAAACTCCGCGGTTCGTAGGCCGCGGCATTGCCGCCCTGGCCGCCGATTCCGGCTATTCGGCCTATGCCGGCAAAGTGCTCCCGAGCTGGACGCTGTCCGATATGTACGGCATCGTGGATATCGACGGAAGGCGGCCGCATTGGGGACGATACGCGGCGGAGGAGCTGAACATTACGTTGTGACCGATGCCGCGCCGCTCGCTAGCCGTTGACGATTTCTCCGCCGTTAAGGTGGAGCATCTGGCCGGTCATATAACTGGAATCGTCGCAAGCCAAATAGACGTACGCGGCGGCCAGCTCATGCGGCTGTCCCGCGCGGCCCATCGGCGTATCGGTTCCGAAGGCCGATACCGCCTGCGGATCGAAGGACGCCGGAATGAGCGGCGTCCAGATCGGTCCCGGCGCCACGCCGTTGACGCGGATGCCCTGCGCCGCCACGTTGGCCGCCAGCGCGCGCGTAAACGATACGACCGCGCCCTTCGTCGCGGAATAGTCGATCAGCGTCGGATTGCCCTTGTACGCGGTAATGGAAGCCGTATTGATCACGGCGCCGCCGTTTTTCAAATGCGGCATCGCCGCGGCGGTCAAATAGAACATGCCGAAGACGTTCGTGCGGAACGTCCTTTGCAGCTGCTCGGCCGGAATGTCCTCCAGCTTCTGCCGGACATGCTGCTCCGCCGCGTTGTTAACGACGATATCCAGCCTGCCGAACTCGTCCACCGTCTTCCGCACGACGAGCTTGCAGAACGCCTCGTCGCCGATGTCGCCCGCGAGCAGCAGACAAGAGCCGCCATACTCCCGGATAATCCGTTCCGTCTGCTTCGCGTCGTCATGCTCGTCGAAATATACGATGCACACGGAGGCGCCTTCTTTCGCATAAGCGGCCGATACGGCCCTGCCGATGCCGCTGTCGCCGCCCGTCACGACGGCAACCTTGCCCGTCAGCTTGCCGGCGGCTTTGTAGGAAGGCGATTCGAAGGCGGGCAGCGGCTTCATGTCGGCTTCAATGCCCGGCTGACGGTTCTGATTTTGGGGAGGGAATGCCTGTTTCTTGGATTGGGATGCCGCGCTCATCGGTTTCGACAGCTCCTTATGTTTAAAATAGTAGGTTTGATCGCGTTGAGACAGGCCGATTAAGCTCTCCGGGCTCCGATATGGTAAAAGATTTCGTCCATTTCCTGCTTCAATCTGCCCGTAATCTGTTTCCGCTCATCATCGGTCAACACATCCTTCGTGTACCCGAACAAATAGTTGTTCAAATCGAATTGCTTGAGCCTGCATTTCGTATGAAACACGTTTTCCTGATAGATGTTTACGTCGATCATATCGTACAGCGCTCCCTGCTCCTCCGGAATGTAATTTTGGATGGAGCGGATATCGTGATCGATGAACAGCTTGTCGCCGTTCTTGTCGCGCGTAAATCCCCGTACCCGGTAATCGATGGTCATAATGTCCGTGTCGAACGAATCGATCAAATAACGGAGCGCTTTGAGAGGGGATATTTCGCCGCAGGTCGAAACGTCGATATCGGCGCGGAACGTGCTGATGCCCTCGTTCGGATGGTATTCCGGATACGTATGTACCGTAATATGGCTCTTGTCCAGCGCCATGACCACGGCGGCGGGCATCGGCCCGGGCGTTGTTCCTTCGTCTTCCCCTTCGCCCCTTGGCGGCGAGCCCGGCGAAGCGCCCGACGTTTCGGCGGGAAGCGGCCCGGGCGACTCTTCGTAGGCTTCCGCCGGCACCTCGACGATCGGCCCCTCCGATACAAGCAGCGTCACGCTCGCGCCCTGCGGCACATAATCCTGCTTGGCCGTGTTCAGCACGTGAGCGCCGATCATCGACGCCACTTCGTTCAAAATCGCCGTCAGCCGCTCCGAATTGTATTGCTCGTCGATATACGCGATATACGCTTCGCGTTCTTCCTTCGTTTTTGTATAGCAAATGTCGTACATATTGAAGCTGAGCGTCTTCGTCAAATTGTTGAAGCCGTGCAGCTGCATGCGCGCATCGGGGTCTGCAAACACCTTTTCGCCACCTCCGGTCGTTTCGTCCTTGTTACGGTTTCCTGAATCGCCCATTTTCATTCCGCGTCCTTCCGATCGCTCTGCAAGAAACGATATGCCTCAACGGCTCGTCTTTGCAGCCTTTTTTTGCCTCTTTTGATCGTTATGCACGGCAAAACTCCTTTCTTGGCAAGACTGCCGAAACCTGTTTGCATTTAGTTCGTATTGATAACTAACCCTACACTCAGGAGGTAAATGCAAATGTCCCTATTCAAACGGTTAAGAGACTTGACGTTGTCAAACGTATACGCCCTAATCGAAAAAGCCGAAGACCCGATCAAATTGACGGATCAATACATCCGCGACATGACCGAGGACTTGCAGGACGCCGAAAAGGCGGTAGCCCAGCAAATCGCGCTGGAGAAAAAATTCAAGGCGCTGTACGAAGAACAGGAGGCGCTCCTGCAGAAACGGACGGAGCAAGCGCATATCGCCGTTCAGGAGCAAAATCTCGACCTGGCCCGCCGCGTCATCGAAGACAAGCAGGCCGTCGAGAAAAAGATGATCGAATACAAAGAAGCTTATACCGACAATCAACTGCTCGCCAACAATTTGAAAAACAAGCTCGACGAAATGCGCAAGCAGCTGAACGATATGAAAAACAAACGCGACACGCTGGCCGCCCGCTATCAAGCCGCCAAGACGCAAACGGAAATCAACAAGAAGATGTCCGCTTTCGGTTCCGGCTCCGCGGCCGCCGGCTTGAAACGGATGGAAGAAAAGATGCTGCAAGCCGAAGCGATGGCCGAAGCGACCAACGATCTGGCCGCATCGAAGGGCAAATCGATCGACGAAGAATTTGCAAGCCGCAGCGGCAACAAAGCGGTGGAAGACGAGCTGGCCGCCTTGCTGAAGCAATACGAGCAAAAGTAGGCCGGCGATGAACCTGTTCAAGCGCATTCACAACATCATGAAACGCCCCGAACCTCCGCCGCCGGAAAAGACCGTGTATACGATCGGTCCCGGCGACATGTGCGAGGTATCGATGACGATGTACGAGGTGATCGGCAGAACGGTGAACCAGCGAAGGGGCACCGTTCTGCTTACCTTGAAGGACGGAGCTTCGCTTCGCTACCTGCTCGTCGAGAACCGGGAATCGACGGAATATTCGCTGTACGCGGAAATCGACGGACGCTTGGACTCGATCCATGAAGTGCCGACCAATCTGGAATTGGACGGGCGCATGTTTTACCTGGAAGAGCAGTACAGCGGCTATTTGGCGACCAGCGGCAAGACGCCGTTTATGCAAGGCGGCGAGCAATCCGTCTGGCAATACCAGTCGGACGACCGCAAGCTGCTGCGCATCGAGTGGCTCGAAGGAAGGTTTATGCTTTTTGAAGGCGAGCATATTTTGGCGGCGGACGTGAGCGTCCTCAGAGGCGGCTCATGAGGCGGAAAGAAGCAGGCTGCGGCTTGATCGGTTGACGATCGGGCCGCAGCCTGCTTGTTCTTTTATATAATCAGACTGCTGATGGCGAATGCGAATCCGATATAGACGGAAAACAGCATGAGGCCGACTGCCACGTTCCGGTTCAGCAGCTCATCCGACACTTTGAACGGCGTCACGAGATCGAACAGCAAATACGCGGCGACAAGACAGACGTATCCGATCGCAAACCAGAGCATCATAAACCATATGGATGAGTTCGTATACGCCGCTACTCCCAGAACGATCGCCGTCGAGAGAAACTTGCCGCCCAGCGCCAGGCCGACGGCAACGTTTCCTTTTTTCAGCTCCTCCATATCCTTGAACGGCGTAATCCAGTTGAATACGATCATGCCCAGCAATTGAAGCACGATAATAACAATGACGCTGACGACTATATTAATAACCACGGTCAATTCGCCCACCCCCTAAATTTTGCATATGCCAGATCGTAATCCGCAAAATCGTGCACTTCCTCCAGCCTCACTTCGACCTTCTTCAGCTTTTCGAACGCCGTATACCGGGCATCGTCGATCGGCTGCTTCATCGTATGGCCGGACGGCAGCTCTACAATGGCAAAATTGCGGGTATTGCCCTGGTATTCCGTCTTGTAAACGCCTACCAGATCGACTTCGGTCGTAATGTCCAGCTTCAAATTGACCATATCTTCATCAGCGGAAGCCTTATCCTTGTACGATTTCAGCGTGCGCCAGGCGGACAGCCGGATTTCGTTGCGGTTGTCCGCTCCCGTGACCATCTCGGCGTCCATAAACTGCAGAATCCAAACTTTGTCACCCGTGGCGTAGTTGTTGTCGTTCGGCAGCATTTCGTTGTCGGGCAGCAAGGTCATATCGCTGCCGATCAAGTCCCCTACCGTTCCCTCCACAATCCGGTAGTCCCATGGCACGCGGGCAACGTTGCCCGTTTCGGCGTAATTGGAGCCTCGATCGGCGTGGAACACGGTGGCCCCCGAGCCCGAACAGCCCGCCAGCGTCAGCGCTGCCGCGATGGCGACCGCCAGCGCCCAGCGGAGCCGGATTGGACCGCGCCGATGTCGTACGCTGCGTTCTTTATTTAGTTTCATAAGGTTACCTCACTCCTATCGCGATAAAATGGCTGGCGTTCCCGGTAATGGGACCGCCTGCCCTTCCCAGCAGCCCGCAAGGACGGCCGTTAATAACGAACATGCCCGTCAGGAGGTGCAGTTCTCCGAACGCCGTCTGAATGCGGGCAAGCTCGGCGCGCTTCTGATAGACAGTCGGAAACAGCACGCCGGTATCGTAGCCGTCGCGGTCCTCCAGCTCCAGTTCGCCGGCCGCGTCGAACAATCGGACGGAACCGCCCTCGCGTCCGAACATCGACTTCGAGACAAAGCTGCCCTCGAAGACCGGCTTGTTGTAGGCCGGGAGCATATACCGGGCGATCGCCTCCCGTTCCTCTTCCCCGTACAGCTGGCCCAGCTCGTACAGTCCCCAAATGACGGCCATCAGCCCTTTGGATTGAAGAAGGATGGCGGCCGGCGGGTTAAACAGCGTTAGATTGCCGCTCTCGACGGCATAAGCCAGCGCTTCCCCGCCGTCGTCGACCGCCATCCATTCCTTCGGATATAGCGCGAACATGCGGCGGATCGCATTCCCTTCGCCGTCTTTCAGCACGCCTTCGTCCACGTAGAGCTCCAGGCAGTCCCTAAAGCGGATATCGAGACCGCTGTGCTTGGCGAGCGCCTCGATTGTCCCCGAATCCTCCAAGTGAGATCCGTAGGCGATGCATGCCGCCGTATCCGGCCGTTCCTCGCCCCAGGCTGCGGCCGTCCGATCTTTCATCGCTTCATTGGGGCATTGCAGTCCCGTTTGCCTGCACATCCACGGCGTTGCGATCGACGCCTCCACATAACCGGTCGGCGTGTCCGCGTTTAGCTCGAGCAGCTTGATCGTCCCGTCCTGGGCCACGGCAAAGTCGAACCGGGCGTACCGGCTGATCATGCCTTCCCCGGGCAGCGGACTGCCGTCGATCATATCCCATAACACCGGCGGGATGCCGATCAGCTCATAGATGGCGCGATTGCCGTAAATATACCGGACCGTCCGATCGAACACCCGCCACAGCATGGCGGACGCGTTCTCCAGCTCGCGATATCGTTCGGCGTCCATGGCGACCGCCTGATCGATCCAATACGGCTCGTCTTCGATATCGGCCCATGTAAAGCCTAGCGCCGCCAGCTCTTCGACACGGCCGCTGCGGTCGGGGCGGGGCTCCCCCACTACCTCGAACACCGGCCCCGTCATCCGCCGAACCCGCTGCTTCTGCTCGAGGATCCGGCGCTGCTCTTGACGCTCGAGCTGCTGCCCGACGAGCTTAAGCTGCTCGATTTGCCGCCGATGCCGCCCGGCTGCGACGAAGTCGAACGGCGCGTCACCGAACCTGTAATGCTGGACGTCTTCGGTCTGACGGCCGTACCCGCGATTTGCTTGTTCTGAAACGTGTCGCTGCTGTAGGTTTTCGGCTTATAGGTCGATTTGCTGGACGTATAGTAGGCCGGACGATTTTTGTAATAACTGCTGGACGAATAGCTGTATCCGTTGTTGAACAGCAAATGGTACAGCAGCAGATCGTCCCAGCCGAAGCCCGATCCGTAATGGTGGACGACTGTCGTTCCTCCCCCGCCGGAACCGGAACCTTCCTCTTTTTCTAGCTCCGGCTCATTTGCCGGATCCAGCTGCTCCGGCAGCGGCAGACTCCAATCGACGGACGGATCGAAATACGCTTTCGCCGCTTCGCTGGACCAGGACACAAGCTTCGGCGAGTCGCCCGGCGACGCATTCGCGCCGGAGGCGAGCGCTCCCGAGCTCATGACGGCATTGGCCAGCAATGCGACGCCAAGCGATGTGGACAGTACCCGCAGCGGCTTCCCCTCAGCCGTGAACAGCCGGCCTTGCGGTCTTGGTTTGTTTGCCTGTGTCAATTTGCATTCCTCCCGCTCATTCATGCTTCATCGGCACGACCAACAGCTCCAGACGTTCCAGATCTATATTCAGCCTGCCCTCGATCGTTTCGTATTCCCGGCCTCCGGCAACTATATAATTGATGTGCTCCAACGCTCGCACCATATTGACGTTCCAAATCCGCTGCTCGATTTCACGAAGTTCGCCGCCTGGCAGCTTCTCCACCAGCAACACGTTCAAACCTTGCTCCATTCCGTTCGACATCCTTTCTTTTATCGGATCGGCACGGCCGCTTTGACCGAGACGATGCATATTTTAATGCGATATACCTTTTTACGGACCAGCGCGATCGATGTTCCAGATAGATGGCATTTTACAGCGAATGGAGAACATTGACAACCGCATCCTTTTCCATTCAACGCCAATCGGCCCGCATCGGCATCCGATTCGCCGATCGGACGCCGCGCGGGCCTGCACGGCTAATCTGCTTACTTGTGCGCATCGCCTGCCGGCTTGGAAGCGCTCGGCGCTTCGCTCGTTCCGGCGGCAGCCGGGCGGCTTAGCATGGCTCACGGCGTCGGCGTCGGTTGCGCCTCGACTACCATGCTGTCGCTTCGCCTGTGCCGACGACGGTCGGACGGCCGCATGGACTTACGGCGATGGCTTCTGCTTCGCCTCGACTACGATGCTGTCGAACAGCACGCCGTCCACGAACGGCAACAGACGCCACATTCCCGGCTCGGGCAGCGTGAGGCTGCTCGGAATTTTTAACGCGGAATTTGCACCGCTCAACCTGATTCCTTCAAACAGCGTCACCATCTCCGTTTCTCCCCGCTTGACGGCTTTGACGACCAGCTCCCCCTGCAGCTCTTCATCCGCCCCCCACAGCGACCACATATATTTATTCGCTTGACCGGCAACAAAGCCCGGACTGAGGATGCCGACCTTTCCTTCCACGCCGGTCAAATTGTAGCCGCCGGCGGCAAATTCCGGGCTCGGCTCCCAGGAGGGCTCCCCCGCATGCAGCACGATATCGGCGTAAAACCGGCCGTCCAGCGTCGCTTCGTACCGCCATGCTCCGGGGAGCGGGAGCGCAAAGCGGGCCGTAAATCGTTCCAGTCCGGCATACCCGGAGCTTGGCTCCGTTACAACGAACGGCCGGACGGCAGCCACCCGCTGCCCCGATGCCAAATGGACGGCCTCGATGGCCAGCCGCTTTCCCTTCAACTCCTCCATGTCCGCCGTAAATCGGAACAAATACCCGAACGGACTTCCCGCTTTCAGCTCGGGATCGGGGAACGCCTCGAGCAGCACTTTTCCGTTTGCCTCGTAAGCCGGCCTGACCGCATGCGGCGCCGCCCGTTCTCCGTTTAGCGGCAGCGGCAGCAGCAGCAGCGCCAGACACCCGGCAACGGCGGCAGCTCCCGCAAGCGTTGCGGCAAGGCGGGGCAGCCGCCGCCGGCTTCGCTTCGGCTTTGGATCCAGCCGCTCCCGGATCTTCATCTTCAGCTCCTCCGTAAACGGCGACAATGCAAGCGGCCGGTCCGCCAGCCTGTCGGTCCACTCTCTCTCGTTCGTCTCCATGCCCTATTCCTCCTCCATGCGTCGATCTTCCAGCAGCGCGGCCATGCGCCGCTTCGCGCGAAACAGCCGGGACTTGACGGTGCCTGCCGACAGCCCAAGCGATGCGGCCGTTTCCTCGATCGTCAGCCCGTAATGATAAATCAGCAGCAGCACCTCGCGATGCTTCAAGGGGAGCGTCAGCACCTTGCCCCACAATTCGTCCGCCTCCAGCCGCTCGAGCGCCGCATGCTCCGCGGAAGGTGACGCGCCTTTGCCGTGGCGGAACGGGTCGCCGAGGACGACCCTTCTGACGAAGGCGCTCTTCAACGCATTCAGCGACTTGTTGCGCGCGATGCTGAGCAGCCAGCTTTTGAGGCTCGATTCTCCGCGATAAGCGTACAGCCGGACGTAAACGGCAAGAAACGTCTCCTGCGCGATATCGTCCGCCATCTCTTTGCGCCGGGTCAAAAAATAAGCGAAGTTCCATATATCCGTTCCGTAATCCGCCATCAACTCCTCCAGCACCGCCTTCCGGTCGAAGCCGGGCGCCAAATATTGCAAGTAATGGCCTTCCGCTTTGCTCACATGGCTCACCTCTGTCAATAAGACCGCTCAAACGCCAAAAAGGTTCCCTTTTAGGCCATTCGAGAATGCCGTTTTTGAATGCCGCAGCAATCCTCGGCGGAGTAACTATCCTTTTTTGCACCATATTCAGAGCACCGCAGACGGTCTCTGAGGAGCGCCGTAAGTAACAAAATCGGCATTGCGGCTTCGAAGTTCGTTTCACCTAACCCATTCCCATTACACCGAAGAGCAAGAGTCGAAGAATTTATCGGGGGGCGAGCAACAGCCAATTAATCGGACGACCGTTCGACCGATCCGATCGGCGACGGCGCGACATCTAACTCCGCTGCGCAGACGCAAACAATCACGTCACTTTATCTAACATAAGTATATCTTATCGCGCACAAACAACTTTCTTATTTCAAATATCCGGAAAACCATGTTATATTATATGACATAAACAAATGGGAGTTGATTTTTATGCACATTCGTCAATATTCAACCGCCGATCACGACTATGTATGGCGCGTTCATCTTCTCGTTATCTCCAAGCTTGGCGTCGAAGCGACCCACAAACATTATCACGACATCTTGCATATAGAAGAGGAATATTTAAAGGGCGGAGGCGAATTTCTTGTCGGGATCGATCCGCAAGGACAAGTCATTGCCATGGGCGGACTGAAGAGGCTGACCGACGGCATGGCCGAAATCAAGCGGCTTCGCGTCCATCCGGACTTCCAGCGGCGGGGATACGGCGCCCAACTGTTGCGGCGGCTGGAGGAGCGCGCCGTTCAGCTTGGCTTTGGCAGCATTTACCTCGACGCGCTGACGACTCAGCAATATGCGCACAAGCTGTTCCAGAACCATGGCTACGAGATAAAAGGACCGTCCGTCATCGACGGCTTCGACGTATTGCTGTTTGAGAAAAAACTGGCCATGCAGCCAACACGATCGCCGATCCGCTAAGACCCGCAGCGGGCATTCGGATTCGGCGATCGTCTTTATAGGCGAGCCTTCACATTTGCTTGAACGAGTGCTACGATAGCTCCATAAAAAGCAACCGTCGGGAGAACAACGAAAATTTATGAACCGGGTCAAAAAAACTTTATGGAAACGCAGATCGGTGCTTATTCCGATAATCGCCGTTCTGCTGCTTGCAGTGCTGTATATATTCCCTTCGTGGACCCCTGCGGTAAAAGACCTTAACGGGAACGCCGTCGAAGGCGGCATTGCGGAGCTGAAGCGGATCGAGCTGGGAGGCGTGCCGCAATATATTCTGATTCGCGGCGCCAGCCGGGACAATCCCGTCCTTCTGTTTCTTCACGGCGGCCCAGGCTATCCGCAGATCGCCTTTGCCCGCAAATACCAGCGTCAGCTGGAACAGCAATTTATTGTCGTCAATTGGGATCAACGAGGCTCGGGAAAGTCATATCATTGGAATATGGACGAGGACGATTTGAAGGTCGACCGGCTGGTCGAGGATACCGCGGAATTGACCCGGTATTTGCGGGAGCGGTTCGGCCAGGACGACATTTATATCGCGGGCCATTCATGGGGAAGCACGCTCGGCGTGCTGACGGTGCGGCAATATCCGGAGCTTTACCGCGCCTATATCGGCATCGGCCAGGTGGCCGATTCGATGGAGGGCGAGCGGCTGTCCTACGAGTTCGCCTTAGCCGAAGCGCAGCGCCGGGGGAACGAGAAGGCTGTCCGGGAGCTGGAAGCGATCGGAGCGCCCCCGTATGCGAATCCCCGCAAGGATACCTCGCTGGAGCGCAAATGGGTGGCGGCCTTCGGCGGTTCGGAGCGAAACATCGACTCCAACGCGGACTTGCTGCGCGGCATTCTTTGGGCGCCTGAATATACGTGGCTGGACGGTCTTCGCTTGGGGCTGGGGAACACGCTGTCGCTCCGAGCCATCCGCCCGCAAACGGAAAACCTGAACTTGACCGCAGCCGCTCCCCGGCTCGATGTTCCGGTCTACATCATGATGGGACGCCACGATTATATGACGCCGTCCTCCGCGGCTTACGACTATTACGAAACGCTCGAGGCGCCGCACAAGCAGTTCGTTTGGTTTGAGGAATCGGCCCATTTCCCTCATTTCGAGGAGGAGGACAAATTTTACAGGCTCATGGTCGAGATCAAAAACAGGCATCGTCCGCAGACGTCCGCCTGACGAACGAACCAGGCACGGCATAATGAAGGGACGTTTCCCCCGGAGCAAGATATCCGAGGGGAAACGTCCCTTTGACGTTAAACCGCCGTCTTCTTCGACGCAAAGAACAGATAAACGAAGTATACGCCGCAGACGACGCCAAGAAACCCGAAGCCGCCGAACACGTCCAGGCGGGACGCCGCGTATCCGAAGCCCAATCCAGTCACGACAAGGGCGGCGTTGGCGCCCAGCGACTGAAACGAATCCAGCGTGGCGCGCATGGACGAATCGATGCGGTGATGCAAATAGCCGGACGCCAGCGGCTCCATCATGCCGGCAAACAAACCGATCAGCAGCAGCGCCGCCAAGCCGCCTCCGTGCGGCGCATACGCAAGATAAGCAAATCCCGCCGCAAACGCCAGCGTCGCCGAGAGCAGCAAGGAGCGCATCGCAAACCGTTGCTTCAAGGCATGCGCCAGCAAATTGCCGGGCAGCCGGACGACGAAAAACGCCGCCGAAAACAGCCCGAACGCCGTCACCGGCACGCCAATGCGCTCCAAGTAAATTTGCCAAAATTCATCGATATACGAAATGGCGGCGCCCGTTATCATCCCCGTCAGCACGACGAGCGTCACGCCGGGACGGCTGCGAAAAAAACGGAGCGATGCCGTCACGTATTCCCTGACCGGCACGGGCCGACCGTCCTCCGCGTCCCGCTTCGCGGGAGGCTCGCGCAGCAGAAAGGTCAGCAGCAGGCAGATCAGCATGCTGCCGAAGGAAATCCAGTAGTTGAACGCAAAGCCGTAGCGCCCGGCCAACAAGCTGCCGCTTAGCGCCGCAATCATCGTGGCCGCAATGTCTATGGCGTTCAACCTCCCCAAATACCGTTCGAACAAACCCTCTTTGTTCTCGGCCAGCAACGAATCGTACAACAAGGCGTTGTCCGCTCCGCTGCTGGCCGATCTGCCGACCGCCGCCAAAAAAACGACAAGAGCAAAATGCCAAAATGCCGTAGCGAACACCAAAATAAGAAATTCCAGCGCGCCCAACAAAGCGGCCAGCACGATCATCCCTTTGCGGCTCCAACGGTCGGCAACGATGCCGGTCGGAATTTCCAACAGCACGATGGTGACGGCATAAATGATTTCCGCGTACACCACCATCGGGATCGTCATGCCCCGTTCTTCCCAAAACAGCCTCTCGATGACGTAGGCCGGAATCAGGCTGTGAAAAAATCGAATCGCATACAGCTTCCATAGGTTCGAAATCATTACGTTCTTGGGCCCCTCTCCAGGTTCGATTAACCGGTCTGTCCAGCATGACGGTCAATCTGCCCGGGGGCGCCCGCGAAGAAGCGGCATGCGCCTTATATTAACAAGGAGGTCTGGCGACAGGCATAGCTTTAAGCGCTCCTTCCCATTTCATCATTTTACAGCAGCAGTTCCAGCCATTGCTCCTTCGAGACGGCTCCGAAATAATACGGGAGGTCCAGCGTATCGGCAAGCGCAGCCAGAGACGCCTCGTCGTAGCGCGTTCCCGCCAGTTTGGCCGCCACTTCGGCGCTGTCCCCCCGGCCGAAATAATCGCCGAACACCGCCGCTTCCTTAATGACGCCATCCTCTACCTGCAATCGGACGTCAAACGTTCCGACGCCTTCGATCCGCTTGCGCTGCCGCACGTTAAACGCCGGAGAACGGCCGTAGTTCCAATCCCAGCTGCGGTAACGCTCGTCGGCCAGTTTATGCACCTGCTCCCAATCCCGTTCCGTCAGCCGATATTCCGGAATTTCCGCTTCCCCTTTAAAGATCGAGGTCAGAAGCGCTTCCCGAAATTGCCCGATCGTCATCGGCTCCGCCAAAAACTCCGAAATATTGGCGACGCGGCTCCGAACCGATTTGGTCGATTTCGACGCGTATTTCTCGGCGCTTACCTGCAAAGCGGATACGACGTTGTCGATTTCGGAATCGAAGAGCAGCGTGCCGTGGCTGAACATTTTGCCCCGGGTGTGGAATTGCGCGTTGCCCGAAATTTTTCTCTCGCCGACCTGCAAATCGTTGCGTCCCGTCAATTCCGCCTGCACGCCCAATTCCCGAAGCGCCTCCACCACCGGCTGTGTAAACTTCCTGAAATTGTGAAATGAGCTCCCGTCGTCGGCCATGATGAAGCTGAAGTTGAGATTGCCCAGATCGTGATAGACGGCGCCGCCTCCCGACAGCCTGCGGACGACATGAATCCCGTTTGCCTTCACGTATTCGCCGTTGATCTCCTCCACCGTATTCTGGTTTTTGCCGATAATAATGGACGGTTCGTTGATGTAAAAAAGCAAATACTCATCGTCCGGCAAGGAGCGCAAGATGTACTCCTCCAACGCCAGATTCAGCGCCGGATCCGTGTTTCCCTTGTTGTCTATGAATTTCATGCCGCATCCCTCCCGACTTTAAGTCCGATACGGGCATTATACCCGCCGGGAAGCCGTTATTTCAACTATGGTATACTGGACATGACTTTACCGGCAAAGGAGCTGATCTCGATGCAATACCGCAGGCTTGGCGGCAGCGGCTTGAAGGTTTCCGCGCTCGGTCTCGGGACGAACGCCTTCGGCAAACGGGCGGATGCCCAAACGTCGATCCGCATTATCCATCTCGCGCTGGAACGCGAAGTCAACTTTATCGATACGGCCAACATTTATGCGGGCACGGAATCGGAACGGATTATCGGAGAAGCGCTGGCGGGGGGCAAAAGGCAGGAGGCGGTGCTGGCGACTAAAGCCGGCCTTCCGCGCGGCGCGGGCGTCTACGAGCGCGGCTCGTCCCGCCGCCATCTGATGAAGGAACTGGAGGACAGCCTGAAGCGGCTGCGCACCGATTATGTCGACCTGTACCAAATCCATACGTTCGATCCCGATACGCCTCTGGAAGAAACGCTGCGGACGCTGGACGACATGGTGACGTCCGGGAAGGTCCGGTATATCGGCGCCTCCAATTACTATGCTTGGGAGCTGATGAAAGCCGTCGGCATCAGCGATAAGCTTGGGCTGAACCGTTATGTCTCGATGCAGGTCAGCTACTCGCTCGCCGACCGCACCCCCGAACGCGAGTTGATCCCAATGTGTCTGGACCAGGGCATCGGCATCATACCGTATTTTCCGCTGGCGGGAGGAATACTGACGGGCAAATACGGTTCGGCGCAAGAGACGCCGGCAGGCTCGAGAGCCGATACCGATCCCGGCTTCCGGCGATTCCTCGGCGAAGACGCGCTTGCGCTGGGACGCGAGGTGGAGCGTATCGCATTGGAATCGGGCACGACGGCAAGCGCGCTGTCGCTGGCCTGGCTGCTGGAGCGGCCGGCCGTCTCCACCGTCATCGTCGGCGCTACGCGCGAAGAGCAGCTGGAAAGCAACCTGGCTGCGCTTGAGCTGAAGCTGGATGCGGACGTCGCCGACAGGCTCGAGCAGGCCAGCCGCCGCTTCCGCGACGGCGAGCCGTTCGCCATATACCGGCTTCAAGAATAAAGGACGGACCGGCATGCTTCATGCGTCCGCTCTGACGGTCTTATACGAAAGCAAATCAAGCATCCCCTGCTCAAACCGAGAGCGGGGATGCTTGATTTGCTTTCGAGCGGGGAATTGTCTCCGTCTCGGCTGACCGAAACGGAGACAAGGGGCCGTTCTCTTGCCGAGTAAGCCGCATTTCTGCAGCTTTGCCGCTTACCCCCCTCGTCTCGCGACCCGATTTCAACCTTTAACGCTTCTACCGTTCGTCCGCCGGAAAGCGGAGCCCCAGCTGTCGTCTCGCCTCGTCCATAATGTCCATCGCGATGGCCGACACTTCCCGCGAATTGATCGGCGATTCCGTGCGCCCTTCCCGAATGAGCCGTATAAACTCGGCCGCCTCGTAATACATGGAATGCTCGACCGTCGGCCGGGTCAAATCTTCTGTACGCCCATCCCGATAGACCAGCTCGACCTTCGTCGGCGTGCTGATCTTGTCGATGACGATGCTGGCGTCCTCGCCCTGGATTTCCGTCGGCAGCGAGGAATGGGTAATTTTCGAATACATCAGCACGCAGTCCAAATCGTCGTACTGAAGCAACAGGCTTCCTTCGCCGTCCACCCCGGATTCCAGCATGACGCCCGCCGCCTTGACCGCCTTCGGCCTGCCGAACAAAGCGACCGCCGGGTAGATGCAATAAATGCCGATATCCATCAGCGAGCCGTTGGACAGCTCCGGCTTGAACGCGTTCAGCACCGTTCCTTGCTTGTAGGCGTCATAGCGGGAGGAATATTGGCAAAAGCTCGCAAAATACCGTCTTACTTTACCGATTCGCCCGATGTTGTCGGCCGCGGCGCGGAAGCCCGGCATTACCGTCGATTTGACGGCTTCCATCAGCAGCACGTTGTTGCGCTTGGCCGTTTCGATCATCTCCGCAAGCTCGCGGCTGTTGGAGGCGATCGGCTTCTCGCACAGCACATGCACGCCATGGTTCATGGCCGTGATCGCATGCTCCGCATGCAGGCTGTTCGGACTGGCGATGTACACCGCGTCGATCTCGCCGCTGGCGGCCATTTCCACCGCATCCGTAAACGTCCGGTCGACGCCGTATTTCGCCCCGAATTCCCGCGCCTTCTCCTCCGTCCGCGAATAGACGGCGGTTAACCGAAAATGTTCATCAAGCTGCGCCGCCGCCAAAAAGCTGTCCGTAATCCAATTCGTTCCGATGACTCCAAACCGTACCATGCTGTTTTCTCCTTTTTTGTCATGAGATGTACGTGCGGCCCGAACCCCAGCTCGCCCCCGGCTAACGCTTAACTCTGTTCCGAACGCAGCGTCTAAACCGATTGTTCCAGCCGCTACAACAGTTGAAAGACCGATTCATTCTTCATAAAATGGACCGGGACCTGCGCGTCCTTCAGCCGCTCCCGCAAGTAACGGGCAAGCACCTTCATGCCCGGCTGCTCGCTCTCGCCGTGGCCAAGCATGAGCAGCGCTTTGCCGCCTCCCTGCCTGACAGCGTCCCTCACATATTCGGGCGTCTCCCACTCCGGCCCTTCGCCGCAAATGAGCAGGTCGAGCTCTTCTTCCCTGAACAGCGGAATCGCAAGAGCGCCGCCGCCCCGATAACCGACCGTCATGCCGACGCGAACGCAGCGCTGGCCGGGAGAACCGACGATCCGCACGTAAGCGGCGCCGAGCTTCTCCTTCACATGCCTTGCAATGTCGCGGACCGTCATCGACGGCAACGACAACAGCGCGGCATATTTCTCGTGCCGAACCAAATACGGCTGCCACTCCAGCTCTTGAACGAGTCCGTCCGTCACAAGATCGGGTTCGGCGGCGTGCGCATAGTCATGGCATCGAAACAGATGGAGACCATGCTCCGCCATAAACTTCCGTTTCCGCGTCCATACGGGATCGTCCGCCAGCGAAGCCTCAAATCCGGCATGATGATTGTAAAATGGCGCTTCGTGGGAGACGATCAGGTTGGCTCCCGCTTCCGCCGCGCTCTCCAGCACGGCTTGAGTCGGCATAAAAGCGACCGCTATGCCGGTTACGGGCGCATCCTTGTCGCCGAACAGGAGCAAATCCGAGGCGCTTGCCGCATCGCCGGCGGCCAGCTCCTTCAGGCGATCCATCACCTCGTTAACCGTATACGTCATGCTCCGAACGTCTCCTTTCCTTTGTGCCGGCAACAGGAACTTCCAGATTGTACAGGGCACGGACGATCCCGGCCGCGCAACAGGCCGCTGTCGAGTCCGGTCCCTCCGCGTCTCACGGCTCCAGCAGCTCCTTCAGCATCCGGTCACGATTGCCCAGAAACTGCTTCGTCACGATATAGTGCTCCGTCTCTTCCCATGCCGTCCGGACCGGACCTTCGCCTGTCAGCTGATAGATGACCGAATCCGGGTAAGCCATCAGAATCGGGGAGTGGGTCGCGATAATAAACTGGGATTGGGCTTCGATCAGTTCATGCATCCGGGCCAGCAGCGCCAGCTGCCTCGAGGGCGACAATGCCGCCTCGGGCTCGTCCAGAATGTACAGGCCGTTGCCGGAAAACCGATGCAAAAAAGCCGCAAAAAACGACTCTCCGTGTGATTGATTATGAAGCGGCTTTCCGCCGTACGAATCGATAAGCGGCGGCCCAAAGGAAGGCTCGCCGTCCAGCTGATCGATGTTGGTCGCCAGATTGTAATAGCTTTCGGCCCGAAAGAAGAAGCCGTCCCTCGGCCGCCTCGGCCCTCTCGTCAGCCTCAAATAACGATACAGCTCCGAATGGGTCGCCGCCGTTTCGAAGGTGAAATTGACCGTGCCCCCCTCGGGATTGAAGCCGAGCGCCACGGCGACCGCTTCGATCAGCGTCGACTTCCCCGCTCCGTTCTCGCCGACGATATAGGTCACCTTCGGATGCAGCTCCAGCTCGTCCAACGTCCGCACCGCTTCCAGATTGAACGGATATTGCCCGTAGGAAGGGATGCTGTCCCTTAACAAGCTGATTTTGCGTATGTATGAACCGCGGTCGTATATGGACATGCCGATCCTCCTCCCCGACAATAAACCGAACGCTCGGACGCAAGCATAAGCCGCAAAGGCCGCCAGTCCCGCAGGCTGCGCCGCCGTCCTTGTCTATCCGATCCAAATGTCAGTCCGGCCGATTGGCCTGAAGCTGACGCCACACCGTTTTGTTGCTGTATTGCCGCTCGGAACTGATATCCCGCCCGAACCATGCCGGAGCGGCGAACGCTTCCGCCTCCTCCATCGAATCGAACTCCACTTCCAGCACCGCAAGCCGAATCTGGTCGTAGACGTCGATTTCGACGCGCACACCGTTCCATTCCGCCGTGACGCGGTTTTTGGTCAGCGGGACGTAGCCGAAGGCGTTGACCATCTGCTCGTAGATGCTTTGCGTAATGTCCACCTCGACCTCCTCGCGCGCCAAGCCGTTTCCGTTTTTGAACGTATGGGTATAGCTCAACGAGCCGCCGTCCAGGTCTTCGATTTGGCGCACCCGGATTTCCTGCGAATCGTCTATCGCCAAATAGGTTTGGTGTATCCGCTGCTCCGAAAGGACCACAAGCTCTCCCCGGTCTATAAGAGACTGCGGATATTGCTCCAGCAAAAATTTTCGTTCGATCTCCATCGCCATCTTCGTATCCTGCTCCTTCTGCATCCGGCCGAAGCCTTTCGTTCATCCCTGTTCGTGCGACCGCGCCGCCTTTACTATCAAGCTACCAAATTCGCGTGCGCGAAGCAACCGCCCCGGTCAATCGGCATGCCGTTCCGCAAAAATAGACGGGCATCGTCACTCGAAGACGATGCCCGCGTAACGTTCCAGCATATCGCGCAGCAGCAAATAGGATTCGCCGTTCGTCAAACGGTTCGGGTCCGCGACGGCCCGCAGCGTATGCTCGCTTACCCAGCCGCGCAGTCGCAGCCGCTCGGGCGCTTCCTCCGGCTTCGTCTCCAAACCTGCCGCGGCGCATAACATCGCCGCGGCGGCGCGAAGCGTCAGCTTGTCCGCTTCTCCGGCCGCTGCCGTCCCATCCGCGTCCGCACGGCCGGGAAAACGGTCCGGATACATCGCGGTCAACCGCTGCATGATGCTCCTCCATTTGCCAACCGTCGAAGGACCGTCCAGCTCCCACCGGTCGTTGCGGTACCCTCCGCTGGCCATTCCGATGCCGACCGCCGCCAGCAGCCCTGGGTAGGCCGGATGTTTCTGGTAAGCCGGCTCCGGAAACCGGTTCATCGTCAAATCCATGCCTTGGCGGACGAGCCTGTCTCTCAGCTCGGCCATCAGCGCCGGGGATCGGGACAGCTCCCGGACGGTCAGCCGATGCTCCGCAGCCAGCTTCACCGCAGCCCCCGCCGCCTGGCCCGCAGCCATGCCGAGCGGAATGACTCGAGCGCTGCCGTGCGGGATAGAGTCGAAGCTCGCGGCCCGGCCGACGACGAGCAGATTGTCGGCCCGCTGCGGCACCAGACAGCGGAAAGGCACGCCGTATTGATAAGGGGACATGACAATCCAGCCGTAGTCGTCCGGCCCCGTCCGTTGAATGTCCACATCGTAGGAGCCGTAAGCGACGGCATCCGGAAAGTCGCGGTTCTCCATCAGATCGGAGGCCGTCAAGCGGTATTCGCCGACGATATGGCGGGATTCGCGGACGTACAGCTCCGGAGCCGTTCCCGCAAATTCCGCGGCCGACAGCTCCTTGAAGGTCCGCTTCAAATAAGCGGCAATCCGCGGAGCTTCCTCGCGGCCGATTGCCATCGCCTCCAGGACGGATCGCGGATCGAGCGGGTCGACTCCAAACAGCTGCATCGCATTGACCAGCACCGTGCCGTCGTTCTGTCTCCCCAGGTTAAGCCCGCGCAGCGCCGCGCGATCCGGTCGGGACGGCTTGTAGCGCCTCGCCTCGGGAAAACCCCAGCCGCTCATCCGGTCCACCCGCGTATCCCGGCGCTGTCCGATCGAGTGCCACACCGAATCGGTTATGCCCTTCAGCTTAAACACAAGCGTAACGGCCATGCGCGCCTCCTTATGGCCCAAATCCTCGCGGCCGACCGTGTACGGAACGCCGGCAAGCGCGGCGATATCGCCATTCTGCGTAGCGTCGATGACGGCGCCAGCCCGAATGCTTCGCCGGCCGCCTTGCGGATCGGCGATCGTCATGCCCGCCACCGCCGTTCCATTCATCAGCGGCTTCATCTCCGACGCGCCCAGCAGCACCGTAATGCGCTCTTCCGCCCGAACCAGCCGCTCCAGCTCTTGTTCCGCCGTGCCGACGTCGATGGAGGTGCCCTCCAGCCGCTCGTACCACTCCTTGAACAATCCTTGGTTCAAATAGCGCCGCCGCCCGCTCGCTCCGTTCGCGCCGGGAGCGTAGTTCATGTCCAGCGAATTGAGCCAGCCCAGCGTGATGAGACCTCCGAGCTTCTCCCTCCCGTAGCCGTCCGCAAGCAGCACCCGCAGCCCGTTGCGGGCCGCCGACACCGCGGCCGCTATTCCTTCCGGATCGGTACCGGCCACGATAACATCGTAAGAAGCGTCCGTCTCCTGGACGACGGCGCTCTCTCTTCCGGGAGAAGCGGCGCCCGCGCCGTCCGGCTTGGTCTCCAGCTTCCCGAAATTAGCTTCCTGCCGGAACAGAGGAGTTGCGATCGCGGCAATAATAATAATGGCATACAGCCATAGTCGTCGCAGCGTCAACGGTCGTCAGCTCCTGTCCAAACATTGTCTTGATTAGTATTGTTCGGATGTCCGGATTTATCGTAAGCCGGCCGCCGGGAAATGTTGCCTGCTCCCCGATGGAAATTTGGTATAATGGAACAAGCGGTAAAGCAAGGCAACGGAACGATGGAGCAGAGGAGGCGGTTGCAGCTTATGGATATGATCGATATTCCATTGGATCAAATCGACGAGGATACCGGGCAGCCCCGTTATCAGTTTGACGAGGAAGCGTTGAAGGAGCTGGCGGCCAGCATCGAGGAGCTGGGTCTGCTGTCTCCGATCAAAGTAAGGCCTGTTGCCGGAGGCCGATACCAAATCATATACGGCAACCGGAGGTACAAGGCGAGCAAGATGCTGGGGAGGAAGACGATTCCGTGCATCATATCGGATTTGACGGACGAGAAGGACATTTATTTGGAGCAAATTGCGGAAAACTTGACGCGGGAAGGCTTCTCCCCCATCGAGGAAGCCGAAGCGTTCGACAAGATGATGAACGATCCGAACTTTAGAATGTCCATGACGTTTCTGGCAGGCAAGCTCGGCAAGCCGGAAAGCTACATTCGGAACAAATGCGAGCTTCTGAAATTCGGCAACGCGGTCAAAAAGCTGATCGTGGGCGGCACCGAAATCCGCAAGGACAAGCTGACCGAGGAGCAGCTGCTGCCGCTGAAGGATTTGCCCATCGAGCACCGCGACCCGCTGGCGCTTATCGCGGCGCGGGACGAGCTTCCCGTAAGCGACGTCAAAAAGATCGCGAAGCTGTTCAAGGACAAAACGATTTCCGCGGCGACCAAGGATAAGCTGCTGCTCAAGACGGGCAGCGGCCTGATCGAAACCTGGTCGGTTTACGAGCAGAACCGGAAGGAAAAAGCGAGGGCGGCGGCGCAAGCCGCAGAGAAGGCGGAATCGCAAGCGGCGG
>Ga0065721_10049959_pt1 | contig 24873 bp, 18 predicted proteins | sample Mesricmetagenome_FD_59108 | JGI IMG/M metagenome (GOLD analysis project Ga0065721, IMG submission 59108) | Mesophilic microbial community from rice straw/compost enrichment Sample: eDNA_1 v2 (version 2) | ecosystem: Engineered > Solid waste > Grass > Composting > Bioreactor | place: USA: Davis... | reverse complement strand
AAACTTTTCATACATTAGTAAATATTATGGGTTAAATAATTACTTCCCGGCAAGCCGGGAGTAGTACCGCTAAAAGTTTAACCTGTAATTCCACGGGGAATGTCTGCCAACATTCTCCGTTTCATTTTATACCGCCCTAGGGCGGCAACAGGTTATTTGATCGAGCTGATGTATATATCATTGTTCTTTATTGTTACATTAAATGCAGCCGCGGCCTTTAATCCGTCAAAAGCCTGTTCTACGGTTTCGTTTTCCAGCGAACCGTTGAACATGAGTTTGCGCACGGCCTCGTCTTCAAAATGGATGCGTACATTGTACCAGCGCTCCAGTTTGCGCGCCAGCTCTTCAAAATTGTCGCCGCGGAAATCGAGCCTGTTGTATACCCAGGCCGTTTCTTTCAGGTCTGTTTCTTTTATACTGCTATCGAGCCTGGTAATGCCAATGGCTGCCGGTTTGATGCCGGTATTTTTTTGAAGCGCCGGTGCTTCTTTATTATCCTCCACATTTTTGGGCAATACGATCTTTTCATTGGGATGCAGGTACAGGGTTTGTGCTTCTTTATCAGCACCGTCTTTACGAAGTATCTGCACCAGTCCGCGGATGAGTGTTGTTTCGATGGTTTGATCGTCGGGATAGGATTTTACATTAAAGGCCGTTCCCAAAACCCTGATATCGATATTGCCGGCATGCACAATAAAAGGCAGCTTTTCGCCGGTGTTGCGGTTAACGGCATGCATCACATCGAAGAAAGCCTCACCTTCGAGGGTTACTTCGCGGCTGGGGCCGCTGAAATCGGTAAATACGATACGGGATCCGGCATTGAGCCAAACAGTAGAGCCGTCGGGTAAGATGGTCCTGGTTTTACTGCCCCTGGGCGCTACGATCTCGTTGGCGGCGATGGTTTCTTTTTGATCGCTCCAGATGTACAACGACACCAGCAGCGAACAAGCCACCAGTATGGCGGCCCATCGGAATATATATCTTGTCCGGTTCGAAGAGGGGTACAGGGGAACTATTGCTTCCTGGTTTTCGCTTTCTTCAGCAGCCGAGCGTTGCAGGATGCGGCTGATGCGGTCAGACTGTTCGGGTTCATGGTTGGCAGGCACCGTCCACAACCGCTGCAGCATGTCGTATTGCTGCATCAACCCGGGTTGCTCTTTGAGCAGCCGCATCAGTTCTTCCTGATCTTCGGGGGTGGCGTCCCCGCTAATATTTCGTGAAAATAAAAACCAGATCCTTTCGGGCGTTTCCATGCTGTGTGAAGGCGTTTACCTGAAAGGACAGGGAAATGGAGAGAGACCATTAAAGGAAGGGAGAATTTTTTTTTAATAAGGAATAAAAAATGAGAAATAAGGAATGAGAAAGGGTTGTGTAGGTTAACTTCTTAATATCCAGAATAGAACGCCACCGCAGATGACCAGTACGCCAAAATGCAGCCAGGCAAAATCGCGTACCTTTTTACTGGTTGTCTTTTCATGGGTTACGGCTTTTACCTGCCAGGAGGGCGCGGTGCTGATGGGTTCCTGTGAATCTTCATTCAGCCATTCGCGCATCATGGCGGCATCCAGCTGATGCTCGATGGCCTCTTTGCCAATCACCCCAAAACAAAGCGGTGCTGCCCATTGCATGAGCTTCAAGGCCGAGCTGCCCCTTACCATGGTGGCGCGGGCAATTTGTTTACCTACCACATCTACATTATATACGCCGAACAATTGTTGCAGTATTTCGTGCCCCCTTTGCAGGTTGTTTTCGTCGGAGATGGGAGTAGGTGCTTTTTGCAGGCGGTGTATCCGGGTAATTTCGCCGGCCGTTTGCATCAGCGCCTCCCCTGTGATGGGAGATTCGTGCAAGCGGGTGGTAAAACCATTTACGATAGCGGGAATAATCCGCTGTATGGCTGCGACCACGTTGGCATGTCGTTCGGCCAGGCGCTCAGCCATGGATTCCGTGATGGAATCGCTGCATAATGCAAGCATGTTACGAAGCGTGTGTTGTTTCATACGATTCAGGGTTGGTCATTCTATAACGAATGAGTACGGGTTTTAATATGCTGCCAGGGCTAGGATTGTTTGGCCTGTGCTGCAGGGGTAAACCGGTTTCGCCCGGATCTATCCAATTGCAGTTCGGTACATATTTTTTTGATGGCAATAGCCATTTGAACGTCGACCGTGTTGATGGAAATATTCAGGATCTCGGCTACTTCGCGGTGTTTCAGGCCATCTTCACGCACCAGTTTGAAGATCATTTTGCAACGGGCGGGCAGGTTTTCAACGGCCTGCTGCATGCGTTTCATCATTTCGGAGGTGACCAGTTGATTATAGGGGTCGGTCACTACCGGACCTGTTTCAATATCCAGGTCGTCGAAGGGGGCCCTGATGAGTTCGTTGGCCTTTTGCGAAATAGCGTTCAAAGATCTGTTCTTGACAGCAACGTACAGATACACGGTAATATTTTCCACTTCGTGGATACGGTGGCGGTTGCTCCACAGTTTTACAAAAACATTGTCCACTATTTCTTCGGCCATTTCCTGAGAGCGGGTGATGATGCGGGCGAAATGATGCAGACGTTTGCTGAGCAGCCTATACAATTCGGCGAGGCTATGTTCGTTGCCTTCAGCAATGCCTTGTTGTATGTTAAGCAAGCTGTCTGTCATTCGTTCTCATTTAGCAGTCAATCGTGATTTAAAAGTAATAATTTTTTCAGGAAGTGTAAAAAATACAACTTATTCAATCCTGCACCAATCCACATCGGCAAAGCCCGAATCGTTGGTGCGCACATTTCTTGTACAAAACAAACCCAGTTTGGCGCCTATCCAGCGGCCCGGTTGTGCGATGAATGGATCGCCTGCTTCGGTGAAACGGCTTCCATCGTCGCTGAATGAAAACCGGCATTGCCCGCCTGGCTTCACCTGCACGCGCACATACAGGCTGGCGGTATTCATTTTTTTGATAACCTGTTCGGTTTCGGGTTTGCCCCTGTCGGCCTGTTTACACAGGTTATAAGAAAGATAGATACCGTCGGCTTTTTTGGTTAGCGTTAACCCCGCATAGTCGGCGCCTAAAACGACAAAACCGGCTTTTTCGCCATTGAGCCTGGGTTTAAAATCGAGTTTTACCGTGGCAGTAAACGATTCGGCCGGGAATTTTTGCATCAGCACATTGGGCACAAACCATAAATTGGCGGCGCTGTCGGGCACCTGGTACGAAAACAAACGCAACCGACCGTTGCCCACAAATGCCCAATAAGGCTGGGGGTTTGCCTGCCATTGCCATTGCAGCCCCATGGCGGCGCCGTTGAATTCATCCGATTCGGGTGGTGTTTGAATAGGCCAGTTTTTTCCTACATCGGGCTTTTTGTGTTGCATTACCGGTTCGCCTTTGCCATCACCGTCTTTATCGATGCCGATCACCGGCCAGTCGTTTTTCCATTGCATGGGTTGCAGGTGCACGATGCGGCCATAGGCGCCCTTGTCCTCGAAATGCAGGAACCAGTGCTGGCCCGACTTTGTATCTACCCAGGCGCCCTGGTGCGGACCGTTCACCGTGGTGCTGCCCTGGTCCATCACTACTTTTCTTTCATAAGGGCCATAAATGTTTTTTGAACGTAATACCAGCTGCCAGCCGGTGGATACACCGCCGGCCGGTGCAAAGATGTAAAAGTAGCCATTGCGTTTGTACAGCTTGGGGCCTTCGATGGTGGGGTCCTGGTCGTGGCCGTCGTATACCAGCACACCGTTGTCGAGCACTTTGGTGCCGGTGGAATCGAGCTGTTTGATGACGATCACGCTTTTGATACCGGCGCGGCTGCCGGCATAGGCGTGGACGAGGTATACCTTGCCATCGTTGTCCCAAAGCGGACAGGGATCTATCAGGCCCTTGCCGCCTTCTACCAGTATGGGTTGCGACCAGGGGCCTTTTATATTTTTTGCTTTGACGAGGTAGATGCCGAAATCGGGATCGGGATAATAAATGTAGAATTCACCTTTATAATATCGGATGGCGGGCGCCCATACGCCGTTGCCATGCTGGGGTTTTGAAAAATGATCGTAAGGTGGCTGGCGGTGCAGGGCATGGCCGATAAGCGACCAGTTTACCAGGTCTTTGGAATGCAGGATGGGCAGGCCGGGTACGGCATCGAAGCTGCTGGCGGTCATATAGTAGTCGTCGCCTACGCGGCAGGCGTCGGGGTCGCTGTAGTCGGCATGGAGTACGGGGTTTTTGTAGGAGCCGTTTTGGAGGTCGGCGATATGGGTTTGAGAGAAGGCGTGTATGGATGATAGTGTAATTATTAATGTTAATAGTTGCTTCATGATAGTTTAGATTTTTCGTCCCGTTAGGGACGTTCGGTGGGTAGGAAAAAAAACGAATGGCTCGGGTACACACCCGGCGTCCCTAACGGGACGCGTTTGGGGTGAGCGGGCACCGGGGTTGCTACAGACCCGGCGTCCCTAACGGGACGCGTTTGGGGTGAGCGGATGCCGGGAGCTACACACCCGGCGTCCCTAATGGGACGCGGGTTCGGGTTGCCAGTTTCCAAAGATGTTTTTCAAGGTGTATTGATTCGCTTCTTTTTTGGTGAGTTGTTTTGACCAGGGTACGCGGCCGCTGGTGTTAACGCCCTTACTATTATACTCGGCATAAAAAGCCGTTTTTTCATTTGCGGGATTGCGCCAGTTATCCCAGCCGGCAGCCACAATATGATTACCCATTTCGGTATTGATAAATACGGTACGCGCATAAGGACGCCAGGGCCTTCCGAGAAATACTTTTTTGGCGGCCGTATCGGCTACCAGCTTACAATTAAAGAATACAAAGCCATAGGTCTGTTTGGGTGTGGTGGAAGCCGCGGTGATATAGGAGTTGGAAAGGCTTTTAATGGTGCAATCGCGGAACACCACGGTAGCCGGACCGAAAATAAAATCGGTGGTACCTTCTATAAAACAGTTGAGGTAATATTGCCTGCTGGTATCTACACCAACATACAGGGTATCCTGGTTACCCAACAGGTTGCAGTTGACGATCACACAACGGTCGCCCTCTGCATGCAGGGCTACCGCCTGCCCTACCCTGCCGGCCGTATTTTGAATAGTGAGGTTTTCGGCCCTGAAATCGTTGCCCTGTACCAGCACCGTATAAGAAGTAAAGGTGCTGTATTTATCACGGCCCGTGGCATCACGGCCGCCGGGATAGGGCTTACCGCTGTAGTCGGAATTGGTGATGATGGAGCTGTCGCGGCTTTCGCCCTGCAGGGTGATCTTTGTTTTCCAGGAGGGTATCACCAGCTTTTCGTAGTAAACGCCCTTCTTTATAAAGATGACCACCTGTACCTGCGAGTGATCGCGTACAGCGTTCACCGCTTCCTGTATGGTTTTGTAATCGCCGCTGCCATCCTGCGCCACGGTGAGGCGGCCAGGCCAGGTTTGTTGTGCCGAAAGCGAAATGCTGATCAGTAAACCAAGTGTACATAGTAATTGCTTCATGCCTTTATTTTTTTACAATGCGCTCCTGTAATTCCAGTCCCAGTTCTTTTATTCCCTGCAATACCAGTTGCGCCATCACACGAGCGCCCAGTTCATTAAAATGCGTATTGTCTTCCACGCCTTTTGGATAATTGGGATGTTCACCCGGCGCCAATTGGTTGTATAAGAGTTTTGATTTTTCCACGCCCCATTGCTGCAACAAGGCCTTGCTTTTGGCATCGAGGTCAATCAGCGGCACCTTCTGCTCTTTGGCTACATCACGAACGATCTGCGAATATTGTTCATGCGTGCCCACCAGTTTCCCCGCATCGTCGAATTTGCGGCGGGCAACGGGTGTGAGCAAAACGGGCTGTGCTTTTTTGGCACGTGTATCAGTAATGTATCTGACCAGGTTGTTTTTAAATTCACCGGGTGTGGTGGCATTTTTTTTAGTGGGCACCTCATCGTTATGACCAAACTGCACAAATACATAATCGCCTTCCTGCAGGTTATTGACAACGGGCTGCCAGCGGTTTTCGTTTAAAAAACTTTTGGTGCTGCGGCCATTCTGTGCCCGGTTATCTACCCTTACCGTTGAATCGAAAAAATATACGAAGGGCATGCCCCAGCCGGTTTCAGGATAATTTTTGGCGAGCTTGATGCTCATGGTACTGTCGCCTATGAGGTATACGGTAATATTTTTTTTGGGCGCGCCCATGAATAACAACAGGGCAAAAAGGGAAATCAATTTCATGGCACAAGGCTGTTTATATACACTTCTATATTGGTATAGTGTTTATCCAAAGTAAAAGACGATGCATCCGAGGCATTGGATGGATTGAGTTGATGTTTTATTTCCCAGTCGTCGGGCATGCCATCGTGGTCTTTATCGGCGGGCGCCGGTTTCGACAATAATGCAGGCCAGGCATGTTGAGTGGTTGCATAATCGGTTCCATGCGGGTAACCACCCTGTACATCGATAATGCGGCCGGTTCTGTTTTCTACATCGCGAATGATGCGGGCATCCAGTGTATCGCGTTTGGGCAGCGTGGCGCCTACATTCTTTAAAACAGCCTGAAAAGCCTGTTGTGCCGATTGTTCGGGAATTTTGACAGTTTCAAAAGGCTTGTTCATTTTACCCGGCTTGCCCTTTGCATGCACACCCCGCCAGTTATCGGTATTTATCTCGGGTGCATCTTCTACAAAGTTTCCGGCTACATAATAGTTTCCATACGGCGCAGAAGGGTTCACGATCCTTTTGCGTACAGCAGGTGCAGTAGATGGTCCGAAGCGGTAATAGTTGTTTACAATATTATAATTACCGCCTTCACCGCCATAAACGTTATTATTTCCCCAGTTATAAATAACGTTGTTGCGGTAATCCACGAATTCTTCCGGTGCATTACGCGTGCCCTGGAAACGCGGGTTGCGGCTTACACAATGGGCAAACAGGTTGTGATGGGCGCTCAGGTGTTTGCCGCCCCAGATGCCGCCATATCCATGATGCTCGTAATCCTTATCGCCTGTTTCGAAATGATAACTATAATTAAGCGGTTCGGCAATGATGTTCCATTGCAGGGTGGTGCTGTCGCCGTTGTACACACTACACACCTCGTCGGTGCTCCAGCTCATACTGCAATGATCGATGATGATGTTTTTTCTATAGCCGCCGCCAAAAGCGTCATCACCGCCATTACCGTCTACCATACCGCCCTTCTGGTTTTTATCGCCTAAACGAAAACGCAGATAACGTATGATCATATTATCACCACCCAGCCCTACCGAATGATCGGCCAGGCAAATGCCATCACCGGGTGCGGTTTGACCCGCCACGGTTACATTTCCTTTTATGGATAGTTTTGATTGCAGATGAATGGTGCCCGATACAGCAAATACAATGATGCGCGGCATATTGGCCTCCGCTGCCCGCCTGAAACTGCCTTCGCCTGCATCGTTCAGATTGTTTACGATAAATACTTTTCCACCGCGGCCACCGGTGGTGAATTTGCCAAAACCTTCGGCGCCGGGAAAGGCCAGTGGTTGCGCCAGGCAACAAGAAAACAATAAGCAGCCGGTAAAAAACAACAGCGGTCTTTTGATCATAGCAATCGTATAGATCATCAATTCTAACCAGTATTTGTTAAAAAGACAAATAAGCAGCTGCTTTTTCTATGCAATCGTTCCCGGTAACGATTCCAACCTGAGGCAGTATGGAAAAAAGGACTATTTTTAAATCCATTATTGAGCATACCGTGAAATTTGAAACTGTTACCATAAAAGATATCGCCAGGGCGCTTGGATTGTCTACTTCTACCGTATCGCGTGCCCTGCGCGGGAGTTACGAGATCAGCCCCGAAACCAAAAAGCTGGTGCTGGAATATGCCGAAAAGATCAATTACCGTCCCAATCCCATTGCGCTGAGCCTGAAAGAACGTAAAAGCCGTTCGATAGGCGTGGTGGTAAGCGAGATAGCTAACACGTTTTTTTCGCAAGCCATCAACGGCATCGAGTCCATTGCCTACAACCGGGGCTATCATGTTATCATTTCGCAAACGCATGAAAGTTTTGAGCGGGAAAATGTAACCATCCAGCATCTGGCATCGCGTTCGGTAGATGGCTTGCTGGTATCGTTGAGTAATGAGACCACCGATTTAAGTCCGCTGAAACAATTACATGATAAAGGCCTGCCCGTGGTTTTTTTCGACCGTGTGTCGGATGAGATCAATACGCATAAGGTGATTGCCAATAACATCAAAGGCGCTTTTGACGCTACTACGCATCTTATTAAAAAAGGCTTTAAGCGTATTGCGCATGTTACCAGCTCACCGCATTTGTCTATTACGCGGGAGCGTTTACAGGGGTATAAGGATGCCCTGTTGCAGCATGGGCTTGCCTTTGATGAAAAGCTGATATCGTATTGTCATCATGGCGGCATGATATACACCGAGGTGGAAGAGGCGGTTTTAAAACTGCTTGCCGCAAAACAGGCGCCCGATGCCTTTGTGGCGGCCAGTGATCGTATTACCACCAGTTGTTTGGCAGCGTTGCGCGCGGCGGGAAAAAAGATCCCGGATGAAATTGGGTTGATTGGGTTTACCAATACGACGATGGCGGAGTTGTTGAATCCTTCGTTGTCGGCCGTGCGGCAGCCGGCGTTTGATATGGGGCAGATGGCGACGGAGTTGTTGATACAAATTATCGAGAGTAAAAGACCAGTGACGGAGTTTGAGACGAGGGTGCTGGATACCGAGTTGTTTACGAGGGAATCGACGGGGCGGTAAATACACCCGTCGTCCCTAGCGGGACGAATTTAATACGCTTGCATCGTTGCTACCCACCTGTCGTCCCTAACGGGACGATTCCTTTGGGCTACGTGATGAGCTACCCACCTGTCGTCCCTGGCGGGACGAAATGCAAGCGCCCCGTTAGGGGCGCCATGTTGGTAAATGATTACCAAAGCCGCAACGACCGCGTCCCGCCAGGGACGCACGGTGGGTAGCGCCCCGTTAGGGGCGCCATGTTGGTAGATGATTGCCAAGGCCGCAACGACCGCGTCCCGTCAGGGACGCAAGGTGGGTAGCGTCCCGTTAGGGGCGCCATGTTGGTAGATGATTGCCAAAGCCGCAACAACCGCGTCTCGCGAGGGACGCCCGGTAGGTAGCCCCGTTAGGGGCGCCATGTTGGTAGATGATGGCAAAAGCCCCAACAACCACGTCCCGTCAGGGACGCCCGGTGGGTAGCGCCCCGTTAGAGGCGCCATGTTGGTAGATGATGGCCAAAGCCCCAACAACCGCGTCCCACCAGGGACGCCCGGTGGGTAGCGCCCCGTTAGGGGCGCCATGTTGGTAAATGATTTCCAAAGCCGCAACAACCGCGTCCCGCCAGGGACGCCCGGTGGGTAGCGCCCCGTTAGGGGCGCCATGTTGGTAAATGATTACCAAAGCCGCAACAACCGCGTCCCGCCAGGGACGCCCGGTGGGTAGCCAAAACCCGTACACCGCCTGTATCGAAACCGTACACCCGTACCACTCAACCCCTAATCAATCAATTCATACACAATCCCCTACCATAATGGCATTGGGTTGGTTAGTTTTAGTGAATGAAAAAGGAGGACCGTCTCTGGAACCTGGTTGCCAAAAAACTGGCAGGTGAGGCCAGCGAAAAAGAGTTGGCCGAACTGAACGAACTGCTGCAACAATATCCCGATAAAGGATATAATATCGATATGCTCACCGGGCTGTGGAATCAAAAACAGCCGACCGAAATGGCCGAATCCGACCGCGCCTTTGCCGCCCTGTTACAACGCATGGCCGAAGAAGATAACCAGCAGGAAACCGAGCCAGCTGCCCCACCCTACCGCTGGCCCCGCCACCGCACCAGCGACCGCCCATTCATATCCCGGCTCACCGGCAATGACCGCATGGGCAGCTATTTTAAAATTGCCTGGCGCAACCTGCACCGGAGCAAAGTATTTTCCATCATCAATATCACCGGGCTGGCCGTTGGTATGGCCGGCGCCATCTTAATACTTTTATGGATATTCAATGAACTGAGCTTTGACCAGTTTCATCCCAATAAAGACCGCCTGTATCATGTGCTGAATAATTCCCGTGTAAATGGCAAGATCGTTACCTGGGGCAGCACACCTATGGTAATGGCCAATGTGTTAAAAACCTATCCCGAGGTGGAGGCCATCACGCGTGCCAACTGGGTAGGCGCCTTTACCTTAAAAACAGGTGAGAAAAAATTGCAGTCGGGCGGCTTCCTGGTAGACCCGGATTTTCTAACCATGTTTCATTTTCCCTTGCTGCAAGGAGATCGCCATACTGCGCTGAACGAGCCACATTCCATTGTCATCACCGAAAAATTATCAAAGAAGTTATTTGGTCATACCCAGGCATTGGGCCAGGTGATTCGCATCGACAGCAACTCGCTGTTTACCGTAACGGGTATTATGAAAAACCTGCCTACCAATACCCAGTTCCGTTTCGAATACCTGGTGCCCTGGTCGTATATGAAAGAAGTAGGCTGGGAACACGATAACTGGGCCGTTGCCGCCGATGTGGGCACCTATGTATTGCTGAAACCCGGTGTAAGCGAGGAAATGGCCAATGCGCATTTCCGCGATATCATCAAAACACACGATAAAACGCTTACCAACGAAGTGTTCCTGCATCCCGTGCGTAAATGGCATTTGTACTCGGGTTTTAACAACGGGGTGAATACCGGTGGCGATATTACCGCGGTGCGTTTTATGGCGGTGATTGCCGCATTCATTTTGCTGATTGCCTGTATCAATTATATGAACCTGACCACTGCACGCAGTGTAAAACGCGCGCGTGAAGTGGGCGTGCGCAAGGTGGCAGGCGCGGGTAAGGCCGCCCTGGTGGGACAGTTCCTGGGCGAATCGGTTATGATTGCCGGTATTGCCGGTTTGTTTTCACTGGCCATTGCCAGCCTGGCACTGCCCGGCTTTAACCAGTTGGTAGAACAGCAACTGGTTATTCCCTATACCAACGTCAATTTCTGGCTGGGCGGTATTGGGTTTGTATTGTTAACGGGCATACTGGCGGGCAGTTATCCGGCATTTTATTTATCATCTTTTCAACCCGTGGCTGTACTCAAAGGAAGTTTCAAAACTGTGCGCGCCCTGGTGACGCCGCGTAAGGTGTTAGTGGTGGTGCAGTTTACCTTTGCTATCGTGCTTATCATTTGCACCATTGTGGTATTCCGGCAATTTACCCATGGCAAAAAGCGGGATACCGGTTTTAATATGGACCAGTTGGTGTTTGTGTACAACACGGGCAACATGGCAAAAAATTATTCACTGATCAGGGATGAACTCATGCAAAGCGGCATGGTCACCTCTATGGCGCGCACCGGTTCGCCCATTACGGAAATATGGACCCGCGAGGATAATTATCACTGGGCAGGCAAAGACCCGAATGAAAGGACATTTTTTATCAAGTTTTTTACCGACGGGCAGTTTACAAAAACCATGGGGTTGAACATTATTGCCGGCCGGGATATAGATGTTGAAAAGTACCCCACCGATTCTACAGCCGTTTTGCTGAATGAATCTGCCGTAAAAAGAATGGGTTTCACCAATCCCATCGGGCAAACCATCATCAATTCCGAAGATACCTGGCATGTGGTAGGTGTAGTGAACAATTTTGTACCCGGGCTGCCCTGGGAACCGGTATATCCCATGGTGATAGAAGGACCAAAGGTAAATGGCTGGTTTGGCGCCCTCACCTTCCGGTTGAATAACGAATACCAGCAAACGCAGGCCATTGCGCAAATTGGTGCTGTATTAAAAAAATACAATCCTGATTATCCCTTCGATTATTATTTTGTGCACGACATGTATGCCCAAAAGTTCCGCGAAGTGGTGCACACCGGTATCATGGCCGCTGTGTTTGCCGGGCTGACCATCTTTATATCCTGCCTGGGATTATTTGCATTGGCCGCCTATATGGCCGAGAACCGCATCAAGGAGATTGGTATTCGCAAAGTGCTGGGTGCTTCCATCACCGCCATTACCACTTTATTGTCGGGAGACTTTTTAAAGCTGGTGCTGCTGGCCTTTGTGATCGCTTCGCCGGTAGCCTGGTGGCTGATGACGGTGTGGCTGCAGGACTTTGCCTACCGCGTAAATATCAGTTGGTGGATATTTGTGGTGACCGGCTCGCTCTCGATGCTGATAGCCATGCTCACCGTAAGTTACCAGGCCGTCAGGGCTGCGCTGGAGAGTCCGGCCAGGTCGTTGCGGAGTGAGTGAGGTTTTCTACCTTTACTATATGCTAACCCAGGACGATATCAAAAAACAGGTGGCCATGCGTGCTGCGCAACTGGTGCAGTCGAATATGACCATTGGGCTGGGTACCGGTTCCACCGCCTACTGGCTCATTATGGAACTGGGCCGCCGTATACAGGAAGGCCTTTTGTTCAGGGCCGTTCCCACTTCCAAAAAAACCGCCATACTGGCCGCAGAGCATAATATTCCACTGGCCGATCTGAACGATGTGGATGTGATCGATCTTACCATCGATGGCGCCGATGAGGTAGACCCGCACCTGCAACTGATCAAGGGTGGCGGCGGGGCATTGCTGCAGGAAAAAATGGTGGCGGCCGCCTCGCGCGAACTGCTGATCATAGCCGATCATACCAAGCGTGTAAATCAATTGGGCGCATTTCCATTACCGTTAGATGTTATTCCTTTTGGGTGGAAACAGGTGCAAAGGCATGTGAAGGCAACCTGGCATATAGAGGCCAGTTTGCGCATGGATAAGAATAAGCCACTGATCACCGATCATGGTCATTATATTCTGGATTGTCACTTTAAAACCATCAGCAACCCCGAGATGCTGGATTATGAGCTGAAATGTATTCCCGGGGTGGCTGAATGCGGGCTGTTTATCAATATGGCCGATATGGCGGTAATTGGTTATCCCGATGGGCGGATAGAAACATTGAACCGGCCCTGATCTGTATCAGTCGTTATTTTCGTAATTTTGAGCATATCAGATTTTAGCCATGCTCAAAAACAAATTCACAGGAACCGATCACCTGTACCTGCAGGTAGCCGATGGCCTGGAAAAAATGATCCAGGAAGAGATCCTCAAGATCGGCGATAAGCTGCCCTCGGTGCGTATGCTCAGCGAAGAATACGGCATCAGCATGGGCACGGCCTTCCAGGCTTATTATCACCTGGAGGGAAAAGGTTTAATCGAAGCCCGGCCCAAGTCGGGTTATTATGTACGCTTCAACCACAAACGTTTTCCCGCGCTGCCTACCGCTCAAAAAACCGATCACCACCCCGCGCTGGTAAGCGTGAATGATATGGTGGCGGAGGTATTTCATAATATGTCTTCCACCGATATCACCAACCTGTCGGTGGGCGCACCGGCCATCGAGCTGCTGCCCGCGGCGCGGCTTAACAAATCGGTGGTGCATGCCTTCCGTCATTCGCCCACCAGTTGTATTGCTTATGAAGATGTGCAGGGCAATTTTGAGCTGCGCAAGCAGGTAGCCAAAATGGCTTTTAACTGGGGTGGTAAAATCACGGCCAACGATGTGGTGATCACAGCCGGCTGTATGGAAGCGCTGGCCATGTCGCTAAAAACGGTTACCCGTCCCGGTGATACGGTAGCCATTGAAAGCCCAACATTTTTTGGCATCTTCCAGGTAATGGAAACGCTGGGGTTGAAAGTAATTGAAATACCCACCGATGCCGGCACGGGCATTAGCCTGGAGCACCTGGAAAAGGCTATCAAAAAATCTACTATCAAGGCCTGTGTGTTTGTTCCCAATTTCAACAACCCGTTGGGCTGTCTTATGCCCGATGACAATAAAAAAGCGCTGGTAGAGCTGGTGACCAAATACCGCCTACCGCTTATAGAAGATGATATTTATGGCGACCTGTATTTTGGCCCGCACCGCCCGCCTACCTGCAAAACCTATGATACCGAAGGCTGGGTGCTGCATTGCGCATCCCTGTCTAAATCGCTGGCGCCGGGTTACCGTATTGGCTGGGTAATACCCGGGCGTTTTATCGACGAGTTCAAAAGCATCAAGATGCGGCATACCATTTCGGGTACCACGCTTACCCAATGCGCCATAGCGCATTACCTGGGCATGGGCCGTTTTGAATACCATTTGAAAAAACTGCGCACGGCATTACATGCACAACACCTGCGGTATATACAGGGTATTGTTGATCACTTCCCGCCCGATACCAGGATCTCGCGTCCACAGGGTGGTTTGGTGTTATGGCTGGAACTGAATAAAAAAGTAAATGCCTTTCAACTGTATCATGAAGCCATGAAGTACCAGGTATCTATAGCACCCGGCCGTATATTTTCGGTGAGTGACCGGTACAGCAATTACCTGCGCCTGGGTTTTGGAAAACCCTGGAGCGATGAGGTGGAAAGAGGGATCCGGATCATTGGGAATTTGGTGAAAAAGAGGTAGGAAGTAGGAGGTCGGAAAATGCAGTTTTTTCTTACCTCTTACATCTTACATCTTACTTCTTTAATGCTCGAAGTAAGCTGTGAGGTCGGCGTTGGAGTTGTAGTTGCGAAATACCTGCTGGTTTTTGATGGGCAGCCGCAGGGTATGGCCTTCGTCGAGAACGGCCTGTAAGCTAAAGTTATCCAGTCGGCCTATCATGATGCGGCCATACACTTTTGCCAGGCCGGTGCGGGTGTAAATACCGCAAAAGGGCTGGGCAAAGTTTTCATCCTGGAACACATAAAAATCGTATTGGTTATCACTGTGGTATTCCTGCAGCAGGGTTTGAATGGTGGGTGCATCCAGGTCAAGCATATCGCAGGCCAATAATAACAGGTCTTTACCGGGATACTGCTGGTGCACACTCAGCAAACCTTTTAACGGTCCGTTCACATCTACATTGTCGATCACCAGCAATTCAGGTAGTATCTCTTCGCGGTAAGCCAGTGCCTGTTGTGGATTGATGGAGTATACCACGGGGATGTGAAGATAGGCCAGCTTTTCGTGCATATGTTTGGCCCATATGGTGTTACGTATTGGTAACAGACCTTTATCGGCGCCCATCCGTTTGCTTTCGCCGCCACATAATATTACGCCCAATAAGTTTTCCATAATAAACAAAGGATAATTCAATCAGTTTTTCCGGTCGGCATGACCGAGGCTTTTGCCCGGCGCCACCACATCGCGTACCATTTGTTTTAACTCTTTGATCTCCGGGAAACTACCCGCCATCTTCCGGTCGAAAATCATCTGCTCACCTATGCAAATTGTGTACCGGCCGCTCACTGCGCTGGGTTGTAGCAGCACGCCATGCAATTCGTCGGCAAATGTAGTTAATAATTCCTGCGCCATATAGGCTGCGCGTAGCAGCCAGCCGCATTTGGGGCAGTATTCGATGGTGATGGTGGGTTTCATGGGGCAAATATAGGCGCTACGGATGGGAAATTGCTTCTTCGCAGGTGGGACATTGAACGGTATCCTCTTCTCCATAAATCGTCAAACAATGCGGGCACTGGTGCACCTCCTGCTCTTCCACCACTACTTCTTCCTTCGCCTCCTGCTCCCTGTACACACTGTGCATCACGGCATCCTGGTCGGTGGTGAGCTCATAAAAATATTTACACAACGATACCAGGTAGGTACCCAGTTCTTCTTTTTGCACACCCTTTCTGAACAAAATATATTCGCGTGAATTGGGATTGAAGTTAGCGGTATACAACAGGTCGTACCGGTTCATGGATGTGCTTTTATTGCGCGTACCATTAAACTGTTTGCGTATTACCACGGCGCCGAATAAACCGGATTGCGGTTTTGTTTTAATGGCAAAACACAATCCATGCGTACGCACATCATCTTTATCAAACTGGCGAATGAGATAGCGTTTTAAATTCAATCCTTCGTCGTTCAGGTCCTCCACCTGCCAGTTCAGTTCATTGGCGGCATGATGTACATTGATTCGGTACCTGTTCAGCAGATGCTCCCATATCTTTTGATCGGAAATGCCTTTTATGATCAGCGATTTCCAGGGTGTGGTGTATAACTGACCGATCTTTCTTTTTAAACAAAGCGCCGCCATCTCTTTTAAAAACGAAACAGGGAAACATTCGTCACGGCGGTAAATGCCCAGCCAGGTTTTTTCGCCGTACCGGTTAAACCCTTCGTAATAGGGCAGTGCAAAATCGGGCAACTGCAGTTCTTCGGTAATGGGCTGCGTGATAAAATTTTCGCGGCTGCTTACCCGGTTGTACAATTCATCTTTATCAAACACCATTTCTTCTTCTATGAGACGGCTGATGCGGGGGATATCATCTGAATAGATGAGCCCCTTCCAGCAATAAAAACTGGTGGTTTTCGGAAAGCGGATATAGAGATACCAGTAGTTGTTTACCGGCGAGGATACAAAATTGAGATTGCCGGTGAAGAAGGGAATAAAGGTTTGATTGGCGTCTACCAGGCTTACTTTTAAAGTGGGTTTATAATCGAATAAACCCAGTATATCTTTATACACGCCTTCGCTTAACCAGTTGGCGTTTTGAAAAACCTCTTCGGCTACATAGGAGCTGAGGATATTGGGATGGTGGTCGGTGTTTACTTCATAAAAAACACCCAGTTGGTCCAGTTCGGCGGTAAAGGTTTTCAGGTTGTGGTTTTCGGTACGGCAATACAATTGTTGGCGGTTGCCGAATTGCACCTGGTCTATGCCATGGCGGCTGGCTGCTTCCATCCAGGTATAGAGGTCGCCGGCAGCCACGATGCCGCCGGGGAGGTTGATTTTTATATGATGGTATTTGCGCATGTGTATGGATGTTTGCTACCCACCCAACGTCCCTATCGGGACGTTAACAGGGCGTGTTTGTGTTGAATGCTACCCACCCGACGTCCCTATCGGGACGTTAATAGGGCGTGTTTGTGTTGAATGCTACCTACCCGACGTCCCTATCGGGACGTTGACAGGGCGTGTTTGTGTTGAATGCTACCCACCCGACGTCCCTATCGGGACGTTAATAGGGCGTGTTTGTGTTGAATGCTACCCACCCAACGTCCCTATCGGGACGTTAATAGGGCGTGTTTGTGTTGAATGCTACCCACCCGACGTCCCTATCGGGACGTTAATAGGGCGTGCTTGTGTTGAGTGCTACCCACCCGACGTCCCTATCGGGACGTTAACGGGGCGTGCTTGTGTTGAATGCTACCCACCGGATGTACCTAGCGGCACAAGACGGGTTTCTTCTAAGATCCGCATCACTTCCTGCCTGCACGACCCGCAGCCTGTACCGGCGCCGGTTAAAGAACAAAGTTGTTTGAAATCGGTGCAGCCCTCTTCTATTTTCATTTTTAAATTGCCGCTGCCCACATTGTTACAACTGCAAACGAGTTTGCCTATTACGGGTTCCGCCTTTTTGCCACTGCGTAATAATTGCAGCCGTTTTTCATTTAATTCAATTTTGTTGGCAATCAGTTCGCGGAATTCCTGGAATTCGCTTTTGTCGCCAATGAGTATAGCGCCCACCAGCCTGTCCTGGTGTATGATACATTTTTTGTAATAACGTTTAGCCTTATCGATAAATACGATCTCTTCATAATCCCGCTCGTTGGGACATTCGGGTATGCCAATACTGCAGAGATCAAAACCATGGATCTTGATGATGTTCATAAACAGGCTGCCGCTGTAGAAACTGGCTATATCGCCCTGTAGATAACGCGCTACCACATGCGCCTGCTGTTCGGCCGCGGCAGTGATACCATACAGGATGCCGTTGAATTCGGCGATCTCGCCAATGGCGAAAATATCAGGGTCGCTGGTTTGCAGGCGTTCGTTTACGATCACGCCGCGCTGGCAATTCAAACCGCTTTCGCGGGCCAGTTCGATATTGGGTACGGTGCCAATGGCAAAAACCAGGGCATCACAATCTATTTGCTGACCGCTTTTAAGACGAATACCCGTGAGTTGGGTGCGGCCATAAAACAACTGCACTTCATCGTCGTAATAAATATCGCATTGCTGGTCTACCATTTCTTCATGCAGCAACTGGCTGCCCAGCGGATCGAGCTGCCTGTCTAAAAAACGTGAAATACGCTGTACGATGGTTACGCGTACATCCACTTCACGCAGCGAGGCGGCCAACTCCAGCCCCAGCAATCCGCCACCCACGATCACCACATGGCCGTTGTGCGGCACATGCGATTTAAAGGCATCGGCATCGCTACGGCTGCGCATGGTGAATATGCCTTTTAAGGATGGCACATTACGGGGAACGGCAGCGCGGCTGCCGGTGGCCATGATCAATACATCGTAAAAGGTGGTTCTGCCGGTTGAATCCACTACAAATTTTTGTTCGCGGTCGATTTTTTCAATACTTACTCCCTTGTGCAATTTGATACTGAAACCCGGTTCCTCCGATTCTTTCATTTTGATCAGTTGCTCCCAGCTTTGGGTACCGCTGATATAGTCGGGCAACATTACGCGGTTGTAAAAAGGAAAGTTTTCTTTGCTGAAGATCACGATCTCGTCTTCGCGATTCAGCTCGCGGTAACTTTTTACAAAACCAAAAGCACCGGCGCCTGCGCCAATGATCACAATGCGTTGCCTTGGTTTTTTATAAGGTTGTACCTGAACGGCGCAGAATTTAAAATCGGGTTCTTTTGAATAGGGATCCAGCAGCGGACTGGTGACGTTATTGGCGCGGTTCAAATCGTTGTTCAGTATCTTTCCCCAGTGCATCGGCAAAAACACTACACCTCTTTTGATGCCGGTGCTTATAGCGGCCTTTACCTGCACTTCGCCACGGCGACTGCTTACCACCACTATGTCGCCATCTTTTATGTGCATACGGCGTGCATCTTCGGGATGTATTTCCACAAATGCCTGCGGCGTATGCTGGTTCAGTTTATTCACCTTGCCGGTCTTGCTCATGGTATGCCACTGATCGCGCACACGGCCGGTGGTTAATATAAAAGGGAAATCATCATCGGGCTGCTCGCTGGTCAGCGAGTCGGGAACGGGATGAATGATGGCTTTGGTGGTAGCTGTGTAAAATACCTTATCGGTAAACAACCTGGCCACACCGCCTCCCGTTTCTCCTTTGGGATAGGGCCATTGCACCGAACGTTTGTTTTTGATGATATCATAGTTCAGCCCGCTGATATCGATATTGGTACCGGCGGTGAGCTGCACATGCTCGTCGTATATTGCTGAAGCGCTTTTATAATCAAAACCATGATAACCCATCTTTTTGGCAAAACGGCAAATGATCTCGGCATCGGGCAGGGCCTCACCGGGCGGGTCTATTATAGGGTTCAGGTAGGTGATGCGCCGCTCGCTGTTGGTCATGGTGCCTTCTTTTTCGGTCCAGGCGGCGGCGGGTAAAATCACATCGGCATATTTGAGCGTTTCGGGTTTGCTGCTCACTTCCTGTACCACTACGAATTTTGCTTTCTTTAAACCTTCTTCGGCGGCGCGTACATTGGGTAAACTCACCAGCGGGTTGGTGCAAACGATCCAAACGGCTTTTAGTTTGCCTTCGTTCAGTGCATCGAATATTTCGGTAGCGGTGAGCCCGGCTTTGGGTGAAATAGGGGTGCCGCCCCAGAACTGCTGCACCTGCTGGCGGTGTTGCGGATCGTTGAGGTTGCGGTGCGCGGGCAGCATATTGGCCAGACCGCCCACTTCGCGGCCGCCCATGGCATTCGGTTGCCCGGTTAACGAAAAAGGACCCGATCCGGGTTTACCAATATGACCGGTGATCAAATTCAGGTTGATCAAACTCAGGTTCTTGTTCACCCCCACAGCGCTTTGGTTCAAACCCATGGTCCACATACTCAGAAAACCTTTGGCATTACCGATATGCTGTGCGGCCAATCGTATGGATGCTTCATCCACACCACAGATCTGTGCTGCTTCTTCAACGGTTCGCTGAAGCACGATCTCCTTGTATTGATCAAAACCCTGTGTATGATTTTTTATGAAGTCAACATCCATGTCACCGTTTTCTATCAATACCCGGCCTATGGCATGGTTCAGCGTGATATCGGTACCTGGATTGATCTGTAAATGCACATCGGCCAGCGAACAGGTATCGGTGCGGCGGGGATCGGCCACAATGATCTTTACATGCGGGTTGGCCGCCTTATGCGCTTCTATACGCCGCCATATGATGGGATGACACCAGGCGGGATTGGCGCCGGCAATATAAAAACAATCGGCTGCCTCGATATCGTCGTAACAAACAGGCACACTGTCTTCGCCCAGCGACATCTTGTAACCCACCACCGCACTGCTCATACACAGCCTGGAGTTGGTATCGATATTGTTGCTGCCGATAAATCCCTTGATGAGCTTATTGATCACATAATACTCTTCGGTAAGACATTGCCCGGACACATAAAAGGCCACGCTGTCGGGACCATATTTACGTATAAAGGTTTTAAACACCGCCGCCGTTCTTTCCAGTGCTTCATCCCAGCTTACCCTTTGCAATGGCAGGTTTTTATTATAACGCATTTGCGGGTACAACAGGCGGTCGCTTTTGTCGTTTACCGTATAGTGCAGGTTCATGCCTTTGCTGCACAACATGCCCTTGTTTACCGGATGCTGCTTATCTCCTTCTACCGTAATAGTTCCCTTTTTATCTTTTTGCACTACCACACCACAACCTACGCCGCAATAGCAGCAGGTAGTGGTTACTGAAGAGGGATGTTGATTGCTCATACGCTGTGAATATTGAATATCGAATATTGAATATTGAATATTGAAGTACAACATTCGATTTAAGCTCATGCTAATGCCGGTTCTATTTGCCGAGCGGTTTCAGCCTTTCTGAACCTGGTAATAAATACGATTACTGAAACGATGATCACGATGATACCGATATAACGGAAAGCCTGGATATAGGTAATATTCTCGGCCTTGAACAAAAAACCAAAACACATACCGCCGATATTGCCACCGGCGCCCACGATACCGCTTACCAGCCCTACATTTTTTTCATTTACAAAAGGCACGATGCCATAGGTGGCGCCATTGGCCATTTTCAGGAAAAGGGCAAACAACAACATCGAGGCAATGGCTACCGCCAGCGTACCGGCCTGCTCAAACACCAGCAAGCCCAGCCCTTCCAACATGAGAACCGCCGCCAGCAACAAACCTTTGCCGCGCATGCCAAAACGGTTGCCCACCTTATCGGATACAATACCCCCCATGGCGCGGGCAAATATGTTCATAAAGCCAAATATGCCTGCCCAAAAACCGGCGCTGCTTTGGTTTAATCCAAACGAGTCTACGAAATGCAGCGAAGCAACATTATCAAAAGTGATCTCCATGCCAAAACACATACCGTAAGCAAGCGTCAATGCCCACAGGCGCCAGTCTTTTAATACCGACCAGTCTGTTTTGCCTTTTGATGTACGAGTAATACCCAATTCGCTGTAGTTACCGGCAGGCGTGTCTTTTGTGTAGCGGTGATACAGGTAGGCGATCACCAGCATCATAACGCCGGGCACGATCATAGAATAACGCCAGGCGCTGTGTGGTGTATAACCAAAACCAACGATAGCGGCAAAGATCAGCGGCATCACCATATTGGTTACACCACCACCCAGGTTACCCCATCCACCGGTGATGGCGTTGGCCGTGCCCTTGATGCGGGGCGCCACCATCATGGATGTATGAAACTGTGTGATCACAAAAGAAGCTCCAATGATACCAATGGCCAGTCGAAACAAGAGGAAGGTGGTATAATCGTTGGCCAGCCCCACCAGGAATACCGGCAACGATCCGATCAATAACAAACGTACGGCGGTGATACGCGGTCCCCAGGTATCGCACAGGCGGCCGATGATGAGGCGGGCTATGATGGTTGATGAAACGGAAGCAATAATGGTATTACCTACCTGCGCCTTGGTAAGTCCCAGGTCGGCACGAATGGTAGGCATCAGCGGCGCCAGGCCAAACCAGCCAAAAAAACATACAAAGAACATCAGCCAGGTGATATGGAATGTGCGCATGGGTACGCCTTTCAGCGAAAAGAGATGCAGCTTCTCCAGCGGTTGTTGATTGATGGTAGACATAATTATTTATTTACTGGTTGATGTTTTGGTGAAGAAAAAATCGGGACGGATGTTGATCATGAGGTAGGCCCATTGCGGACGGTGACCTGCCTGGTCGATGGTACCGCGTTTTACCAGCTCAGTGCTGTTGTTGGCCAGCATCAACGAATAGCCGGCTTCCAGCGTGGTAAAACGGTTCAGGTTATAACTGCCTGTAACATCCATTTCGTAACCCAGGTTTTTATCGATGGTATTTTTGTTCCCATCCAGCATATCTTCGGCCAGCCTGAAATGATGCAGGTCGACGGCTACTGCATAGCGGCTGCCCTGGTATTTTGTTTTTATATAGGCATTCTGCAAACCACCTGCGGGCGAGCCGGTGCCTACATAATAATAATCCATGTAACCCCAGTGTTTGTGCGGCGTTCCGTACAGGGGATCAAAGCGGTGGTTATCGTTGGTCGTGGGCGTATTACCCGATAGATAATCGTAACCGGGACCAAAACTGAATTTGCCGTGTTTGAACATCGCCGAAACCGTATAGTGCGCGGCGTGCAACGTTTTGCCGTCCCTGTCTTTACCGCTTTGCAGGTAAGCCGCGGCCTGCCAGTTCAGGTTGTGTGCGGCGCCATTTATCATCAGGCCATATGTAAGCCGGCTATTAACACCTTTTACATCATATCTTCTGCCATAAACATAGCCGTTAGCCGCTGTTCCGGCAGAATCCAGCCTGTACTTCGCAAAATCGTCTTTAAAAAACAGCCCTGAGAACTTTGTTGTTCCCCATAACCGGCTTACATATAGCATTTGCATGCTTTTGTATTGTTGATTCAATCCGTTAGTACCTGGTGCATTGGCAAAAACCGGGTTACCATTTTTGCTGCTGGCCGCGCTTACGGCGCCATTGGGCGCCAGCGGTAATAAACCTGCCGGCGTGGCTACCAGTTCGCCCATACTATTGGTAACATAGGGCGGTACATTGGCGGCTACATACGAGGTACCCATAATACCAAATGCATCGCTGTTCTGGTTAAAGCCCAGGCCCAGGTCGAACTGCCAGCCTTTGTGCTGGGCTTTTACCAGCAGGGCATCGTGGCGCCGCGCCTGTTGCAGCCAGTCCAGGTCGCCCAGCAGGCGTACATCGTCGTAGATCAACGCCTGTCTTCCGATCTTAAAAGAAAGTTTGTCGAGACCTTTTGTTTTGATAGCGGTATCCGATGCATTCATCAATACCACTTCGGCCCAGGCCTCGTGCACCATCAGTTTGTTGCCATCGGCATTGGTGATGGTAGAAGCATCCTGCCCCCATACGCGTATGTCCTGTACCGACACATTAAAATTCAACCGGTCCCACCGGTACCCGAATGTGAGCCTGGTGCGTTGTGAAGTAAAAAAAGCGGCATCCGCGCCTTTGGGATTCAGGGTACCTAACCCGTCCCGTAGTTCAGTACGCGTTCGCAGTTGGCCGTTCAGTGAGAACTGGGCGAAACTGCTGCCGACACCTAAGCAACCTGCTACTGCCATGATCGTGATTTTTGTAGTCATACACAGTTTGGTTTGGTTATTGAATGGATGGCAGCAAGGCGGGAGAATGAGAAATAAGGAATAAGAAATGAAGAATGAGAAAGTTGTATTCACTTCTTCATTTCTCATTACTTATTTCTTATTCTTCATTTTCTTCTATTCCGATATACACTTTATCGTTTTCCACCTTCACCGGGTAGGTCTTTATTTCGCATTCATCGCCGTTGAGGCATTTGCCGTTCACCAGCGAAAAAGTTTTTTTGTGAAAAGGACAGGCCACTTTGGGTTCATCGTTTTGTGTACCGATCAAACCGCGGCTCAATGCCATTTGCATGCGGTGCGGACACATATTTTGCGTGGCATACCATTCACCGCGCCGGGCGAAGTTGAACAGGGCGATCTGCGTATCGTGGTACTTTACACAAACACCGCCGTTTTGAGGAACATCCATTGTACGGCAGGCTAAAAACCAGGTGATGACTTTTTCTTGAATCATAGTGTAACATTGAGTGGTGAAATGGCAAGGCCTGTCCGGAATATTGATCCCGGTGTACATCGTTGATTTTTACAGGGAAAAATCAGACAGGCGATCGTTGGCAATAATCGTTCATGCTGTTTTGCGGGGAAGCAAACAGGCAGAACTGTGCGGTGTGTGTATGTTTTAGTATATCAGTGGGTTTGCCCCGGTAGGGCGCGGGCAAACAAGAGATGCATATTTATTTCCATTCCCTGGCACGCTTCTGTTCACGCATGGGCTCAAACTGCACGGTAGGATCTTTTTCCTGCGGTGCATTTACAAAATGCGTAAACCTTTTGCGTATCTCGGGATTTTCAATCGCTTCTTTCCATTCGCACTTATAGTTATCCACCAGCATTTGCATTTCGGCTTCCAACTGTTCGGCTATCCCCAGGCTGTCGTTTACCACTACATTACGCAGGTAATCGATGCCGCCTTCCATTTTGTTCAGCCAGGTGGCGGTACGCGTCAACGGGTCGGCCGTTTTTATATAAAACATCAAAAAGCGATCGATGTATCTGATACAGGTTTCCGAATCGAGGTCGGTGGCCAGCAGCAGGGCATGCTGCGGTTTGCTGCCGCCATTGCCGCATACATACAGGTTCCAGCCTTTTTCGGTGGCAATGATGCCAAAGTCTTTGCTTTGCGCTTCGGCACATTCGCGTATACAACCCGAAACGGCCGACTTGATCTTATGCGGCGCCCGCAGTCCGCGGTAACGCTCCTCGATGCGGATGGCGAAACTAACGCTATCGTGCAGGCCAAAGCGGCACCAGGTGCTGCCCACGCAACTTTTTACCGTGCGCAGCGCCTTGCC
>Ga0065721_10049958_pt1 | contig 24876 bp, 19 predicted proteins | sample Mesricmetagenome_FD_59108 | JGI IMG/M metagenome (GOLD analysis project Ga0065721, IMG submission 59108) | Mesophilic microbial community from rice straw/compost enrichment Sample: eDNA_1 v2 (version 2) | ecosystem: Engineered > Solid waste > Grass > Composting > Bioreactor | place: USA: Davis... | reverse complement strand
CATCCAACGAACCCAAAACAACCACATTTGGGGATCTATTGCCCAATATTAGACGATAGCAACCAAGGTACTAGCCATCATAAGAGCCGCGAATTGTGATCGTTTAGACAAAAAACTTTGTGGGAGACAGGTGAGTGAATGCCGGGCTTATAACGCCCGGCAAAAAAATTGAACGAAAGCTAGAGGTCGTCTATGTCGTAGTCGATGATGACCGGCAGGTGACTTGAAAAGGTCTGAGATTTGTAGATCGCCGCGTATTCAACCTTGCGGCGGATGGCTTCGGACACCACCTGATAGTCCGTCCGCCAGCCGTCGCCAACACCGATTTCCCCTGACGGCCACCAGGAGAATTCATCAGGGTCGCGGTTAACTTGGCGGAATGCGTCAACATAACCGATCTGGTTGAACAGCTGGCTCATCCACTGCTGTTCATGAGGCAAAAATCCCGGTGTGCTCTGATTTTCCTGCCAGTTCTGCACATCTTTTCTGGTGTGCGCCATACCCCAGTCGCCGCAAATAATGAAGCTGCGTCGTTTGCGGGTCACCTTGTGCAGAAGCGCCTGAAAATCTTCAAAGAATTTGATTTTAACTTCCAGCGATTCGGTTTCCGACATGGCGGAAGGAGCGAGCAGTGAGCCGATGCTGTAATGCTCATAATCCACCTGGAGATAGCGCCCTTCCATATCCACGCCGCTAGCGAACCCGAGGCCGTAAATCAGCGCTTTGGGTTGATGGCGGGTATAAATGGCGACGCCGTTGTAGTGCTTGATGCCCGAATCGAAAAAATAGGCGAAATAACCCGGCGGGTGAAAGACTTCGTGATCCAGCTCGTATTCCAGGGCGCGCAGATCCTGCAGACATATCACGTCAGCGTCTTGATCTGCTATCCAATCAAACAAACCCCGTTGGGCCGCCTGATGAATACCGTCGACACTGAGAGTAATGATTCGCATGATGGCCCCTTACAAACGGACTGTGTATCATACCGATGTTTTAAGCATTATTGTTAATAAGTACCGTTTTTTAAGCACCAAACAGCACAGAATCCACACAGTTCGAAACCTGGACAGGCGGCGGAAAAAACGGAATCTTCAGGCGGACATCGCCTCGTTGTCCTGTCACAGTGGCTTAAGGTCCTTATAGGATAGTCCGAATTCGCCATTTGGCTTGACGACGACACCTCACCACCCTGCGACTGTGGTGCAACTCGCAAACACCACATCTTCACACAAATCCAAGAACTGTATGAAAGATTATCAAAAGCAATTTATTCAGTTGGCATTAAAGTGCCAGGCACTAAAGTTCGGCCAATTCACCCTGAAATCCGGCCGGAACAGCCCTTACTTTTTTAACGCCGGACAATTTCAAAGCGGCGCGGCCCTGGCTGAACTCGGGCGTTATTACGCAGCCGCACTGGCAGAATCCGGAGTCGAATTCGACATGCTGTTTGGACCGGCCTATAAAGGCATACCTTTGGTTGCGACCACCGCCATTGCCATGGCGGACCGGCACGCCAGGGATTTGCCCTACTGCTTCAACCGCAAGGAAGTCAAGTCACACGGCGAAGGCGGTCTATTGGTAGGCGCCCCCCTGTGCGGGCGGGTGGTGATTGTAGACGATGTGATCACAGCAGGAACAGCGGTGCGTGAGGTGTTGTCTATAATCGCGCAAGCCGGAGCGGTCCCGGCAGCTATACTGATCGGGTTGAACCGGCAGGAACGCGGTCAGGGCAATTTGTCAGCGATTCAGGAGTTGCAACAAAGCACAGGAGTGCCGGTTATCAGCATCATCAATTTGGAACACATCATGGCGTTTCTGCAGGAACAGGGAGGCGACCCTGATACTCTGGAAAGGATTTCACACTATCGGCAAGTTTATGGCGTACATGAGTAATACTTTTATCAACAGCCTCCCTTCCGCCACGCGAAAATGCGCCGCACTTTTGTTATTGCTGGGTGTTTTTGCCAATAGCGCTCCCGGGTTCGCGCAAACCAAATATTACCGTTACGTCAATAAAGATGGTGTGAAAGTTATCAGCCATATCATTCCGCCCGAGTACAGCCAAAAGGGTTATGAAGTCATCACCCACACCGGCAAAGTGCTCGAAGTGGTGCCGCCGGCTCCAGACCCGGAAGAATTAAAACAGCTGGAAGCCGAGCGCGCGAAAGAGCGCGAACTTATGGCCGAATACGAAGTGCTGGCGCGGCGCTATAGCTCCATCGAAGAGATTTACGCTGCCCGCGATCGCCGTCTGGCCCACCTGGATGCCAGCATTGCGATATTGCGCAGCAACATCGGCAATATCACCGGACAGCGCGAGAATCTAATGCAAAAAGCCGCAGATGCAGAGCGCTCCGGCCGCGATGTGCCTGCGCAGATTTTGAAGAACCTGGAAGAGGTGCGGGCAGAATTACGCACCACGGAAGAAATGCTGCAAAGTCGAATGGCAGAGCACGAAACCATTCAAGAGGAATATGAAAAGCAGGTAGTGCTGTTCAAACGCGGCAAAGCGCTGGAAGATTCCAAAAAAATCACCGGCAGCCGCTGATCGTTATTTTCCGCGCCCTTCTAAATAAAGGACGAGTCCAATCAAGCGGGCTCGCCTACCACGCATCCCCGCATCAAATATGGCCACTGTTCGCTCCAACCGTTAGTGGGTGGAACGCGAAATTGCCCGCGAACAAACTGAGCAATTTTGCCTTCAACAGCAGCCAACCATAAATTCACGGTAGCGCTGATGGAAAGACCAAAGCGTATGCCTTCACGCAATTCCGCTTCACGCAAAATCTGTTTGATTTGAGTTTCCAGACGATCAAAAAACTGGATAACCCTATGGTGCAAGCGCTCGGTTTCACCCGCCAGGGCATCGCCGGTCAGAATCCGTGTAATGCCCGGATTGCGCTCAGCAAACACCAAAATCAAACTGAATATTTTCTCGCATTTTTCCAGGCCGGTTATATCCGTCTCACCAGCGATCATATTCACCCGGGCGAATATGGCCTCTTCGATGAACTCGATCAAACCCTCAAACATTTTTGTCTTGCTGGGGAAATGGCGATATAACGCGGCTTCGGAAACACCCACCTGTTTGGCCAAAGCAGCCGTTGTTATACGCGCGCCGGGACTCGCCTCAAGCATGTGGGCGAACGCTTCGAGAATTTGTTGGCGTCGCGGCTTTTTATTCTGAGTGGAATTCATGTTTAGCGCCCAAATACATACTTACCCCAAAACATCACCCACGTCCTGCGGGCACACGGTTCGGAATGCGTGTTTTCACCGCCCGGGGCAGGACCTGCACCTGCTCTTATCCCAGCCGATCTTGTTGATTTTCCGTGTCTTAAACCTCGTCCAAACTAAACCCATACCAAGCGCCTCGATTCCACACGCACTCCAATCAAAGCGAGGGCTGTAACAATCTAGGGCTATGGTGCTCGGTTAATGCCAGATCCATGATCCGTGAGCGAAGTGCCTGATGCGCATCGACATGGAAACTGTCACTGCGCACCAGCCGGGAATCTAGGGTACTTCCAGCGATCCTACTCTTGCAAAATCTCGGAATTCCGTGATGAGAAAAATCCTGATTATATAAATGCTCGTCCCTGAGATTCTTCTTGTTTTGTTGTGCCGTGGTGACACCAAAATCATCGTCGCCTATCCTAGCCACAAATTTCATGCCCTTCAACAGTTTAATAACTAAAACCAATTTAATTTTTATTGGTTATAAGCGTTCCGACACCGGCATCTGTAAAAATTTCCAACAGAATTGCGTGCGGTACACGCCCATCAATAATGTGAGCGCTTGCTACGCCCGATTTTACCGCGTCAAGCGCGCAGCGAATTTTCGGCAACATACCGCCGTAAATCGTGCCGTCAGCAATAAGCTCATCTACCTTCGCCGTGGTGAGTCCCGTCAACACTTCTCCTGCTTTGTTTTGTAATCCTGAGACATTGGTCAACAACATCAATTTTTCCGCCTGGAGAACTTCCGCAACTTTTCCGGCAACCAAATCAGCGTTGATGTTATAGGACGCTCCGTCGCTGCCGACACCGATCGGTGCAATTACTGGAATAAAATCGCTTTGGACCAACAGATCGATCACCTTGCGATTAATAGAGCGCACTTCACCCACGTGGCCTATATCGATAATTTCCGGCACCAACATCTCCGGCGTCTTGCGTGTCACTTCCAGCTTGCGCGCTTGAATTAAATTGCCATCTTTTCCGGTGACGCCAATCGCCTGCCCACCATTGCGGTTAATCAGGCTGACGATTTGTTTGTTGACCGTGCCGCCCAGTACCATTTCGACCACATCCATGGTCGCGCTGTCGGTAACGCGCATGCCATCGACGAAGCTGGATTCGATATTCAATTTTTTCAGCAGATCACCAATTTGCGGGCCGCCGCCGTGTACCACGATCGGATTCATGCCAACCAGCTTCATCAGCACCACATCTCGGGCGAAGCTGTTTTCCAGTTCCTCGTCCACCATGGCATTGCCGCCGTATTTCACGACGATGGTTTTGCCGATAAAACGTTGAATGTAAGGAAGCGCTTCGGTCAGAACCTGGGAAATCTGCAAAGCATTTTCGAGGGCGTTACTCATGGGGTTTCCTAAACAAACTAAGAAAAAATAAAGGTCCTTTTCAGGACCTGCCATTAGAAAAAATTTGTCACATCAACAATAGGTTTTAAGACGTGACCACTCACCATTGAAAGGTAATCGAGGAATCGATTTTGCGAATCTCCCGGGTAAATAATGCTTTGAGTTTGTGGATCTGATCTTCGGATTCCGCCTCGAAACGCATGGTTAGTTCCGCCCCGGTATTGGAGGCTCGCACCAAGCCCCATCCATAAGGATATTCCACTCGCAAGCCATCCAGAGTAATGATCTTGGCGTCCTCGAATTCCCCCTCAGCCACCAAGCGTTCGATAACAAAGAATTTGGTTTCCTCCGCGACAGGAATACGGATCTCTGGCGTGGCGCAAAGCGGCGGAAATTCGGCAAAAATCTCGTCGAGATTCTCATCGCGCAGGCTCATGATTTCAATCAACCGCGCTGCCGCGTACATGCCGTCATCAAAACCGTACCAACGGTCTTTTATGAAAATATGGCCGGAATATTCTCCACCGACCAAAGCGCCGGTCTCCACCACCTTGGCGCGCATGGGCGCGTGACCGGTTTTCCACATAATCGGCCGGCCGCCGTTGCCGCTGATCACCGCGTTGAGCTGGCGCGAACATTTCACATCGAACACCACATCCGCACCTGGATTGCGCGCGAGAATATCCTTGGCGAATAACATCAGCAGTCGATCGGGCCAGATAATCTGGCCGCGCGGCGTCACCACCGCAAGGCGGTCGCCATCGCCGTCGAACGCGACACCGAGATCCGCCTGCGTCTCCTGAACTTTGCGCAACAGATCCTGCAAATTGGCTTCGACTGATGGATCCGGACCGTGATGAGGGAAATTGCCATCCAGATCGCAGAACAACGGCGTCACGCGACAACCGAGCTCCTCAAACAAACGCGGCGCAACCTTGCCGGTGACGCCACTGCCCGCATCGACCACTATGCTGATGTCGCCCGCGAGCGCGATATCGGAGAAAATCGCATCGACATAACGATCTATGACATCAACGCTCTCCTCGGCGCCGATTCCCTGACGGAAATTCTGTTTCAAAATGCGTGTGCGCACCGCTTTAATATCTTCTTCGGTGCGCACCTGCCCCTTCATGACAACTTTAAAGCCGTTGTACTCTGCAGGATTGTGACTGGCCGTCACGATAACGCCGCTGGAGCACTCTTCAATAACTTCCGTAGCGAAATACAGCAGCGGTGTAGGAACGGTGCCAATGTTTATGGCTTTGCAGCCGGTACTCAAAATACCGCGAATCAGATTTTCCATCAGAATTGGACTGTGGGTGCGAGCGTCGCGCGCCACGATCAGCGCTTTTTCTCCCTGCTCCAGCGCTTCACTGCCCAATGCTTTTCCTATCTGCAACGCCAGATCGTTATTGACCTCATCCGGTACCCGGCCGCGAATATCGTAGGAGCGGAAAATATGGTCGGGCACAGGTGTGCTTGCCGAGGCATCGTCAGTAATATCATCCGGAACGTCGATATCCAGAACTTCGTCATCCTGCTCATCACCACTTTCCAGGCCGAGAAGATCTTCATCTTCTTTCAATATATTGAGATTGCGGAAATCCCGTTCTTTCGGATTTGCAGTTGTTGCAGAAGATCTGCCCATACGCAGATGGGTCTCCTGCAGAGCGAGTTGCTTGCGATGAATCTGACGTCCAATTCCAAGTCCAATCAGCAGAAACAAGGCCATGGTCGCTAGCGATGCCACTGAGCCGACCAGCAATAAAAAGCTGTAATCGATGCGGGTGGATTCAAACAGTTTTTCCGATGCAGTGAATTCAACCTGCCACGGCGAATCCGGCACGTTGATCGGCGGTGCTTTGTAGAGCGTGCCTCTGCCAAAGGTGCCCATTAACCGTGGCGTTTGGTTAAAGGTTTGATAGAGACTGATTTTGCCAATGTCATCCAGACCTTTGCGCATCTGTTGATACAGATCTTCCATCGGCAACGTCACCATGATGGTTCCCAATACCGGCTTTTGCGCATCTTCAGGCACGGGAACCACCACGTTGATCCGCCATCCGCCGCCAATATCCAGCGCTTCAGGAATTACCCGCTCGCGCCGTTCGGCTTTTTTGATGATTTCCACTTCTGCAAAACGCAGTGGCGGATCGCCGTCCAGATTCACTTTGGCTTCGCCCAAGCGAAAAATACGAATGGCCTGAGCGCGGGGAAAACTGTTGCGCAGGGCCCGGTCGATCTCCAGGAGTCCAACGGGATCGGAATAAGTCAACGCGGTGGCAAGGCTGCTGCTCTTGGTGAAAAAAGCGAGCCGTTCATAAGCGCTGTGCATGTAATTGGCGATATTGGCTGCCGCCACCCGGGAATTGTGCTCGGCAAATGCCTCCAACTGACGTTGGCGTTCCTGCACCACGTATTTTTGCCAGGCAATCAGCCCTGCCACTGCGTTTACCGCCACCCCCAATAAAATGCTGAGAGCCACGGCGCTGGTAATAGGGGAGCGGGCCAATAACGCGCGAAGTTTTGCCAAAATCTGCCCGGCAATAGGCGGCTTTCTATCTTTTTTATTATTTTTTTTCGACTCTGCTTTAGAGGGTGAAGCCACACTAAATCCTCATGATGCTTTGTTGTTATGGCGCTCCAGGCGCGCCGCTATGTCGCTGATCAGTTGCCGTGCAAGTTGTTGTTTGTCCTGCACCGGATATTCCACCGCATCCTCCCGGCTCAATAGCCAGACCGCGTTGTTGTCGCTGTTGAAACCGATGCTCGTGTCGGAAACATCATTGGCAATAATCAGATCGAGATTTTTGCGCAGCAATTTCGCCTGCGCATGGCGCAATACCTCCTCGGTCTCAGCGGCAAATCCGACCACAAACGGCCGCTGCTCCAGGCGCGCCACCTCGGCAACGACATCGGGGTTTTTTACCAGTTGCAGCTGCAACTCGGTATTGCCTTCCTTTTTTATCTTCTGTGGCGCCACCACTTGTGGCGCGTAATCAGCCACGGCCGCCGCCGCAATAAAAAGATCGGCGCCGACAGATTTGGCCAGGGCCTGGGCAAGCATTTCCCGCGCAGTCTCTATTTGAATCAGTTGAACACCGGCTGGCGGCGCCAGCTGGGTCGGCCCACTGATCAAAATGGTTTCCGCCCCCTCCTCCCGCGCAGCGGCTGCCAAGGCGTAGCCCATCTTTCCCGAACTGTGATTGCTGATATAGCGCACAGGATCCAGAGGCTCGCGGGTTGGGCCCGCCGTGATCACCACAACTTTGCCGGCGAGCCGGCCGGGTTGGACAGATGTGGATAGCAACCGGACGATCTCCTGCACCTCCAGCATTCTGCCGGGACCGACGTCGCCGCAGGCCTGCTCACCCTCGCCGGGTCCGAGAATACGGATGCCACGCTGGCTGATGACCGTGCAGTTATGGCGGGTCGCGGGATTGCGCCACATCGCCTGATTCATGGCCGGCGCCACCAAAATCGGCGCATCTGTCGCTAAACACACTGTAGTCAACAAATCGTCCGCCTGCCCCATAGCGAGGCGGGCCAGAAAGTTCGCACTGGCGGGCGCCACCAGCAGCAAATCCGCCCACTTGGCGAGTTCGATGTGCCCCATTCCGGCTTCAGCGGCGGGGTCCAGCAAATGCGTATGAACGGGCTGGCCTGATAGTGCCTGGAACGTCAGTGGTGCGATAAAAGCCTGGGCATTTTCCGTCAAGACGACGCGCACCTGCGCTCCCCTCTGGCGCAGCTGACGGACCAGCTCCGCCGCTTTATAGGCGGCTATGCCTCCGGTAACCCCGAGCACAATCTTCTTATCAAGTAGTTCGGACATACCCACCCATCCGTCAGACTTACATTAAATAGCGAGTCGCCCACATCGGTGCCGCGACGGCAGAACAGCCACCGCCGGCTTGCCCAGATCGACTCGGTACAATACCATTTTGCTCAGTTTGCGTCCTCACCACCCCCGAGGCGCGAATGCCCGCATTTACAAGGACTTTATCGTTAAAGGAGTAACACCCCGTGGCAATCAAAGATTGGCCCGCCTGCGACCGCCCCCGCGAAAAATTACTGAGCCAAGGTCCCACTCATCTCACCGACGCTGAACTGCTTGCCATCTTTCTGCGCACTGGCTGCGCCGGTAAGTCCGCCGTAGACCTGGCGCGCGACCTACTCCAGCGTTTTGGCGGACTGCGCGCGCTACTGGAATCGGAGCGCGATGATTTCTGTCTCGCTCAAGGTCTGGGCCCAGCCAAGTTCGCGCAACTGCAAGCGGTTCTCGAAATGGCCAAGCGCCATCTCGCTGAACAACTGACGCGGCAGCACATTTTCACCAGCGTCGACAATGTACGGCGCTTTCTTACCGCACAACTACGGCATAAGCCCCATGAAGTATTCGCGGCGCTGTTTCTCGACAACCAGCACCGGCTGCTGCACTACCAGGAGTTGTTCCACGGCACTATCGATGGCGCCAGTGTCTATCCCCGCGAGGTGGTGAAAAGGGTGTTACAGCTTAATGCCGCCGCGGTGATTTTCGCGCACAACCACCCCTCTGGTGTCGCGGAGCCGAGCCAGGCGGATCGCCATATCACGCTGCAGCTGCGCGATGCGCTGGCTTTAGTGGATGTGCGGGTGCTAGACCACTTTGTGGTCGGCGACGGAGAGATAACGTCATTTGCGGAGCGGGGGTGGATCTGATTTACACAGATCGCGGTTGCTATGGGTTCTGCGTTCTGGTATAAAACGCGCCTCTTTTCGGCCGGCAACCGGTAATTCCGCATATTGACGCCGGTGCAACGCTTGCGAACCTCCGGGTTTGCCCTGCTAGTGGCCGAATCGCCCAATCATTCCGCAGACCGCATTGGCGCTCGGATGGGGTCATGCCGGCGCCGCTTTCGGCGTCGATCAGCGATTACAGGTTTAATTTACGAGGCAGGACAATGTCGAGAGTATGTCAGGTTACCGGTAAGGGTCCGGTAACAGGAAACAACGTTTCCCACGCAAAAAACCACACTAAGCGTCGTTTTCTCCCCAACTTGCACACCCACCGTTTCTGGGTCGAGTCTGAAAAACGCTTTGTGAAACTGCGCATCTCCTCCAAAGGTATGCGTATCATCGATAAAAACGGGATCGACAGCGTTCTGGCCGATCTACGTAAACGCGGCGAAAAAGTTTAAGCGCCTTGCGGCGGGAGATTAAGTCATGAGAGAAAAAATTCGTCTGAATTCCAGCGCTGGAACCGGTCACTTCTACACCACCACCAAAAATAAGCGCACCATGCCAGAAAAAATGGAGATCAAAAAATTTGATCCTGTTGTGCGCAAACACGTGGTGTACAAAGAAGGCAAAATCAAATAAGTCTTTACGGACTTTACAAAAACCCGGCAATGTCGGGTTTTTTTATGTCCCGCCCATATGCGTCAGACGCATATTGCCCCAGTCATCCAGATAGCCCGTCCAGTTTTTAGTTAACAGCGTCGTCGCCACCTGCTCACAAATAATCGCCGGGCCCTGGATGCACTGGCCGCAAGCCAACTCCGAGCGCAGCCACACTTCCGTATTGCCCAATTCAGGTAGATCAATGCACTCGCGCGCTGACCCCTGCACGACAGGCAAATCTAGCAAGCCGCTATCTTGCAGCGGTTTGGGCGCCTGAACCTGCACTCGTACGTTAACGATCTCCAGAGGCAGCGATAAGCTGTGGCCATAGCGCGCTTTATGCGCTGCATGGAATTCGTCGGCGAGGACGTTCATATCGCCGCTCCAAGGAATATTCAAAGTGAATGATTGCCCGGCATACCGGCAATCCAGGCTGGCATCTCGACCTAAAGATCCAGTAACCCCTTCGCCCAACAACTCCGCCTCACCGCGACAGCTGAGTTCGCCAATATGCTTGTCCAGTTGCTCGGCATCAACCTCTGCCCACGGCAACAGCAAGGTGCTAGAAAGCTGACGCTGCGGCTGCGCGACCAACATGCCGTACGCCGACAACACACCCCCGTTGGCCGGAATCAAAATGCGATTGATACCAAGCTCTTCCGCCAGCGCGCAGACATGCAACCCTCCAGCCCCGCCAAAACAACACAACTCAAATAAACGCGGATTGTGACCGCGCTGCACGGAGATAACCCGTAACGCGCGAGCCATATGCTCGTTGGCCAGCGCGATAATGCCGAGCGCGGCTGTCACCATATCCATCTTCATTTTTTCGGCCAGCCGACCAACCGCGTTCTGCGCAGCAACAAGGTCCAGGGTCATACGTCCACCCAGGAAATAGTCTGGCCGCAAGCGCCCTAAAACGGCGTTGGCATCTGTGACAGTAGGCAATTGTCCACCCAGGCCGTAACAGGCTGGACCTGGACTGGCGCCCGCCGACTCAGGCCCCACATGCAGCAATCCGGCCTGATCGAGATAGGCAATGGAACCACCGCCCGCGCCGATGGTATGCATATCCACCATAGGCACCGCGACCGGGTAATGGGCGAGTCGACCCTCTGTTGTCAGGCGCACTTTACCGTCGATAAGTGCCACATCGGTGGAGGTGCCACCCATATCAAAGGTCAGCAGCCGGGTGACGCCGATTTGCTCGCCAATATGCTGAGCCGCTGCCAATCCGCCAGCCGGACCGGACAACAGCAGATTGACCGAACGCTTGGCCGCCTGCTCCGCCGCAATAGTGCCGCCGCTGGACTGCATCACCGCCAGCTGCGAGGGACTGACCTGCTGTTCCAAGCAATCCAGATATCGCGCGACTTTTGGGCCCAGCCAGGCGTTCAACCAAGTCGCTACCCCGCGCTCATATTCCCGGTACTCCGGCAATACATCCGCAGAACAGCAAGCCAAAACACCTTGCGGCACTGCCGTCAACAGGCGCTTTTCATCGCTGGTATCGAGAAAGGAATAAAGCAGGTTGATAGCGACGGATTCAGGGCGCAAATCCTGGATTTGCTCACGCAGTTCTGCGATCGCTGTATCCGTCAGCGGCGTGACCACCTCTCCGCTCGCATCGCGACGGCAGTCGACCTCCAGACACAACTCCTCCGGCAGCGGCATAGTCACCGGCTCAGGGTGGAGTGCGTAGATCGCCTCGCGATTCTGCCGCCCGAGGAGTAGCAAATCTTTAAATCCTTTGTTCGTCACAAATACCGTGCGCGCACCTTTGCCTTCGAGCGCCGCATTGGTGGCTACCGTACTGCCATGCACAATCACCAAGTCACCAGCCTTCATCGTTTCAGTCAAACCCAGCTCGGCAATACCCTGCAAAATCGCGCGCTCTGGCGCATCAGGTGTTGAGAGAACCTTGTGAATGCGACTACCGGCAGGGCTGTGCCAATAGAAGTCCGTAAAGGTGCCGCCGGTATCCACACCCAGATAGTGTTTGTTCGTCATATTGGGAAATCAGCTGTTTCGTGGCAGCATTCTACCCCACCCCGTTTTTGCCTGGAGTCCAACTTGCCCGAGCTTCCCGAAGTCGAAACCACAAGGCGCGGAATCGCACCGCATATCACCGGCAAAACCCTCAAGCGCATTATTCTTCGGCAACGCGAGCTGCGTTGGCCGATACCCGAGACGATTATTCCCGCACTGGAAAATCAGAAACTGTTGGAGGTCGGTCGACGCGGCAAGTATTTGTTACTCCGTTTCACCACAGGTACCGCCATCTGGCATTTGGGTATGTCCGGCAGCTTGCGCTTGGTAACGTCCGACACCCCGGTGGGCAAACACGATCATGTGGACTGGGTATTCGATCGCATCACGTTGCGCTTTAACGATCCCCGCCGCTTCGGCGCTTTGCTCTGGACCGACGCCGATCCCGAAGCTCATTTTTTGCTGGCACACCTGGGGCCGGAACCGTTAAGCGATGATTTCAACGCGGATTATCTCTATCAGCAAACCCGCAAAAGTCAGCAGGCGATCAAGGTGTGGTTGATGAACGCGCAGAATGTGGTGGGCGTAGGCAATATCTACGCAAATGAATCGCTCTTTGCCAGCGGCATTCACCCACTGAAGCCCGCACAAAAATTGTCACAGCCAAAATGCGCGCGCCTAGCGGAGGAAATAAAGAAGATTCTGAATAACGCCATTCAATGCGGCGGCACCACATTGCGCGACTTTGTTGGAGGTGATGGCAAGCCAGGATATTTCGCTCAAGAACTCAGCGTATACGGACGGGGCGGCGGACCGTGCAAACGGTGCGGGAAATCACTAACGGAAAAACGCGTGGTGCAGCGAACAACGGTGTATTGCACAAACTGCCAGACGTAAAAAAACCCCAGTGGCCTTGGGGTGAACCACTGGGGTAACTATGTGCACGAGAAACTCTTCAGGAGTCATCGCACACCGTAGGCACAAGCTTGGATCGAGGCCGCAGGGTGAAGTTCAATCTTGGGCAGAATCCGGAGAAATCTGAGAATTACAGCCAAAAAAAACCCGGTTTGTTACCAAACCGGGCATTAACGTTGTACCTTGGGATTACATCCATAAACAATTCACTAGGAGCGTTACCTGGTTTCTCGCTACAGTCGCCAGGCACAGGTTATGACCGGCGCTCCTGAGTGAAGTTCAGCGGAATCTGAATTTATTTCCCGGCGTCAGTGCGCTTCATCCCAGTTGGCTCCCACCCCAACCTCAACCAGCAGCGGCACACTTAACGACATAGCCGACGACATAAGTTCGACAATGCTTTCGCGGAACTGGTCGACGCTTTCTGTTTTTACTTCGAACACCAATTCGTCGTGGACCTGCATGATCATGCGGGCGTCACAACCACCGGCTTGCAGCCAGCTGTCCACGGCAATCATCGCTTTTTTGATAATGTCCGCCGCCGTGCCCTGCATAGGCGCATTGATGGCCGTGCGCTCCGCAGCCTGACGGCGCATGGGATTGCGATCATTGATTTCCGGAAGATACAGCCGTCGCCCGCCCAAGGTGCTGACATAACCCTGCTGCGCCGCGCGCTTGCGGGTTTCGTCCATATAACGCCGCACACCGGGATAGCGCTCAAAGTACAGATCGATGTATTTCTGCGCTTCGCTTCGGCCGATGTGCAGCTGCCGCGCCAGACCAAACGCCGACATGCCGTAAATCAGACCGAAATTAATCGCCTTGGCGCTGCGCCTTTGATCATTGGAAACCTCATCCAGGGCAACACCAAACACTTCCGCTGCGGTGGCTTTATGAACGTCGAGGTTGTCACCAAAGGCCTGTAACAAGCCCTTATCGCCGGACAAATGCGCCATGATGCGCAACTCGATCTGCGAATAATCCGCCGCAACTATGCGATAGCCGTCGGGAGCCACAAATGCTTGCCGTATGCGGCGCCCCTCCTCTGTGCGAATGGGTATGTTCTGCAGATTGGGATCTGTAGACGACAAACGGCCAGTGGCAGCCACCGCCTGGTGATAAGACGTATGCACGCGGCCAGTGGCGGAATTGATCATCTGCGGCAGCTTGTCGGTATAAGTCGACTTCAGCTTCGCCAAGCCGCGATATTCCAAGAGCACACGCGGCAATTCGTAATCGTGGGCGAGCTCCTGCAAAACCTCTTCCGCCGTCGACGGCACTCCGGTCGCGGTTTTTTTGGTCACCGGGATTCCCTGCTCAGTAAACAGGATGTGCGCCAGCTGCTTCGGCGACGACAAATTGAATTCCTGCCCCGCCAGGGAAAATGCGGTGTTTTGCAGCTGCTGAATCTTCTCCGCGAGTTCTTCGCTCTGCTTCGCCAGCGCTCTCGCATCCACCAGCGCGCCGGTATGTTCGATCCGGCTCAAAACACTTAACAAAGGTAATTCGATGTCCTCGAACACTTTTACTAAGTCCGCTTCAGCTGCCAGCCGCGGCCAGAGCACTTGGTGCAGACGCAATGTGATATCCGCGTCCTCAGCGGCATAGGGGCCGGCCTTTTCCAGTTCGATTTGATTGAACGTCAGCTGGCGCGCGCCTTTGCCGGCAATATCCTCAAAATGAATGGTTTTATGCTGCAAATGGGTTTCCGCCAGATTGTCCATATCGTGACGCCCGATGGAATTGAGTACGTAAGACTCGAGCATGGTATCGAAGGCGATGCCGCGCAGTTCTATGCCGTGGTTGCGCAATACATGGGCATCGTATTTCAGGTTTTGTCCGACCTTTTTGCGGCCTTCATCTTCCAGCAGAGGCTTGAGAGCAGTGAGAACTTTCTGCTCGGACAATTGTGGTGGCGCGCCAAGATAGTCGTGTCCAAAAGGCACATAAGCAGCCTTGCCTGGCTCCACTGAAAATGACACGCCGACAATACGCGCCTGCATATAATCGAGGGATGTGGTCTCCGTGTCGAAGGCGAACAGATCCGCTTCGGCCAAGCGCTTGAGCCATTCCTCCAGATGCGCTTCCGTCAACACTGTCTCGTATTCCAGGGACATTGGCTGCAGCGGAACTGGCGGCTTGTCATCCGCAGCAATCCCAGCTCCCGCTTCGAGCTCTGTCACCCAGCTTTTGAATTCCATGTCTTTGAACAGCTCCAGCAGAGCGCCCTTGTCGGACTCCCCCGGAACCAGATCTGCCAGATTCAACTCCAGCTCCACATCCGTCTTAATCGTGGCCAAACGATAGGAAAGAAAGGCTTGATCTTTGTGGGCCTCCAGCTTGGCGGCGAGAGACTTGGCGCCGCGAATATTCAAGGTCGCCACTTGATCGAGATTGGCGAAAAGCGTTTCCAGCCCGCCAACGCCTTGCAGCAGCGCCACCGCGGTTTTTTCACCAATGCCGGGAACGCCCGGAATGTTATCCACCTTGTCACCGGTCAGGGCGAGGTAATCAATAATCAACTCCGGCGGTATGCCGAATTTCTGCTGCACACCGTCGCGATCCATAACGCTGTCGGTCATGGTGTTCACCAGCGTCACATGGTCGCAAACCAGCTGCGCCATGTCCTTATCCCCAGTCGATACCACCACATCGCGCTTTTGTATTTTCGCCTGCTGGGCGAGCGTCCCGATGACGTCGTCCGCCTCCACTCCTTCCACTATTAGAAGTGGAATTCCCATGGCGCGAATGATTTGGCAAATAGGCTCCACTTGCGGGCGCAACTCCTCCGGCATGGGCGGGCGATTGGCTTTGTAATCCGCAAAAATATCGTCGCGAAAGGTTTTCCCTTTAGCGTCAAACACCACTGCCAATGGACTGTCCGGATAGTCCTTCGCTAACCGCCGAACCATATTGATCACCCCTTTTACCGCACCTGTTGGCATACCTTTGGAATTGGCCAGAGGTGGCAGTGCGTGGAAAGCGCGATAGAGATAAGACGAGCCGTCGACGAGGACGAGAGGGGGAACCTGGGTCATGGCATTACCTGTTACCGGGAAAGACATTCTGAGCGAGGCGGCAGCATACCCGATCTGTTACCCATGTTCTCGGACATTGTCCGCTTACACCGCTGCACCACACTTTTAATAACTTTTTAGTTTTAAAAACTTATATTTCTTTAAATGACAATCTAAAAAATATCGCGACATCTCAGGTTTGTTACGCAGGACAAATTTTGTTCAAAATTTTTACTTAAGCAAAAACAATAAGATAAGAAAATATTTTCACAAATCATACAAGATTGGCCTTGCAAAGCCGCACACTTCTGTTACCATTTGTAACGCATGGTAACACAATACCTGCACGACATGCCGACCACCCTTATCGGCATTCGGTATCCAACCACCCTTGAGAGGACCACACATGAACAAGCTTGGTTTTCTGCTGATAGCCGCATTAGCGTCCAAAGGCGCTCTGGCCAGCGAGGTTGGTGCCCCATTTCCACAATTGGCAAACACTACCGCCGTACTGGCTGTTGCAATTGCGGAGACTGGCGCCAGCTCCAGTCTGGCTGTTGAGCCTGAACAAGATGTCAACGAGGCTAACCAGCATGCTCCATTGCACACCTACACCGAAAGCGCCCTTGAAGAAATGGCGGTAGATCTGGAACAACGGATTCTGCAGGACTTGTCGGACCGCTACGCCGCCCGCTAAGTCCGATCATCGCGTCGCAAAAAAAGCGCGATGCGTTACTTCTTCCCTAGAACGCCTCATGCTGAATGAGCGTTAACTTTTAAGCCCCTCCGGTCCGCTGGTATGGGGCTTTTTTTTATTGCTACACTGGCTGCCCAATTGGATTTGCAGACAGGTCATGCCGGATTTTATTTTTCGCGCGCATCGTTTTTTCTTCGCTCTGCTCCTTCTGCTGGCGGCCGCGAATACCGAGCGCAGCTGGGCCGCCCTGGATGACCTCCCCCTTATCGGCGAAAAATTTCCATTCACCATCACCGCCAGTAGTAAGAGCTTGGCGAAATCTTTGGAAGATGCGCTGAAGCAACAGCGCAAAGAAAGCCCGAGTTACGAAGATATCGACCGAATAAGAAGAGCGGGAAGATTCGACCGGGATATTATTCTGCGCTGGCTGCGCTCCGAAGGTTATTTTGCGGCCACGCTCACTACGCGATTTGAAAATAACCGCATCTATCATCAGGTGGTGGAAGGACCACGCTATGTAATTGAAGAACTGACGATAGAATTTCCTCCCAATATTGCTCCGCCTCCGCTTAAGGATTTGCCGATACAAAAAGGCAAACCGCTGCGCGCAGAAGATGTGTTGGCCGGACAAAATGCGGTGCGGGATTTCGCAACGGAGCAATATTGTTTCTTCGAAGTCAACGTTAGTTATGACGCTGAGGTCAATCACAGTTCACGCAAAGCATTTGTTACCTACACTCTTGCTGCCAGCCCGGAAGTCACATTTGGTGAAATGGAACTCAACGGGCTTTCCTCTATAGAACCCGATTATTTGCGTCACTACGTCACGTTCAAAACTGGCGAATGTTTCAAGCGTCGACAAATAGAATTGACCCGTCTCGAACTGCTGCAAACCAATCTTCTCAGTCGCGTCGATATTCATCTGGGCGATCCCGGTGACGGTACGGTACCGATCACGTTTGAATTTTCCGAACGCAACCATCGCACACTAAAGGCCGGGGTGAGTTACGACAGCAATATAGGTCCCGGCGTGACCTTGGGATGGGAACATCGCAACCTTTTCCATCGCGGTGAAAAGTTGGATACCCAGGCAAAAGTTTCGGAGATCAAACGCGAAATCAAAGGCGAATTAACCCTGCCGCATTTTTATCGCAAAGGTCAAACGCTGGTACTGCACAGCAACCTCACCCACGAAATTCCCGACGCTTATGAATCCACTTCCGGCGAGGTGGGAATTTTGCTCACTCGCGAACTTAAACAGAACTGGTCGGCGAGTGTCGGCAGCACTCTCGAATTCAGTCGAATGATTGAGAACGAACAGAAAAATGACTTCGCTTTGTTGTCTTTTCCATTAGGGCTGGATTTTATTCGCACCAACGATTTGCTCGATCCCAGATACGGTTGGGCATTGGGAATCCGAACTCGCCCGTTTGTTGATTTGTACAACACAGGTACACGATTTGTGAAAACCACGATTGTCGCCAGCGCCTATCTGACCGAAAGCGACTGGTGGGGCGAGCCGACCCTGGCGCTGCGCGCAGCGAGCGGGACCATCAGCGGCGAGGCCCTGGACGCTGTGCCGGTAGCGCACCGCTACTACGTCGGCGGCGGCGGCTCCGTGCGCGGTTACGCCTATCAAAGCGTGGGCGAGCTGACCGAAGGCGAACCCGACGGCGGCCTCTCCTTTGGCGAAACTGCTGTGGAACTTCGCCTGCGCGTCGGCGGCAATTGGGGAGTGGTGTTGTTTGTCGATGGTGGCTACGCCTATCCGAGCAAAAGCCCGGGATTTGCCGAGGACTTCCTCTGGGGCGCCGGCATCGGCGTTCGCTATTTCACGTCCTTCGCACCCATTCGTCTCGACCTGGCCACACCATTGAACAAACGCCGCCAGGAAAAAGACGGCGTCGAAGATGACAGCCTGCAGCTTTATATCAGCATCGGTCAGGCCTTTTGATGAAAGCGTTGCGGTGGTTGAAATGGGTTGGCTTCGGTTTACTGACCCTGGTGATCTGCATCGCTTTGGCAGTAACCGCCATACTCGGCACGGAATCAGGCCGCCTTTGGGTCGTGGATCGAGCGCTGGGTTTTGCCGAAGATGCTGGTGCTCATATCAAGCTGGAAGATTTGCAAACGCCAGGCCTGGGCATTTGGCGCGGCAGCCAATTATTGGTGGCGTTGGATGGCCAAACCCTGCTGGAGCTACGGGACTTCGAGTTGATTTGGCATCCACCCGCCCTGCTGCGCCGCCAAGTGATGGTCCACCGGCTGGCGGCGGGACAAGTCTCCTATTTCCAACCCCCGCCCAAGCCCGAACCGGAAGAGCCAAAAGCGGAATCCGAACTCAGCGCGCCCGCAGTGCAGATCGTGGTGGAAAGCCTGCAAGTCGACAGGCTGAGCTTGCACAATCTCGTGCCGGAAGAACATGCGCTGCCGGATTACCGCATCAGCGGTGGACTGGATGCCTTTGGCCCCAATTACCCGCTCCATCTCCAGTTGGAAGTCGCCTCATTGGATGGCGAGAACATGCTGCTCAAGATCGACTCCCAAGCGCACTCCAAGCATAAGGTCCGTATAGAAGGATCGCTGCACGAGAACCCTGGCGGCTTGCTCGGTACCCTCGCCCACTGGCCTGAGGGGCAAGCGATCCAGGCGGAATTTGTCGCCACTTTGGAGCAGGGAGAAGATCAATTGCACGTTGCCCTGGACCAGTTGCGCCTGCCGCTGTTGGAGCATCAGCTGCAGGCGCAGGGGAACATCACTTACACCAACTCCGAGAAAGCGCTCACCGTTGACGAACTGCTGATACTTATCGACGAAAAGCCGCAAAAACTGCGCGGCGGTTATTCACCTACCGAACTCTGGACGCAACTCAACCTCGACAATTTTCCCCTCAACCTCCTGACTCCCTGGGTGGCTGATCTGCAAGGTGGCAGTGTCAGCGGCAATGCGGAGCTCAGCTGGCTGCACCAGGAGCCAGAGCGCTGGCCGAATGCCGCAGCTGATGCCAAGGTCAGGGTGACCTATTTGCACCAGACCTTGGACGCCAGCATCAACGGCCGATTGGAAAACAAGCTGGTCACCCTGCAGTCGAGTTCGGTGCAATTAGAGGAGGCTCTGCTGCGCGCCGAGGGCCTGCTCGATTTGGCGGACGCCGGCAGCAACCTGAAAGGCACGCTTGACCGCTTCGATACCCGCCTGCTGGCCAATTGGTCGGTGCCGATTCCCGAAGGTCTGCAAGCGCGCGCGCCACATACCCGTTTTTCGTTAACAGGTTCTCTGCAAAATCCGCAAGTCACCGTGGCTACCGCCGTCGACGGGCAATACCAGGAGCGCGGGTTTTCTCTGTCCGTCCAAGGCAACGCTTCGCGAGAAAAAGCGCGCTTCAGCAGTGCACACCTGGTCAGCGGTGATAGCGAGGTACAGGCCAAGGGTGTGCTCGATTGGACCGGCAATACCACCAATCTGCAGGTGAACTTCGAACATTTGACCCAGGAACTGCTGAGTCTGGTGCCGGAAAATATGACCGAGGCGGTGCCGGAGGAATTGAGCTTTGATGCCGGCGGCGCCTTGCAGATATCCGGCCCTCTGCAAAAACCTTCGGTCCAAATCAAAGGCGAAGTGACTGGCGCTTACCGCACCCCTGCGGAAGAATTGCCCTACCGCCTCGGACTCGACGGCAGCGTAAAAGTAGGCACGCTGCAGGAGCTCAAGCTGGATGTGCAGCGGATGGAGCTCGACATCTTCGATAAACCGACGCTGGTGTTGCTCGGGAATTACGACGCGCAATCCGTGGATTTGCAGCTGCGCCTGGAGGCTCTGCCGACCCAGATGCTGGCCGCGTTGGGCTGGCAAAAGCTGGATGGGGAAGCCGAAGCCGATATTCATGTGCAGGGCTCGCTGCAGCAGCCGGTGATCAATGGCTTTATCGAATATCGCGATCAGATGCCGGGGCGCGGCGGACGCGTACCGGTTGCCATTCACACGCAGATGAATACCGAGGGCGAGGATTTCAACCTACTTACCACTATCAAACACAATGATGAGCCGGCGGGAAGCCTCACCATGTCCATTCCCCTCGGCTTATATCTGCAACCGCCGCCGGGCCAGCAAGGCACGCCGCTGTTTCTCGACGCCAAGGGCGATTGGGATCTGCGCTTTCTGCGTCTGTTTGTGGATCTCGACGATCACCGTATTGAAGGCAAACTGGCTGCGGATTTCACCGTGCGCGGAACGGCCGAGGAACCGCTGTTTGTCGGAGAGTTGAAACTATCGCAAGGCACCTACAGCAACTCCCTTACCGGCACGCAGCTGGATGACATCCAAGTCACCCTACAAGGCAACGGGCAGAGTGTCTTGGTGAAAGATGCCCGCGCGCGCAGCGGTGACGATGGCACCGTCACCCTCACTGGAGAAATCCATTGGCAGGAACAGCGACGCCAACAGACTGATGCCATCAATCTCGCGCTGGAGCTCCGCAAAGCCACGCTTTTACATCGCCGGGATCTGCAGGGAGAGGTGCAAGGCAAACTCGATGTCAACGGCAGTTTTGATGAGCTGTGGGTGAAAGGCGAAGTAGAAATTTCACCGCTCAACGCCAGCGTGGAGTCGGCGATGTCCAACTCCATTCCGGAAATCAAAGTCACCGAAGTGACTGATGAGGAGCGCCAGGCCACAGCCTCGCAGCTGCCAATTATTCACCTGGATATCGCCTTATTTACCGACCGGCAGGCATATCTACGCGGACGCGGCCTGGACACAGAACTAAGCGGACGTATAGTCGTTCAAGGCACCGCCACCAAGCCGACCTATAACGGCCTCTTCACTACCCGGCGGGGCCATATCGAATTATTCGGCAAACGTTTTGTGTTGGAAAACGGCGAAGTGCGCTTCAACAACGACGGCGTGATATTAAGAATTCCTGCTGTGTATAAGGCTATCAGCGGCGAAATTGAAGAAATTCGCGCGGAGCTTTACGGCACGGCCGACAAGCCGCAATTAAAACTTTCATCCGTGCCGGCGCGGCCGGACGACGAAATACTCGCGCGCCTGATTTTTGATAAATCCATCCAGGAAATCACCGCCTTTGAAGCCATTCGCTTGGCAGGCGCCGTGCGCACGCTAAGCAGCGGTGGCGGCTTCGACCCGGTGGATAGCGCGCGGCAAATGCTCGGCGTGGACGCACTCACCATCGACAACAGCACCACCGAAAATGGCTCTGGCGTCAGCGTTGGCGTCGGCAAATACATCAGCGAAAAAGTGTATTTGGAATTAAAACGCACACCCAATCCAACGCAACCCTGGCAGGGCTCGGTGCAAATTGAACTCACCCCAAAATTAACGTTGCAAAGTGGAACCAGCGCGGAAGGTGGTGGCGGTGCGGAATTGCTGTGGAAAAGGGATTATTAGCGAGCGTAAATGGAGGTGGCGATGCCACCTCCGCTATCTGGTCTGGCATAACGCCACACCCAGAATTGATTTAATTAGAAGCTGAAAGATACACCGACGGAGAAACCGGTCAATTCGGCTTCGTCCTTATCCAAATAGCTCAAATATTCCGCATTGATTTTCAGAGTATCGGTCACTTTAAAATCCGCGCCAACACCAAATGAAAAATCTGATTCAGAAGCAGAGTCGCTGCCGAAAGGTCCTGATGAAGAGATTTTTCCTTTCGTGTAACCCACGATAGCGTAAGGATAAAAAACTTCGCCGACGGGAATACCACCTCGCACGTATGCGCCATAGAAGTTGTCGATCTCGTATTTTTCGCCATCCCAAGTGTCATCGCCCACACCAAAACCAATTCGCGCTTCCGCTGAAAGATTTTCGTTGAACAGAGCGCCGAAACGGCCGTAAATGGCATTCAATGTCAATTCTTCTGCGTCCAATACCGCAAAATTACCACCGGCGTACAACTCCGCAGCAGATGCTGAAATAGAAGCAGAAGCAATTGAAGCAGCAACAATTGAGCTGAGTAATGATGTTTTTTTAAACATGGATATTTCCTTCATCAGATTCCAAGAATAGGGTGAGCAGCAGGTTGCTGCTGCGCGGCGGGAAATTAGCAACAAACTGGTTAACAGGCAATATAAAAATTTATTGCTCCGCATTAATTTGGTGCGAAGGAAATGCAATTTTCAAAGGCCGCAGAAATGTTGCCGAGAAAATCGGCGTATGTGGTCACTTCCGAATTAAGTGCCAAAGCATCTGCGACAATCACTGGCAATCCGAGAATTTTTGCCATGCGCAACTCCTGCTCATCTTGCTTTTCCACCATCAGGCAGCGCGCGCTTTGCGCATGAGCTTGTAGTCGTTGCAACGCTTTGGCGCTCAAACGCTGCTCTGCAAATTGATTGACCGCGTCCAACTGGCGTAAATCAAAAGCGGCGACAAAATGGGCGTAAGTGTCGTGGTAAGCGATAAAACCATTTTGCCGATGCGGCGATAATTTGCGCTGAATATCTGCCTGTATATTTTTTAACAATGTCATTTGTTGCTGCAGACGTTCTTGCAACGTTTCCCGCCACTCCGGTCGCAATTCAGCCAAACGTTTAGTCAATGCTGTTTGAATTTCCAGCGCGTTGTTGGGATTCAACCATAAATGCATATCCCGTCCCGCGTGGTGGTGATCGTGATGGCTGTGGGAATGGTCGTGTTTATCACCATCTTCATCTGGCCAGTGCAATACCGGCAGCGCGCCGAGTTCCAGCTGTCTTGTCGACGGGAGTTGCTTGAGAGGTTTGAAGAGGAAATTTTCGAAATCCTGCCCCAGCCAAATCACCAGATCCGCCGTCGCCAGCAGTTGCCGATCTGAGACACGCATGGACCAGTTGTGGGGATCGGCGTTGGCGGGCAGCAGGGTTTTCACCTCAACGGGCAGCCCCACCACCAAGTCATTCGCAAGCAAACTCAACGGGCGGATGCTGCTCAAGATGGTGAGTTTTTCCACAGACTGCGGCCAACCGCAGACAGGTGCCAGTAATAGACAGAGCGCGAGCAAAGGTCGCAAAACGATGGAGATAAACATGGAAGCAGAAGCCGCGCAGGTTGCAATCGGGTAAAATGACAAACGTTATAATATAACATTTCCTCGAACACACCCCGGTAACCCACATGAGTCAGCCTTCCGACAAAGCCCTGGTCAGCTGCGAGCAGGTCGCCTGGCGCCGCGATGGCGTGGATGTTTTGCAGGGCGTCTCTTTTGCGATAGCACCGCGTGAGATCGTCACGCTTATAGGCCCGAACGGCGCCGGCAAGACCTCGCTGGTCAATCTGGTGATCGGTTTGGCGGACCCCTCCGGCGGCCGCGTCACCCGCCGCGACAAACTTCGCCTGGGATATATGCCGCAGCATCTGCGCTTTGACAGCAGTCTGCCTCTGAGCGTCGAGCGCTTTCTGCGGCTGGCCACATCCGATCGCAAAGCCCTGACTCATTACAGCGAGCGCCTCGGCATAGCCGGGCTGCTGGGCCAGCAATTGCAAAATCTTTCCGGCGGTGAATTGCAGCGGGTATTGTTGACCCGCGCGGTGTTGCGCAAGCCGGAACTGCTGGTGCTCGACGAGCCCACCCAAGGGGTCGATGTGCTCGGTCAGGCAGAGCTGTACCGGCATATTTCAGAGCTGCGCGATGAACTCGGCTGCGGTGTGTTGATGGTGTCCCACGACCTGCATCTGGTGATGGCCAAAACCGATACGGTGATCTGCTTGAACCGGCACATCTGCTGTCACGGCGCTCCTGAGAGCGTGGCGCGCCACCCGGAATATCTGCAGCTGTTCGGCAAACAAGCGGCCGAGGATATTGCCGTTTACACCCACCACCACGATCACGAGCACGATCTGCACGGCGATGTGGTGCCGGAAAGCCATCACCATCATCACGACCACTCCGGGTGCCATCACTCATGATTCCGCAATTTCTGCTTTACGCCCTGCTGGCCGGCGCCGGTGTTGCTTTGGTCGCGGGTCCATTGGGATCTTTTGTGGTGTGGCGGCGCATGGCCTATTTTGGCGATACCCTCGCCCACTCGGCGCTATTGGGTGTTGCCTTGGGGGTGTTGTTGCAGATCCATCCGCTGCTGGCGGTGATTGTCAGCAGCTTGGTGCTGGCGGGGATTCTGGTGGCGTTGCAGACCCAAAAGCTCCTCGGCGACGACACTCTGCTGGGCATTCTGTCCCATACCACTCTGGCACTGGGATTAGTCTGCGCCGGGCTGCTGGCGGACACGCGCATCGATTTATGGGGATTGTTGTTCGGCGATCTGCTGACCACCAGCGC
>Ga0065721_10049957_pt1 | contig 24897 bp, 19 predicted proteins | sample Mesricmetagenome_FD_59108 | JGI IMG/M metagenome (GOLD analysis project Ga0065721, IMG submission 59108) | Mesophilic microbial community from rice straw/compost enrichment Sample: eDNA_1 v2 (version 2) | ecosystem: Engineered > Solid waste > Grass > Composting > Bioreactor | place: USA: Davis... | reverse complement strand
GCTTCGGGCATGGGAAACGGGTGTGTGCCTCCCACTCTGCCGCATTTCCGCCCGCCCGCCACTTCGGCCGTGGCTCAGGCGTTACTTATTCGTTCCGCTTTTGCGCGTCTTCCTCGCCTCTTAATGGCTTTCCCTCACCCGATCACCACCACTTCGTGATCCAAAATCCCTTCGACCTCGAACTCGCACCACCCGCCTTCCACGCGCGCCGCCTCATTCCCTCCCCGCACCAGCGACCGCACCGCTCCCCTCGCCACATCCGCGCCCAAACGCACGCGCACCCGCAGCGGCCCGACTTTGATCAACTCGTGCACCGGCGTCCGCCACGTGCCCGCGCTCGTCAGATTCACGAGGTGCAACACACGCCGCCCCCGCTGCCGATACAAATGGCAATCGATCAGCCCCGCGCCTTCGACGCTCACCGGCACGTCGCCTTTCACCGCCCAACGCGCGACGTTCGCCAGTAGATCTCCCTGATCCGGCAAATATTCGCGCGCAAACCGCCGATCCAAATCGGCCGCGAGATACGCCACGCGCCCGCCCGCCGCGTGCTCGCGCAACACCAGTCCCGGAATCTCCGTCCGCGGCTGGCGCATCCACACCGACTCCACCGGATTCACCGGCACCGGCGGCACAAACGTCAGCGGCACCACCGCCCCGTCATCCACGTTCAACGCCTCCAGCATTCCGCCAAATCCCACGATGTCCGTGCCCTTGAATCCGCGCACCACTTCGTGCCGCGCCGCCTCGCCTTCAGTCTCGTCCGGCAAACGCAGATACGTCTGACGCCACTCTCTCGCCCACACCGTCCGCTTCTTCTCGTCGCGCCAGCCGTGCTCCGCCGGCACGTGCGCACCCAACAGATCCGCGAGCGCGAAATCCTCCCGCACGTCGCCCCACTCGTTGCACAGCGAACTCAGTCCCGTCGCCAACAAACTCCCGCCCGTCTCCACGAAGCGCCGCAGCGTCGACACCTGCGCATCCGACAACGCCGCCACGTTCGGCAGAATCAAAAGCTTCAATCCCAGCTCCGCCGCCTCCCGCTCCACGTCGTCCGCGTGCACCGGCACATACGGAATCCGCCCGCGCACCAGCGCCTGCGTCCAGCCGTTCCACGGATCGTCCACGTGCGCGGCGCCGTCGTCCCGCCCGAAAAAATCCATGTTCCGCTGCGACCACACCAGCCCCACCGTCGCCACCGGACGCCGGTTGAGCAGAAACTCCTCGTGCTCGCGGTGCCACCGCCACAACGGCACCGCCGTCTCGAACATCCGCCGGTCGTCCTGCACCGACCCCACCATGTGCCACCACGGCTGCACGCCGCCCGCGAATCCTTCCACCACCCACATCCGCACCTCCGGCGCCGGCTTCGCCGCCAGCCGGAAATTGTTCTCCGTGAGATGATACATCGCCATGCTCTCCGGCACGATCTTGTCCCAGCCGCCGGTGCTGCGTATCCGTTTTCCCACTTCGGCGTTGTGCTGGAAACCGCGGTTGTCGTGACGCCTCTGGTCGTCCAGCATCACCATCTCCGCTCGCCGATAAACTTCCCGATCGTCGCGAAACACCCGCGACTGCCAGTTCTGCGATCCCGCCATCATCCCCACCCAGATGCAGTGCGGCCCGCCCGCCTCCCGCGTCGTCCGGTTGAAATGATCCCAGATCTCCAACCGCCGCTCGTAATTCCACATGATCCACTCGCGATAAATCGGCGAATTCCAATCCGCCTTCCGCGGAATTCCCTCGCCCGTCCGCGCCCGAAACTTCCGTTCGCAGTTCGCGCAGAAACACGGCTGATGCCGCATCGGCCCGTTCCAGTTGTTGTCCGTGAATCCCTCCGGCCGGTAACGCGTCGCGATCTCCCGCAACACCGCCGGCATATACTCGTCGTAATACGGCCCGTTCACGCATGCCTGATACAGGTTCGTCCACGTGTAGGGTTTCCCGTCCGCATCGTGCGCAAACCAGTCCGGATGCGCCCGGTAAAACGCTTCGTCCGCCCGGTTCGAATCCATCCGTGAAAACACCGCCAGCCCGTCCTCATGCGCCGCCCGCGTGATTTCGCCAAACAAATCTCGCCCGCCCAAAAATTCCGCCCGCCGGTGAAACGGCACCTCGGTGGGATAATACGCCGTGATTCCTCCGCCGTTCACCAGCACGCCATCGAGCGCCGTCCGCTTCCAATGCTCGCGCCACCAACCCACGTCGAAGCGGGCCGGATCGAGCTCCGTCAAATTCGTCTGCCCCCACCGCACGCACCGCCGATACCATGGCACATCACTCGTCGCCGCCGTATCCGCCGCACTCATACGCCATTCACCCGCCGCCACGAGCGCTGCCGCCCCCGCCGCCGCCTTCACAAACTCGCGCCGATTCAATCCGCTAGATGACGGAACCTCGACTTGATTCATGGCCGCAACGAGACACCAAACCTGCAAAACTCCCTATCCTTTTTGCGCCTTCTGCGCCTTTTTGCGGCCGTTTCCATCGCCATCACTTCCGCTCCGGCAGCGCGAACGCCACATACGCGTCGCCGCTCTTCGTGCCCATTTTACCACCGCCACACGCGATCACGACGAACTGCCGTCCGTTGACCTCATACGTCGATGGCGTCGCATAGCCGCCCGCCGGCAGCTTCGTCTTCCACAGCTCGCGGCCGGTCTTCCGGTCAAACGCCCGGAAATGCTCGTCCTTGCTCGCGCCGATGAAAATCACGCCGCCCGCCGTCACCACCGGGCCGCCGTAATTCTCCGTGCCCGTCGGCGGAATTCCCTTCGCCGTCAACTCCGGCAGCTCGCCCAGCGTCGTCTTCCACACGTATTCGCCCGTGTTCAAATCGATCGCGTTCAACGTGCCCCACGGCGGACGCACCGCCGGATAACCGTCCGGATCGAGAAAACGATTATAGCCCGTGTGCGTAAACGGCGGCTCGCGAAAGCCCGGCTTGTCCTGGTCCGACACATACGTCGTCCACTTCTCCTCGCTTACCTTTTCCTCCTGATCGTTGCTCCGCGCCGGCTTCGGCGACTCCGCCTCGCCGCGGATAAAGCCCACCACCGCATGCCGCTGCGCCTCCGACAAAAATCCCCACGGCGGCATCACGTTCCGCCCTTTCGTCACGACCTCGAAGGTCTCCTCGCGCGTCAGCCGCCGGTTCACGTCCGCCAGCGACGGAATGCTCGCCGCCGCATTGCCTTCCCGATTCGCGCCGTGGCAGCCCGTGCAGTTCTGCAAATAAACCTGTTCACCCAGCGACGTCGCGCCGCTCGCATCGATCATCGCGAGAATCCACGCCATCTCGTTGGCGTTCACATAAAGAATCCCATTCGGATCGACCGCCGCTCCGCCCCATTCGGCGCCGCCGTCGAAGCCCGGAAAGATGATCGTCCCTTCCCGGCTCGGCGGTTGAAACATCGTGTGCGGCCGCAGCCGCGCGAACCGCTCCAACACCGCGCGGCGCGCTTCCGGCGTGCGATCCGTGATCTCCTCCGCCGTGAACAACTGCCGCGCAAAGGGCTTCGGCTTCACCGGCACCGGCTGCGTCGGCGACGTCACTTCTCCCGCCAGATCCGACGTCGGCACCGCGATCTCCTCGATCGGAAACAACGGCTCGCCCGTCTCCCGGTGAAACACGAACACGTGCCCCGACTTCGTCACCTGCGCGACCGCCGGAATCTCCTTCCCGTCGCGCTTCACCGTCAGCAGATTCGGCGGCGCCGGCGGATCGCGGTCCCAAATATCGTGCCGCACAAATTGATAGTGCCACACGCGCTTGCCCGTCGCCGCGTCGAGCACGAGCAGGCAGTTCGCGTAAAGATTGTCGCCCACGCGATCGCCGCCCCAGAAGTCGAACGTCGCCGATCCGACCGGGCAGAACAACAGCCCGCGCTCCTCATCCACGGTCATGCCCGTCCACACGTTCACGCCGCCCACCCGCTGATACGCATCTTCCGGCCAAGTCTCGTAACCGGGCTCGCCCGGCTGCGGCAGCGTATTGAACCTCCATACCATCTTTCCCGTCCGCACATTATACGCGCGAATATGCCCCGGCGCCGCCGGCGCCGGCCCCTCGCCCAGCCGCATGCCCATCACGATCAAATCGCGATACACCACGCCCGGCGTGTTCGCCTGTATCGCCAGTCCGGTGACGTCGCGGCCGAGTCCCTCCGACAGATCCACCCGTCCCTTCTCGCCGAAATCCTCGCACAGCTTCCCCGTCTTCGCGTCGATCGCGTGCAACCACTTCCCCGCGCCAAACAAGATCCGCTTGTCGTTTCCATCCGTCCAATACGCCAGCCCGCGATTCACTCCATTCGGCTCGGCCGGCGTGAACCGCCACAGCTCCTTCCCCGTCGCCGCATCCAGCGCGAACACCTTCAACCGTGGCGTCGTCCCATACAGCACGCCATCGATCACCAACGGATTGCATTGGATCTGCGTCTGATCCGTCGCGTCGCCCGCATGGAAGGTCCACGCGACCTCCAACCGCCCGACGTTCTCCGGCGTGATCTGATCCAGCGTCGAATAGTGGCTCCCCGCCTTGTCCCCGAGGTAAACGGGCCAGTCCCGATCCGCCGCTAAGGCCGCTGCGCAAAACGATAACGACAAAAAAGCCGGCAACGCCAGCCGGCGGGAAACGTTCGGGGTAAACATGCGCGCGAGTAAACGCGCCCGCGCCCCGTTGCCAAGCCGCATGAAAGTCGTGCGGCGCTCTAGCCCGCACTTTGCCCTACCGCAAAATCCCCTCGCTTCGCATCCACTCTTCCGCCCGCGCCGGCCACGTCGTCACCGCCGCTTTCGTCCGCTGCAGGCCATAGCCGTGTCCACCTTCCGGATACAGGTGCATCTCCGCCCGCACGCCCGCGTTCTTCAACGCGAGGTAGTAGAACAGCGCGTTCTCCACGCGCACCGAGTCGTCTTCGGTCATCACCACAAACGTCGGCGGCGTCTTCGTGCTGACCGGCAGCTCGGGCGCGATCTCGTTGTTCTTCTCCTTGATCGTCAGATACGCCGGGTAGATCAGCAGCGTGAAATCCGGCCGGCAGCTCACGTCGTCCGCCGCATCGATCCGCTCATACGTGCGCCCGCCGTGATGGTTGCTCAACACCGCCGTCAGATGCGCCCCCGCCGAAAACCCGAGCATTCCGATCCTCTGCGGATCGATCCCAAAGTCCTTCGCCCGCGACCGCACGATCCCCATCGCCCGCTGCGCATCCTCGAACGGCGCCTCGTAGCGCTCCCGGCCTTCGCGCTGCGGCACGCGATATTTCAACAACACGCCCGTCACCCCGATCGAATTCAACCACTCGCACACTTCCGACCCTTCGAGCTCGTAGGCGAGAATGGTGTAGCCGCCACCCGGCGCCACGATCACCGCCGCCCCCGTGTTCTTCGCCGGATCGGGCGAATAGATCGTGATCGTCGGCTCCGACACATTCCCCAACCGCACGATGCGTTTGCCGTTCACCAGCCGGTCCGTCGGCTTCGTCGTGTCGACTTCCGCCGGCAGCACCGTCGTCTCGCCCGGCGGCTTTCCCGGCCACAACCGCACCGGCTCCGACACCGCCGCTTGCATCACCGCTGCCATCGTTCCCAACGCCAGAATCGGGCGAAACATTTGCTTCATATTCGCGCACCCTACCGATCCGTAGTCGCGATTCGAACATGAAAAAAGCCGGCCGCCTGCGCCGCCGGCTCCGAAAATTCCTGCAGCGTCGCCCCGCCTATTCCGCCGTGCCTTTTACGCTGATGTTGTTCGTGACGTTCGTCACGCCTTCGATGCCCGCCGCAAGCATCGCCGCACGCGACTTCTGCTCCTCGGTGTCCACGAAACCGGCGAGCTGCACGTTGCCTTTGAACGTCGTCACGTCGACCTGCATGGCCTTCACAATCTCGTCGCGGACGAGAGCCGTTTTCACTTTCGCCGTGATCGCCGCATCGTCGACGTATTCGCCGGTGCTCTGACGGGTGGCCGTGCCGGCGCAGCCGGTCGGCAAAGAGAGAACGCCCGCTACGCCGATAGCGAGCAGGGCAACAAGCTTGAGGGACGTTTTCATAACTCGCGGCATAGTGTTCCGCCGTTTCCTCCGGTTCGCCGCGCCTTCCACTTTCCTCGCGCTTGCATCCCCGCCGCTTCCTCGACGCTCCCACTCCGAGCTGCCACGTTCGCAACTCCTTTCCCTCGACAGAATTCGTCTGCGCCAGCGCCTTGCGCTCTTTCCGACACGTCGTCGCGCGGCGTCCACCACCATGGGTTCGGAAGCGCACCGCTAACCCCGCTCAGCTTCCGCCCGATGTCATCTCAGGGACTTTTTTCGCGGAATTTTCGCAGAACCCCGCGTGCAATCGGAAGTCGGTGGAACCACACTCTGGTCCAGTTTGCTCGGGCCCATTCCAACGCCCACCGACAATGCTTCAAAACGAGGTCAATCCCCCGAAAAAACTTCTGCGTATTCTCTACGCGGATGACATGCGCGAACTGCGCGAGGTCGCCCGCATCGCCCTCAGCCGCGAGGGACACCTCATCGAGTGCGTGGGCGACGGTCAGCAGGCGCTCGATCGCATCACCGCCGATCCCCAAGCCTACGATCTGGTCATCACCGATCACCACATGCCGCACATCAACGGCATCGAACTCGTCACGCGCATGCGCGAACTTCCCTATCAGGGCAAGGTGCTGATCTTCTGCTCCGAGCTGAGCCCCGCCGTGAACGAGACGTATCAGAAACTCAAGGTCGACCGCATCCTCTACAAACCGGTGTTTCCTTCCGAACTCCGCCAGGTGCTTGCCGATCTCTTCACGCCCGTTACCGCCTCCTAGCCGACGCCCATTCCTTTCCTCCATCCAAAAAAAAGACGCGGCCCATCGCCGCGTCTTTTTCTTTGCCTCCACTCCTCGGCGCTACGCCGCGGGATCCAGCACGACCTTGATGCACTCATCCCGCTTCTCGCAGAACGTATCATACATCTCCGGCGCACGGGTCAGCGGCACGCGATGCGTGATCACAAACGAGGGATCGATTCTCCCTTGTTCCACGTGTTGGAGCAGCGGACGCAGATAACGCTGCACGTGCGTCTGCCCCGTCTTGATCGTCACGCCTTTGTTGAACACCGCGCCAAACGGAACCTTGTCGAGGAAGCCGCCATACACGCCCGGAATCGACAGGATCCCGCCTTTCCGCACCGCCCGCATCGCCTGCCGCAACGCATACGGTCGATCCGTCTCCAGTTTCAATGTCTGCTTCACGTGATCGTAGGCCGATCCATGCGCCTCCATTCCGACCGCATCGATCGCCGCGTCCGGTCCGCGCCCGCCCGTATGATCGCGCAACTGCTCGAGCACGTCTTCGTTATCCTCGATCTTGATCGCACCCGCCGCCTCGGCCATCGCGAGTCGTTCGGGCACATTGTCGATCGCATACACTTTCGCCGCGCCCAACATCAGCGCGCTGCGAATCGCGAACTGCCCGACCGGCCCGCAGCCCCACACCGCCACCACCGTCTGGTCCGGCTTAATCTCACAGTTTTCCGCCGCCATGTAGCCGGTGGGAAAAATATCGGTGAGGAACAACAGTTTGTCGTCCGGTAAATCGTTCTCGACCACCATCGGACCGTGATCCGCATACGGCACGCGCACATACTGCGCCTGCCCGCCGGCGTATCCGCCCGTCAAATGCGAGTAGCCGAACAACCCCGCCGGACTGTAACCCATCAGCTTCTCCGCCATCCACGCATTCGGATTCGAGTTGTCGCACAACGACCACTGCTGTCTCGCGCAATGCGCGCAGCCGCCGCACGAGATCGTAAACGGCACCACCACGCGATCGCCGATGTTCAATTTCTTCACGCCCTGACCCACTTCGACGACCTCGCCCATGAACTCATGCCCCATGATGTCGCCTTTCTCCATCGTCGGCATGTATCCGTTATACAAATGCAGGTCCGAGCCGCAGATGGCCGTCGACGTCACTTTCACGATCGCGTCGCCGGGATTCAGGATCGCCGGATCGTCGACGTCCTGCACCTCCATCTCGCGTTTCCCCATCCAGCAAACGGCCTTCATGAGGCGATCCTCCGTTCACGCTGCAACCGCTCCTCGCGGCGTTTCTTCGCCTGCGGTCCGCCCGCCGACTGCCCTTCCGTCGTCGGAATCTCGCCGCTTTCCATCAACGCCTTGAAGCGTCGCAACGCCTCCGCCACCTGCTGCTCCGGCTCCTCGCCCGACAGCTTCGCCAGCAACGCGCTGAACTTCCCGCCGGGCGCATCATACTCGAGTTGCACGCGCACTTCCGTGCCTTCGTCGCCCGGCGCCGGTTCGAATCGCACCGTGCCCGCATTCGCGATCTCGGCGCCTTCTTTCGAACGCCACGCGATCAGCTCGTTCGGCTCGTCGTTGATGATCGCCGCGTCCCATTCGACCGTCTTGTCGCCGGGCGCGCTCACCGCCCAATGCGATTCCGTGTCCGAAATTCGCGTGATGGTGACGGGGTGCTTGATCACCTGCGCGAGGTTTTCGAGCGAGCGCCAGAATTGATAGAGTTCCGCGGCGGGGCGTCGGATCGTGCAGGAACGCACGACTTTGACCCCGCGATTGCCCGGCACCGTGATCCGTGAGGGTTCGCGCGCCGGTTGGGCGACAGATCGCCCAGAGGTTCCAGGGGTGGTGGTCTCCATCGCGGAATCTATTGCCCGCGCGTCCTCCCCGCCATCGGGCCGCTTCCCGCGGACGGCATGGGCGCACCACCGCCTCGTCACTCAAAAGCGATACCGCGCCGAAACATAAAACAACCGCCCGATCGGGTTGAACTCGTCCACGTCCGCATTCGACAAGCTGTCATACGTCACCGAGCGCGGCGGCAGTTTGTTCCCGAGGTTGTTCACCCCCGCCGTGAGCTGCAGTCCTTTGAACCACCGCCGCTCGCCCGCCAGCGTATACGTCACGCTCGCATCGAACACCGAATACGGCCCCACCCGCTGCGCGTAGTCCGGAATCCAGTCCGGCGACCACGCCGTGTCCGTCATCGCGCTGTAATACGTGTGCGCCACGTCCACCGCGAAATCGCCGCGCGTATACGTCAGCACATTGTAGCTGCGCCACCGCGGGATGCTTCCGTTCAACCCCGTCACCAGCGCCGCCGTCTCCGTGAACGGCGCCCCCGGCGCCACTTGGATTTTGTAGCTGCGATAATACGTCGTCGTGCTGTCCCAACGGATCTTCGCCGCGTCCACGGGCCGCTCGTAGCTGATCTTGATATCCAGTCCGTCCAGCTTCTGCGTGCCGAGGTTGCTCGACGACGGAATCACGAAGTAAAGATTGTCCAACCCGAGCCCGCTGATCTGCCCCGGCTCCGCAATCGTCGGCCCCGTGAAACTGCCGTAGTGGATCAACGCCGCATACGGCGACTCCGAGCCCCGCACTTCCACGTCGTGAAACACCTGATCCAACACGCCCGACGCGTTCAAATTCGAGATCACCGCCGTCTGCTCGACATCGAAATAATCCACCGACACCGACAACCCCTCCACTCCCGCCGGCGTCCACACCACGCCCGCCGAATAGTTCGTCGAACGCGAGGGCGACAGCTCTGTCACCGGCGTCAGCAGCAGATGCGCCTGGTTGCTGTCGAACTCCGGCAGCGATCCCGTAAAACCGATGCCCGTCGGCGCGTTGATGTCGTAAAGCGTCGGGGCCGCGAACGACTTTGAAAACGTGAACCGCAACAACAGGTCGTCTCCCCTCGGCTGATACCGCAGCGCGATCTTCGGCACCGTCGGGTCGTCCGTGTCGCTGTAGCGTTCGTGCCGCCCCGCAATCGTCAGGTCCGCGGCGTAGATCCCCGGCATCCGATTCGCCTCGCCCACGAGCGGGATCCGCATCTCCGCAAACAGCGACGTGATCCTCCGCTTCTCGTCGAAGGGATCGATCGTCGTCCCTGAATCATACGCAAACGTCGCCGACTGGCTGTCCGGATCCGACGTCGCCTCCAACGATTCTTCCCTCACTTCGAATCCCGCCGCCATGCTCACGCCTCCGCCGGGCGCCTGCAGCAGATCCGTGCCGACGAACTTCACATCCCATGAGATCAACTCGCTCGTGAACTCCCCCCGCGCCGCACCGAACAGCGGCTCGAGCGCGCTCATCGACTGCTCGCGCGCAAACAGATTCACCTCGCCCGCCTCGACCGCCGCCTCCCGCGCCGACGTGCGCACCAGCCCCGTGTTCGCGAAGTCCTGCACCGCCTGGCTGTAGTTCACCGCCGTTTCCCACGACCACCGATCGTCGAGCGCGCCCTTGATCCCGCCGACCGCGCGCAGCGAATCCGTATCCGAAATATACCGACGCGGAAACTCCACGAACCGATTCCGCACGCTCACCGGCTCGCCCAGGATGTTCGCCGGATGATCCGCCTCCAACGTGATCGTCAACGGCTGCGCGTTGAGCTGCGACGCCGTCTTCGTTCGCGCAAAAATCAAATCGCCGAACAGCGTCGCGCGGTCCGACAGCTTCTGGTCCGCCGACAGCGTGAAGATCTTCTTCTCCGTCCCGATCAGCATCGAGGTGAACTCCGACAAATCGAAGATCCGCAACATCGCCGCCGCGTCGAACGGCCCGGTGTAACCCCGCTCCTCCAGAGTCGACCCCGCCCGCGGAGCCGGCAGACCCGGATCGAGCAAATAATACCCGAGCGGATCTCCGATGAAGTTCCCGTCCGCATCGTGGTCGCCGATCTGGATCGCTCCCGCGAAATTCGTCGTCCCATAACTCGGCGTCGCGAACGGCCGCTCGATGTTGTAGAGCGGATCCGTCTTGCTCCACTCGTAGGCCGCCGTCACGCGCGGGCCGTTCACGCCGAGCTGTCCGCCCACCACGCCCCACGCCGCCTTCTCCTCGTAGTGCCCCGTGTTGCGCGTGCCGCCATAACGCGCGCCCGCTTCCCCGCCTTCGAAATCCGTCTTCAGGATGATGTTCACCACGCCGCTCACCGCGTCGGTGCCGTAGATCGCCGACGCCCCATCCGTGAGCACTTCGATCCGTTCCACCGCGCTCACCGGAATCGATCCGACATCGACAAACACATTCCCGCCCGTCGCGCCCACCGGCGCCGCCGCCAGCCGCCGGCCGTTCACCAACACCAGCGTCGCCAGATTGCGCAGCGCCAGCGACGACGCCCCGTTCGTCAACCCGCTCGAGATATTGCCGTTCGCCACCCCGAGATTCGAGTTCCCCGAAAACTGCGGCGACGTCTTTCGGATCACCTGCAACAAATCGTTCATCACCCCCGTCCGCGCGATGTCCGCCGTCGAGACGATCGTCACCGGCGCCACCGGCGTCTCCCCCGCCGTCGGCAAGTTCGACCCCGTCACGACCATCGCCGACAACTGCACCGTCTCGTCCTCCTCCGTCATTTGAGCCGGCGACAGCGTCGCCGCCCCGACCGCGATCCCCCGGGCGAGCAACGCCCGCCGCCTGCCTCCATCCCGGAGGCGCAGATGATTTTTCATGGTGTGCCGTGTTGCGTTTTCCCCGCGTGACGACGCGCGAACCTCGTCACGTAAACGTGGATACATTCCGCCTCTTCCGCCGCTTCACCAAATGCTTTGCGACCGCCGGTCCTCCCGCTGCGCCGGCCGCGGGGCGGTTTGCGTCCAACGCCCGCCGTTCCGCGTCGAACGAATTTCGTCCGCGCTCAACCGCCGTTGACGCGCTCCGATCCCAACGCGCCCGCCTTCTCCGCTTCCGCCTTCGCCAGCAGCGGCAGTTCGAGATGGCGCAGCCTCGGCACCCACCGCGCCTGCACGATCGGCACGCCCGGCACCAGCATCCGGGCGATCGCCATCGGATCGTTCACCTGCTTCCGATCGATCCGCCGCGGCTTCGCCGCCGCCGACGGATCGAGCACGAAAGCGCCGCGCGGCGTCTCGTAGGTCAGCACCGTGTGTCCCGCGCGACGACCCGCCGCGTAGAACGACATCAGCCGCGCACCCACGATCAATTCGCCCTGTTCCACCCGGTCCCGCAGCGCCGCATAGCTTTCGATGAAACACCCGTTCGGCAGCGGCGCGTCCGCCGCCGGCGCCGGCAGCGCCGCGAGTTCGTCCTCCGCCAGCACGGTGTGCTTCGTGAAACCCGGATCGATCGCCCGCAGCAGCGGCGCGAAATCCTTCTTCTCCGCCGGCAGGTTGTTTTGGTGCAGCGAAAAACTCTGCGTTCCATCCGTGTCGGTATAGAACCACAGGATCCCGCCGAGCTCGAACACCAGCGCGTGTAAGGAAGCTGGATACACGCTCTCGGCGTTCGTGTTCTCGACTTCGACGATCTGGGACCAGGTTTCCTCTCCGATCATCGCCCGCGCACGACGGGCGTGATCGAGCGACAGGGCGCCATGCGCCAGAGCGGGGAGCAGAAGCAGGACGAGGAGGGTTGGGCGGAAAAGCGGGGGCACGCGCCAAACAACCCGAACCCCCCGTCGATGGTTTCAGAAATTTCGACGAACCCTCGAAATTTTACGACCAACCGTCCGCGCCGCGCGCCGGCGCGTCGCGCCCTCTCCCGCTCTCACAACGCCTGCTTCAACAACGCCGCGATCCGTTCATGGTATCCGCGGCTCAACTTCAGCTTCGTCCCATCCTGCAGGATTACCGCATACTCGCCCGCAAACGACGGACTCAGCTTCCGCATGCGATCGACGTTCACGATCGTCGACCGATGAATCCGGATGAACCGCTTCGGATCCAGCCGCGCCTCGAGCCGCGACATCGTCTCGCGCATCAGATGCGTTTTCCCGCCGACATGAAACTTCATGTAGTCCCCCTCCGCCTCGATCCAATCGATCTCCTCCGCCTTCAGGAAAAATATCTCCCCCGACGACTTCACCAGGATGCGATTGCTCACCGCCGGCGCCACCGGCGCCGCGCCCGTCTGCAGGTAACCAAGCAACTGATACAGGCGCTCGTCCACCTGCGGCGTCTGTCGGTGCCGCACCGCGTCCTTCGCCCGCTTCAACGCCGCCTCGAACCGCGCGTCGTCGTAGGGCTTCAACAGATAGTCCACCGCGCTCACCTCGAACGCCCGCAGCGCATGCTCGTCGTAGGCCGTCACGAACACCACCACCGGCGCATGCTCCGCGCCCACGCGCGCCAGCGTCTCGAAGCCGTCGCAGCCCGGCATCTGCACGTCGAGAAACGCCAGCGCCGGCCGCTGCTCCATGATCAGGTCCACCGCCTCGATGCCGCCTCCGGCCTCGCCCACGATCTCGATCGCCGGATCGCTTTCGAGCAGCAGCCGCACACCGCGCCGCGCCGCGGGCTCGTCGTCGACGATGATCGTGCGGATACGGGAGGCAAAACCGGGGGCGTTGTTCGCGTTCATGTGCGGTAGGGTAAAACGATTTCCACGCAGACGCCGCGCCCCGGCTCGCTGTTCAACGTGAGTTGCGTGCGCGGCCCGTAAATTTTCGCCAGTCGCTCTCGCGTGTTCGCGAGTCCCACGCCTTCCTTCACGTGCTTCGTGCCGTTCACGATTCCGGGCCCGTCGTCTCGCACCTCGAGTCGCAACCGGTCGCCTTCCACGCGCGCGTTCACCTGCACGTGCCCCGGCTCCGCCTTCGGCGCCACGCCGTGCAGGATCGCGTTCTCCACGATCGGCTGGAGAATCAGGTTCGGAATCCGCGCCACCAGCGCCGGCGGATCGATTTCCATCGCCACGTTCAACCGGTCCGAAAACCGCGCCTTCTGGATTTCGATGTAGTGCGCCAGAAAATCCAGTTCCTGCTGCAGCGTCACTTCCGGCACACCCGTGTTGTCGAGCGACATCCTCAGCAGCGAACTCAGCCGCGCGAGCAGGTTCACCGCGTCGGCGTTGCGTCCTTCGCGCACCAGCACCGCGATCGTGTTCATCGTGTTGAACAGGAAATGCGGATGCATCTGCTGCCGCAGCGCCTTCAACTCCGTCTCGATCAACCGCGCCTCGAGCTGCGCCGCCTTCAGCTCCTCGTTCTTGTATTTTTGATAGATCTCCAGGCTGTAGCCAAACGCCACCACGCCCCAGTAAAACGCCATGTCGACCATGTTGCGGCCGTGAAACCCATCCAGCGCGATCGTCCAGAAACCGCCCTCGCCTTCCTCCGGAAAGAAAATCGTGTGACTCCAGATCCGCCCGAGATAAAACGTGGCCATCACCACCACGCTCCCGCAGAGGTGAAACGCGATCCCGCCCGCCCAACGCCCGCGCTCCAGCGGCATCTTCTGCCGCATCCGCAAAATCAACGGCGCCACCATCGCCCACATCGCCGCCCGCCCAAACTGCGGCACCGCCATCGCCACGAGATCCCAATCCATCTCCGCCTCGCGGCCGGAATACAGCATCTCCGCCCGCATGTGGAAATACAGCTCCACCGTCAGCACGAACCCCATGAAAATCGCCGCTGCGGCGATCACGGTATATCTCACCCAGGCTTTGCTCATGCGACGAACGGTTGTTCCGCTGCGACGAACGGGACACAAGCGGATAAGCGCCGCCCTGCGACGAACCGTCTTTTTTCTGCGATGAATATCGGCCTGACGCGACGTGGTGCAGCGTTTCAGCCCACGTCTTCGCCACGCCGAAACCGCGCCACATCCCACCCCGCCGGAATCGTCACGCCGGCGACCAGATGCTCCACCCACGCCCGCGCCAGCGCCGGCGCATACAGCGCCCCTTTCGCTCCCAGCCCGCCAAAAATTCCCCGCCGCTCCTTCGATATCCATCCCATCACCGGCCGCTTGTCCGGCGCATAAACGCGCACGCCCACCGTCTGCCCGACGATTTCGAAGTCTTCGAAACCCATCGCCCGCACGCTCCGCTCGAGCTTCATCCGTGCGTCTTCCGTCATCTCATAATCCCGCCGCCCCGGTTCGTTCGTCGCCCCCGCCTTCGCCACCCCGTCGCCCGTCGCCACGAGCCAGTGCCGCCGATTCCACACCACACCGGGATCAAGCCCGCTCATCCGCATCTCCACGCATTCACCTTTTGAATACCGCCACGCCACCTCGCCCGCGCCTTTCGTCTCTGCGCCTCGACAATCGATCGTCACCGCCAGCGCCCCCTCTCCACCCAATTCTTCCACTCTCCCCTCCCGCAGAACCCCGCGCTCCCGCCACCGCTCGCGCGACATTCCGATCAAGTTCCCCAATTCCACCCGCGCCGCCCCTTCGATCCAAAATCCAGCCTCGTCCGCCTCGCCCGCAAACGGCGCCAACACCCCGTTCGCGCGTTTCTCCGCAAACACCTCCCGCTCGCGCTCGTCCGCGAACCACCGCCGCACGCGCATCTCGCGCCACAGCGTTTCGCCCAATTCCCGCTCGATTCTCTGGTAACACGCTCGCGCCACCGGCAGCAGCGTTTCGACACCTTCGCTTTTCACCAATCGCCGCCCGGTGATCGGATTGATAATCCCCGCCGCCACCTTGCTCGCCGCGCGCGCGTGCCCCGCATCGACGATCGAAAACGCCACGCCAGCCGTTTCGAGCTCCCACGCCAGCAGCGTCCCCGCCAAGCCCTGCCCCACGATCGATACCGCCAGCTTCACGCTCCGTTTTTCGCCTCCCAAAAAACTGGCGGAGAGGGAGGGATTCGAACCCTCGGTGCCTTGCGACACTCCGCATTTCGAGTGCGGTGCGATAGACCACTCTGCCACCTCTCCGGCGCAGGAACGCGAGACCGTAGGCCGCCGCTCCGAAAACGGAAGCAGAATTTTCGATCAACCGCTTCTGCCCCGCCCGCCTTCAAAGATACTTCTCCATCAACCGCCTCAACACCGGTCGCACCTCCCGCGCCAGCGTTGCATTGGCAAAACCCACCCATGCCACCGGCGTCGTCGTGTCCAACGGCGCGTCCAACCGCTTCCCCTCCGGGCTTTCCACGATTCCCCCCGCTTCCCGCAAAATCAGCTCCGTGCAAATATCGTAGGGGTGACACGTCAGCGACGACGCGATCCCCAACTTCGCCAGCACCCGCGGCCGGATGTCCCCGACCATTCGATCATGCCCCACCAGCAGTTCGTAGATCTGCCCGCCCGTGCTGATGTATTGGTCGTCAAACACCAGCGGCGAGCCTCCCGCTTCCCCGTGCAACTCCCGCCACAACTCCTCCTCGATCTGCGCCGTCAGCGCCTTCCCTTCCGGGAAAAACCGCGCCAGTGACGCAAACCCGTGCCGAAAATCCTTCGCGCCCGACAGCCGCGGCACGAACTTCCGCTTCTTTCCCGTCCTCACGTCCACCGCCTCCGCCACCACGCCGCGCCGCCCCGCCCCGCGCACGACGCTGATCTGATCCGCCCGCCACTGTTTGCTCGTCGGCAGCTCCGTCATCACCGCCACTTCGATGTCCTTCAGCGTCGTCCGCGCCCCGCGCTGCCGCGCCAGCCCCGTCAACACCCACGCACTCCGCTTGTCGTGCATCAACCCCCGCGTCCCATCGATCGGATCGAGGATGCATTTAAATTCCGTCCGCTCCACCGGCGTTCCACGCGGAAACGTCGTCGTTTCCCCGTCCTCCAATCCTTCCATCACCAGCTCCACCGGCCACGTCCTCGGCCAGTGCTCCTCGAACCAGCCCAGGATCGCCGCCTCGCTCAGCCGATCGATGTGGTAAATCGTGTCCGCCGTCGTCACCCCCGCCACCACTCCAAACCGCCGCGCCTGACGCTCCCGCGCATTCGACAGCGTTTCGCGGATCGTGACATGCAGCGCGCAGATCAACTTCCGCGCTTTCTCGAAACGGACTTCCTTCATCGCGCGCTCACAGAACAGAAAGCGCCCGCGTTGGCGAAAATTTACTCAACTCCCCGCACCACCGCGTCGTTAAAGGGTCCATCCTGCAACCCATGCTCCCTCAGGAGCTGCCCCACCGGATTCTTCAGATCCGACATTTTCGCTGCACACCTGTGGGCGGATTGCGCGAACCGCCCATGCACCGACTGCAATTTGCACGGAAAACGGTGTTAAAAGGTTGTTATGACTCCGGGCTGAAAACTTTAGGTCCCTTCGGTTAAACGACTTATGCGCGAATCAACGTAGCTGGCACGCGGCAAGGTATAGGGAGCCCGTCGCACACACATTAACCTTTTCTCCTATGCCAGCCTACGTTCCCACTTCCACCAAACAGGTTCGCGCTTCCCAGACCGAAAACGTCCGCCGTGTCACTCCCGACGCCGCCATCGACGACGCTCTCGTCAAGCGCTTCGCCGAGGGTGACGAGTCTGCCTTCGTCGAGATCATGGAGCGCTACCGTGGCAAGATCTTCACCGTCACGCTTGGTTTGCTCCGCAACCACGCCGACGCCGAGGAGATCACCCAAGACACCTTCATCCGCGCGCATCGCGGCTTGGCCAACTTCCGCGGCGATTCCTCGCTCGCGACCTGGCTCTATCGCATCGCCGTCAACCTCGCCCGCAATCGCTACTGGTATTTCTTCCGCCGTCGTCGTCAGGACTCCCTTTCGCTCGACTGCGCCCTCAGCGACGACAGCGCGGCGACGTTCGCCGATCTCGTGGCCGATGTCGTGCAAGACCCCGCGCAGGAAACGGTCGCGGGCGAATTTTCCACGCTCGTCGACATGTGCATGGAAAAACTCGACGCCCGCCATCGCGAAATCCTCACGCTGCGCAACGTCCTCAATCGCTCCTACGAGGAAATCGCCGCCACCCTCGGCATCAATGTCGGCACCGTCAAAAGCCGCATTGCCCGTGCCCGCGAAAATCTCCGCACGCTTCTCGCCGAAGCCTGCCCCGAATTCGCCCCCGGCGCCGCCCCCGGCGAATGGTTCCTCCCGTCGCGCGCCACATACGGTCGCCCGCAGATTGCGTGCGCCTGATCGCACCTTTTTTCGGTTAGTGCGTTAATCACGACTGGTTGTTGCTCCCTCATAACAGCCGCGCTGCCCCGTGCAGCGCGGCTTGTTTTTTGCACTTTGCCCGACACCGTCGGAGTTCTCCCGTGACTCCGGCTCCGCTCGTCCTCACTCCGCTTCAGGCCCGCCGCTTCGCGCGCCGCGCCGTCCTGCTCGACGAACCCGTCGCCGACGTCGCCACCGCCCTCGCCCACCTCGGCTACGTGCAAATCGACCCCATCAACGTCTGCGGTCGCATGCACGATCTCATTCTCCGCAACCGCGTCCGCGACTACCGCGAAGGCGACCTCATGCGCCACCTCCACCACGACCCCGCCCCGGACGCCGCTGAATCCAACCCAAAACCCACGACTCAAAACCCTAAACCCCGCGACGCCCGCCTCGCCTTCGAGCACCACCTGCCCGGCTCCAACATCCTCGTCGCTTTTCCCCTCGAAGCCTGGCCCCACCTCCTCGCCACGATGCAACGTCGCGCGCGCACCCACGGCCCATGGTCCGGCCGCCTCACTCCGCGAGAAAAATCCCTCGCTGAACGCATCCTCGCCGAAATCGCCGCCCGCGGACCGCTTTCGTCCGACGACTTCACCGACACCGGCCGCGCCCGCCGCGTCTGGGGCGCCGCCACCCTCGCCAAATCCACGCTCCAAAAACTCTTCTTCCACGGCCGCGTCCTCATCTCCCACCGACGCGACCAACGCCGCGTTTACGATCTCCCCGAACGCGTTCTGCCCGCCAGCGTCCTCTCCGCCGCCGCGCCTTCACCCGCCGAAACCGCCCGCTATCTCGTCCTCCTCAAACTCCGCCAGCGCCGCCTCGTCCGCCTCACCCGCGACGAACTCCCCCTCGTCTCCGACCTCGTCCACCCCCTCTCCATCGAAAACTGCCCCACCCTCCACTGCCTCCGCTCCGACCTCCCCCTGCTCGACCAAATCGAAAATCAAAATTCTAAAATCGAAAACTCCCCGTTGCTCCTCGCCCCCCTCGACCCTCTGATCTACGATCGCCGTGTCACCCGCGATCTCTGGAATTTCGATTACACGTGGGAGGTCTACACGCCGCCCGCCAAACGCGTCCGCGGCTACTACGCGCTCCCCATCCTCGCCGGCACCGAACTCGTCGGCCATGTCGATCCCAAGGCCGACCGCGAACGTCGTCGCCTCGTCGTCGTTTCCCGCTCCGTCCGCCGCGGCCATCGCGTCGCGCCCGCCATCGACTCGCTCGCCCTTTTCCTCCAGCTTCGCCCCGCGCGCCGGGCTCCCACATCGAATCTCAAGAATTCGCCCGCTCAACCGATCTAGCCCTTTCGAACTCGCATGAAAACCTTTCCCGTGCGGTGGTCCCCGCACGACGGCTGGACTCCGCCACGATCTTCCTGGCCGGCTTCCGCCGATCTCGTGCTCTATTTCGGCGCGAGACAGGTGCTCGCGAGCCCTCACGGCCCGCGCGCTGAACTCATTGCGCATTTCTCCTCCGCCCTCTGCGCCGGTTGCAGCACCGCCGGCGAAATCCTCGGCAATAGCGTCTCCGACGGCGGCCTCGGTGCCCTCTGCGTGGCGTTCGAACACACGTCCGTTCGCGCCGAAACCATCGCCGTTCACGCTCCTTCCGAAAGCTTCGACGCCGCCGCCGAACTCGGCCGTCGCCTTGCCGCGCCCGACCTTCGCCACGTCCTCGTTCTCAGCGACGGCCTCCTCGTCAACGGCACCCACCTCACCGCCGGCTTTCGCGTCGGCCTTCCCCGCGATGTCCACGTCACCGGCGGCCTCGCCGGCGACGGCAACGCTTTCCGCCACACCCTCGTCGGGCTCGGCCCCGCCCTCGATTCCGGGAGCATCGTCGCCATCGGCTTCTACGGCGACCGTCTCCGCGTCGTCCACGGCTCCGCCGGCGGCTGGGAACCCTTCGGCCCCAAGCGTCTCGTCACCCACTCCGTCGGCAACATCCTCTACACGCTCGACGACCAGCCGGCCCTCGCCCTCTACAAGCGCTACCTCGGCGAACGCGCCGCCGGCCTCCCCGCCACCGGTCTCCTCTTTCCGCTTCACCTCCTCGCGACGCGCGACGCCGAACACGGTCTCGTCCGCACCATCCTCGCCGTCGATGATCTCGAACAGTCCCTCACTTTCGCCGGCGACATCCCTCAAGGTCACTACGTCCGCCTCATGAAGGCCGGCTGCGACGCCCTCGTCGACGGCGCCGAAGCCGCCGCACGCGCCGCCACGCTCGATCCTCCCGCCAACTCGCGCTTCGCCGTCCTCGTGAGCTGCGTCGGCCGCCGTCTCGTCATGGGCCAGCGCGTCGAGGAAGAGGTCGACGCCGTCCTCGCCCAACTTGGTTCCGATCTCACCGCCGTCGGCTTCTACTCCTACGGCGAGATCTGTCCCAGCGGCCTCATGCAGAGCTGCGATCTCCACAATCAGACCATGACGCTCACCGTCTTTGCGGAAGAGTCGTAAGCTCCCGTGAACCCGCTCCTCGCCCGCCAACTGCGCAAATACCTGCCGGATCTCGATCCGGACCAGCCGCCATGGCGCGACTTCCTCTCCGCCGTCGACCGCGCCTACACCGACTTGGAGCAGGACCGCACATTTCTCGAACACACCCTCGAGGTCACCTCCGACGAGCTCACCGAGGCCAACGAAAAACTCCGCCGCGAAGCCGAGAAGCAGCTCGCCTCCCTCAGTCGCTACTACCAGCAGACGCTCGAGCTCCAGCAGGGCATGATCCTCTGCGTGCGCCGCACCGAACGCGGCTTCGTTCCCACCCTCTGCCGCGGCCAGCTCCTCGCCCGCCTCGGCCTCACGCCCGAAGACGTCGAGGGCCGCTTCATCGAAGACGTCGTTCCTCCGCCGCAATCCGAAATCCTCAACGCCGCCTTCGCGCGCGCCTGGTCCGGCGAAACGCATTCCTTCGCATTCACCACTTCCGACGGCGTCGAGCTGCTCATCGTCATGCGTCCCCGCCGCGAGCGCGACCAGGTCGAGGAGGTCATCGCCGCCTGCCTCGAAATCACCGCCCTCAAGCAAGCCGAACGCGAACTCCGCGCCGCCAAGGAACGCGCCGAAGCCGCCGACCGCGCCAAGAGCGAGTTCCTCGCGGTCATGTCCCACGAGATCCGCACGCCTCTCAACGCCGTCCTGGGCTTCGCCTCGCTTCTCCAACAGAGCCCCCTCAACGAGGAACAACAGAGCTGGCTCGAAACCATCGGCTCCAGCGGAGAAACCCTCCTCGCCCTCATCAACGATATCCTCGATTTCTCCAAAATCGAAGCCGGCCATCTCGAACTCCACTCCGAGCCCGTCGCCCTGCTCGCCCTCCTCGACCAGCTCGGCAGCATGTTCCGCCCCCGCGCGGAGCAAAAGGGCGTCACCCTCGAAATCTCCACGCCGCCCGACCTCCCCCAGGTCATCGTCACCGACCCGCAGCGTCTCACGCAGATCCTCAACAATCTCGTCGCCAACGCCGTCAAATTCACCCCGCACGGCTCCATCCGTATCGAAGCCTTCGCCCTTCCCGCCGACTCCGCCGACTCCGAACGCCTGATCCGTTTCGCCATTCACGACACCGGCATCGGCATCCCCGCCGATCGCCGCGATCGCCTCTTCAAACCGTTCAGTCAGGTCGACTCCTCCACCACGCGGCACTACGGCGGCACCGGCCTCGGCCTCGCAATCTGCGACCGCCTCGTCCGCCTCCTCGGCGGCGAAATCACCGTCGAGAGCACGCCCGGCCAGGGTTCCACCTTCGCCTTCACGATCCGCGCCCGCATTCCCGAAAATCTCTCCGCTCTCTTCGATCCGCCCCCGAAAAAACCGTCTCCTGCGCCGCTCTCCGCCTCGTCGCTCCGCATCCTCGTCGCCGAAGATCAACCTCACAACCGACAGCTCATTCAACGCATCCTCGAGAGCCGCGGCTATCGCCCGCACATCGTCGACAACGGACGCGCCGCCCTCGAAGCCGCGCTCACCAAGCCCTACGATCTCGTGCTCCTCGATCTTCGCATGCCGGAGATGGACGGCTACACCGCCGCCCGCGCCATCCGCGAAAAAGTCCCCGCCGCCATCCAGCCGAAAATCTACGCGCTCACCGCCAACGTCTTCCCCGAAGACCGCGCCCGCTGCACCAGCCTCGGCATGGACGGCATCCTCACCAAGCCTCTCAACATCGACGAACTCTTCGCCATCCTCGATTCCGTCCGCCCGATCCCCGCCAGGTAGCCCGCGTTGGAATCTGGAGCATTGAACGTTCTCTGGAGCTTGGATCTTGGTCCTTGGAGCTTTTCCCTCCGCGCTCATTCCCCCGCCTCGCCCAGCATCCTCACCAGCGTCAGCGGCGGCACTTTCCGCATCCTGGCGAGCAAGTCCTCGCCACTCATCAACACGATGCCGTGTTCCGCGGCGAACCGCCGCGCGTCCGGGGTGAAACCGCCCGCCGACACATACCAAGCCTGATCGACGCGCTCCGACACCGCCGTGCCGAGCAGTTCGCTCACCGACGTCTTTCCCGCCAAACCCGCCGCCGCCGCCTGGCATCGCACCAATGCCTTCGGATGCTCTCCGTCCTCGCCCAGGACCGCCAGCTCCGCGCCGCTCTCCGTCCGTCGCACTTTCACCCGCGCACCGTCGTGCTTGAAAAGCGCCGCCGCCATGTCGCGCACCCGCTCCTGCGGCCAGCTCGCGACGTCCGCCGGCGTCGGCATGGTCGTCACCGCCGCTCCCGCCGGTTTCGCTGTCTCCATTTTTCCACTACGGCGTTTCCACGCCCAGCCCAGCAGCAGCGCCGCCACCGCCAGCACGCCGCCGCCTGTCCACAAAATCGTCCTTTTCAATCCTTCCCGCTCCTTGGTCGCCGCCGCCGCGTCCGTGGAGAAATCCGCGATCGGCTTTTTCGGTCGCACCTCCGCGATCGCCGCCAGCACCTGTTGCACCGGCGTCGCCTCCGTCCGCGGCTTCGCCAGATCCACCCGCGCCAGCTCGTCACCCGCCGCGTTCAGCACGAGCAGCGTCGGATACTCCGTCACCGCAAACCGCTCCCGCAGCGCCTCGTTCTTCTCCCGCGTCTCCGACGGCTGCACCGTCGTGCTCCGCGGAAAATCCAGCCGCAGCAACACGTAGTTTTCTTCCACTACCTTCAAAAATTCCGGCGCCAGCGCCACCTCCTGCTGAAATCGCTTCGCCGGCGGCGACCAATCCGTCCCCGTAAACAACGCCAGGACATCCTTCGCCTGCCGTCGCGCCTCCGCCCGCGCCTCGTCGAAATCCGTCAGCCACACGTCCAGCGGCTCCACCTTCACCGATTGCATCGGCGGCGGTTTCGCCGTGCTCGCCGTCGCCGCCGGCGGACGCGGACGCGGCTTCGGCCACGCCACATTCGGCGAAAAATCCATCCGCTCCACCACGCCGTTTCTCAACACCACCCGACCCTGCGGATACGTGAACACCTCCCGCTCACCCGTCTTCGACTGCCCGTTCGGCCACCCATAAGCGTCGATCACCTCGTCCCGCGTCGCCCCCACGCCCACCACCGGCCTCAACCCCTCCGCCGCCCCGACCAACGCCACCCACCCCAAAACGCCTAACCACATCCACCGCCAACGTTTCACGAAGAGCACCATCGAAAACACGTCCCGCATATCGGCACGCCTCCCCTCTTTGGCAACCTCTCTTCCTTCCCACGCCATGACCCGAACCAATTAGTCATGCATTATATGACAAATCTCCCGTTCGTTCTCTTTCCCACCAGCAACCCTTCCCGCTTCCTTCCCCTCCCGATTCCCACTCTCCACCTCCCACCGCGACGCCCCCCAGCTCCTTCAACCCAAACCAACTTGTAATACATTATATTACACCAATTCCACCTCGCTTCCCCCTCGCGCCTCCTCGCCGCACTTTTTCCGTGTCTTCCGCCACACCGCCCCGCTCAATCCCGCGCTCCGATGCCGGTCGCCACGCCCAATCTCTCCCAACTTCTCAAACGCACGTTCGGCTACGACACGTTTCGCCCGCTCCAACGCGACATCATCGACGCTTCCCTCGCCGGCCGCGACGTCTTCGCCCTCCTTCCCACCGGCGGCGGCAAATCCCTCTGCTTCCAACTCCCTGCGCTCGCCCGTCCCGGCCTCACCGTCGTCGTCTCCCCGCTCATCGCGCTGATGAAGGACCAGGTCGACCAGCTCGAAGCCGCCGGCGTCGCCGCCACGTTTCTCAACTCCACCCTCGACGCCGACGAATCCCGCGCCCGCCTCCGCGGCCTTCACCGCGGCGAATTCAAACTCCTCTACGTCGCCCCCGAGCGCCTCATGCTCGAGGGCTGGCAGGAAAACCTGAAATCCTGGAACGTCACCTGTCTCGCCATCGACGAAGCGCACTGCGTCTCCGAATGGGGCCACGACTTCCGCCCCGAATACCGCCAGCTCGCCAAACTCCGTGCCGCCCTCCCCGACGTCCCGCTCATGGCGCTCACCGCGACCGCCACCGAGCGCGTCCGCGCCGACATCATCAAGCACCTGAAACTCCGCGATCCCGCCATTTTCGTCGCCAGTTTCAACCGCCCCAATCTCACCTACCGCGTCGTTCCCAAGGACCAACCGCTCAAGCAAATCATCGATTTCGTCCGCAAACGCGAACACGAGTCCGGCATCATCTACTGCGCCTCCCGCGCCACCGCGGAACGCGTCGCCGATTCCCTCGCCGGGCGCGGTTTCTCCGCCCGCCCCTATCACGCCGGCCTCACCGCCGAAGAACGCGCCCGCAACCAGGAACAATTCCTCCGCGACGACACCCGCATCATCTGCGCCACGATCGCCTTCGGCATGGGCATCAACAAACCCAACGTCCGCTGGGTCATCCATCACGACCTTCCCAAAAACATCGAGGGCTACTATCAGGAAACCGGTCGCGCCGGCCGCGACGGTCTCCCCGGCGATTGCCTCCTGCTCTTTTCTGCCGGCGACATCGCGAAACAAACCCACTTTCTCGACGAGATCACCGACGAGCGCGAACGCGAGGTCG
>Ga0065721_10004810_pt1 | contig 24899 bp, 18 predicted proteins | sample Mesricmetagenome_FD_59108 | JGI IMG/M metagenome (GOLD analysis project Ga0065721, IMG submission 59108) | Mesophilic microbial community from rice straw/compost enrichment Sample: eDNA_1 v2 (version 2) | ecosystem: Engineered > Solid waste > Grass > Composting > Bioreactor | place: USA: Davis... | reverse complement strand
ATCGTCAGTGCTGGAGCCCGAAGCTAGTTGAACTAGCCTGATCACAAGACAGTTGCTGATGAGCCCTGCTGTTGCGGTCCCGTCCCTGTACCGCAAAGCTGCCGGGCGAAGGTAGGTCACTCCCGACGCCGCCGAAACGTCAGCTGCGCTTTGCGCGCGTGACTCTGCTCCGACCCAGCCGAGGTCGGCTCTAAATTTCATGTTGATCGTTGTGGTAACGGCAGTTGCGGCCGCGCTTTAGCGCGGCCGCTCCGGTGAACTCACCTCAGTCATCTCGGGGCGGTGGCTGTCGGGGGTCTCGGGAAGTTCGCAACCACCGTGACTCTAAGCCCGCCGCCATTCGAGCAAACCGTTGCACGTTGGCAGTACCTCCGCCGCCGCGCGTTGCAGCTCGCAGCGCGATAGCGCGTCAAGGGCGAGCGACACCGCCGGTGAAACGGCCACTGACCAAATCATGCGGCAGCCATCGACGCAAAGCCCGCCAACAGTAAAGACGCTCGCGAGTTTCCCGAGACCCCCGACAGCCACCGCCAAACCACCGACGCTCTTCTCCGAACCCCCACCAAGATGCCCAACAACCACCGCGCTCCTATCCAGACGAACCCAATCCAACGCCCCGACCACCATCACCAAGCCACCGACGTTCTTCTCCGAAGAGCCCCACCCGATACCCGACAACCACCAGCGCTCTCATCCAAAGAGCTCATCCATCGCCCCGACCCACTGACACCTCCAGTTGATTCACGCAAGATCCGCCATCGCCCCCCGAGCCTCGATCGCCACGTAAGATACGAGCCACAGTCGCTCACGAGACCTCGCCACCCCCGATGCCGCGCAGTTACAAGATCACCCTGCTGATCGCGCTTTACATGGCGCAGGGCATCCCCTTCGGGTTCTTCACCCTCGCGCTTCCCGTGCTTCTGCGTGAAGCCGGCTACTCGCTCACGCAAATCAGCCTGCTCAGCTTCGTCGCTCTTCCCTGGGTGCTGAAGTTTCTCTGGGCGCCCGTTCTCGATCACACCGGCACTCGTCGGGCCTGGCTGCTCGGGTTTCAGCTCGCCTCCATCGCCGGCGCTTTACTTCTGACCCAGGCCGATCCAAGCGACGGGCTGATGGTACTGATCGTCGCCGCATTCGCCTTCAACGTGCTGGCCGCCTCCCAGGACGTGATCACCGATGGACTGGCGGTTCGCATGCTCGACACGAAGGAGCGGGGGCTCGCGAATGCCATTCAGGTCGGTGCGTACCGCTTCGGCATGATTCTCGGCGGCGGTTTGCTTCTGAGCGTGTTTGCGCGCACCAACTGGCAGGTGACGTTCCTTTGCATGGCCGGCCTGCTGACGCTCACGGTGCTGCCGACATTTCTGCTGAAAGAAACGACCACGGCGACTGCCGCGAGGTATAGCGCCGGTGAGCTACTCATTGGCTGGCTGAGGCGACTGATGCAGCCGGGCATCCTGCGCTTCGCCGTCATCATTTTTTTATATCGCTTCGGCGATCAGATGGTCGCCACGCTGCTCGGCCCGTTTCTCATCGATCAGGGCATGAACAAGGAAGCCATCGCCCTGATGAAAGGCACGGTCGGTTCCGCGACCAGCTTGTTCGGCGCGATCATCGGCGGTTGGCTCGCCTACAGTGCCGGCCGTCGCACGGCGGTGCTTGCGAGTGGTGTCGCGCAGGCAGCGTCGTACACGCTCTATATCGTCGCCGCGTTAGGGATGGGCGGCGTGTCGCTGCTCTGGGTGGCGACCATCTGCGAAGGGGTGATCGGCACGATGGCGACGGTCGCGTTGTTCACGCTGATGATGGACGCGTCCGATCCCGAGCACGCCGGCACCGATTACACCTTGTTCGCAAGTCTGGTCGTAGTAATGGGTCCGATCGGCAACATCTCGGGGGCGGCAGTGGCCGACGCCGTCGGCTATGCGCCCGCGTTCACGTTGGGATCGATACTCGCGTTGCTCGGCACGCTGCTGGTCGTTCGTATGCTGGATCACAAACCCGTCCCGGCTCGCATCGAGCAGGTGTGGCGGCGGGCAACGGTGAATTCCTAGCCGGGCAGCTCGATGGTGAACGTCGAGCCTTCGCCCGGCGTGCTTTGCGCCCACACTTTGCCGCCGAGTCGCTCGATCGCCTTGCGCACCAGTGCCAGTCCAATGCCGGTGCCGGGGTATTGATCGTCCCGGTGCAGCCGTTGGAACAGTTTGAAAATGTGGTCGTGATACTGCATGTCGAAGCCGATGCCGTTGTCGGTCACGGCTAGCAACACACCGCGATCCTTACGACGACACACGACCGCGATGCGCGGGTTCCTGGTGTCGCGCGTGTACTTCAGCGCGTTCTCGACCAGATTACGCAGCGCCAGCGACAGGCCACTGGCGTCGACGCGGACCGTCATCGGCTCGACGACCACCGTCATCACGATGCCGCGGCGTTGAATCTCGTCCTGATACGGGCTCAGCACCTGGTCCACCAGTGACGGCAGGCTGACGACGCTGGCCTGCAGACCGCGCCGGTCGATGTGCGAATAGGACAGCAGATCGTCGATCAACGTCGACATTTTCAGCGAGCCGTTCCGAATGCGTGACAGGTGCTCACGCGCGCGCTCGGTCAGCTGTCCTTGCATCTCCTGTTCGAGCAAGTGCGCGAAGCCGTTGATCGCCCGCAGCGGCGCCTTCAAGTCATGCGCAACGGCGTACGAGAAACCTTCGAGCTCCTCGTAGGCGCGCTTGAGCTCGGTGGTGCGCTCGCCGACGCGGTGTTCCAGTGCCGTGGTCAGCTCGCGAAAGCGCTGTTCGCTGTGGCGCAGCTCGAGGTTTGCATCCTGCAGCTGCTGGTTGGCGCTTATCAGCTGGTCCGTGAGCTGCTGCGATTCGCTCTGAATCCACGCCTCGCGTGCGCCCAGGATGATCGCGAACAGAATGAAAATCGTGGCCGACAGCCAGACGACCCGCGGCGTGAAGGTCGCCGAAGTGCTCAGCGCCACCGCGATCATGATGACGATCAGCAGCGCCGGCATCACGGCTTCGAGCCAGCGCTCCCGCACTCGCGTCTTCTGCTTGATGTCGCCTTGCTCGCGTTTGCTGAGCCACGCCTGCTCGTGCGCCGCGCCTGCGATCAATCCGAACATGAGCAGCCAGCTGGCGTTGACCACGTCCCCGGGCAAATAGCTGTCGGTCAGCAGCGAATGTGCGTAAGCGAAGTTCGATACCGCATAGATGCAGGTGCCGATGACCACCAGCAGCATGGGTGTCCACGACGAGCCCCAGCGGAAGGTCCACAGTGCACTGAGCGTGAATAGAAACGTCCCCGCGACCAGCACGGTGTGCGCGACGCCCAGCCACAGAAACGTGGCGCTGACACTTCGATTCTGCAGCGCTGGCTCCAGCATGCCGAGCACCACGGTAACTGCCAGGCAGCAAGTCACGAGGCCCAGGTTGCCCGCATGCTTCAGCGTAAACGGCTCGCGCTGGCGCGCCTCGGGCAACTGCATCACGCCGATCATGATGAAGAGGGCGAAGCCGGTGTAGAAGATCTGATTGAGGCTCGGAAAGGGCTGCTGCACTTTCAGGATCAAGTGCACATAGTTCCAATGCAGCTGGCCCAACAGCCAGCTGGCGCAGGCGGCGGTAATCCACAGCCAGGCGCGACGGCGTTCGGGCTCGACCTGGCGGGCTGTGCGGAAGCAGCAACATGCGGCAGTGGCGGCGGCGAGCGTCCAGGCCAGATCGTTGATCCAGATCTGCAGCTCCTTGCTCGCAAGATAGATGGCGACGGCGTATGCAATCAGCCCCGAAACCCAGGCGTACGCCAGCGCCCAACGCGACCGCGTCCTTTCGACTTCCGTATTGATCTTGTCTGCTTCGGCTGCCACGACCGGTAGTATGCCTGCGATGGCAATGACGCGTGCGGTGCTAACGCTCAGGTGAGTTTGATGCGTTCTTCACCGCAGCGTTTGCAGCGCTCGGTGCTCACCAGACGACCTTGCTTCACATCGAAACGGCGCCCGGACAGCACTTCCCATTTGTGAAAGCCGGACGAGCACAGCGTCTTGCCCTCGGCGCGCTTCTGCTTGGCTTTTTTCAGATTGATGACATTGGTCATGATCGCGCGCGGGCTCAGTGCGTCATTGCATACACCACCACGTTGACACCGACCATGTAGGAGCGCGTGGAGAAGGTCTCGAAGTACCAGTCGCCATAAGCTTCGCGCTCCCAGCCGTCGCCGACATCGGTGTTGTGGGTGGCGAGCACCATGATACGTCCATCGTCATCCAGCCAGGCACGCATCTGCGGCGTATCGAGCGAGCCGGCGGGAAACTTGTGCGCGCCCGGCGATTCGGCCGTGCTGCCGCCCGGGGTGGCGAACGGCAGCGCGGGAATCTGCGGCATTTCTTCCAGATCGAACACCGTGTGAAAGATGGGATGGTCGGGCGTGAGCACGCGCCATTCGCGATTCGGCAGCACGGTGCGCATCACGTTGGCGAACTGCTGCCATTCGGCATCGCCCCAGAAATCGTCGACCCAGACGAAACCGCCGCGCTGCAGATAATGCGCGAAGGCGGCGCGCTCCTGTTCGGTGATGACCATGTAACCGGGGTCGGACATGTAGAGCAGGGGGAAGTCGCCGAGATCCGGCGCGGTCAACAGGCGGCTGACCGCCTTGGGTGCCACGTTGATGCGCGTCAGCTGCTTGAGGCGGTGACTGAAGTTGTCGTCGCCTTCCGGAAAGTCCGTTTCCCAGCGCGCCCACACCCGGCCGTCGTAGGCGTAATACGCCTCGCCCATGCCGCCTTCGCTGTCGTAGATGGCGCGAGCGATACTGAGCTGCGACAGATTGGCGGGGATGGACGCGCGCCCGCCATCGCCAGTGACGAGGTTACCGCCGGCAAGCGCGCCGAGCGCCCCGAAGGCGCTGGCGGCCAGGATCGAGAGGGGAAGCAGGTTGCTCATGGTTGCCGCCTGCAACTCTCAAGGTCAGCGGTTCCCCAAGCGACGGTAGTACTCGGCCACAGCTTCGCGATAACGCGGCGATTCGGGCGACGGCAGAGTCGCGTGCGCCGGCGTATTGCCTCTGGCGCGGGCTGCCGCATTCAAGGCCGTCAGCTCGATCTGATCGACAGCCTTCAACATGGCCTCGCCCTGGTCCGCCAGCGGATCGCCGCTCAGCCGGCGCAATTGATTGGCGTGACGGCGCAGCGCCTCGATCTCCGCGTTGGTCAGCTCGCCGCCAGTCATGCGATTGGTGAGATCCCGAATGCGCTGGCTGATCGCGGCGGTCTGTCGAGCGAGCGAGCCGCGGCCATCTTCGAGCGTGTTCAGCCCACGCGCGGGAACGATGGGATTCCACGCACTCAGTCCATTCTGGGCACCAGCGGTGCCGCCGCGGGAACTCCGCGTCTGTGACGTGTCGCCTTGGCGCGAGCCCGGCGCGCCCTTGCTGCCATCGGCCTGCTGGCCTTCGCTGTTGTCGCCGCCCTGTTGCTGCTCGTTCAAGCCTGCGGTCCGCGAGTCACTATTGCCGGGCTGGTCGCCCGGGCGCTGGCGCGAATCGCTTTGCTGACCCGCCTGACCGCCCTGGTCCTCGCTCGAGCGCTGAGCGCTTCTCACCGCACGACGCAGCTCGGCGACCTCGGCGAGCAGATCGTCGGTCGTCACCGAGTCCCGCTTCTGCGTGCGTTCGCTCGATGCTTGAGCCGACGCGTCGCGAAGATCGCGCTCCAGCGTTTCGAGCGCATCGGTGATCAATCCTTCACGCGGCGCGGCTTCGCGAGCGCGGCCATAGTAGATCTCGGCGGCGCTGCGATTGAGCCGATACATCACATCGGAGCCTTCGATGTCACGCACGATCTCGCTCAGACGCTGCGTGGTCTTGGGCGTTTTGCCGCGATGCTCGTGCACGGCGCCGCGCATGTCGCCTTGCAGCTCCGAAAGCTCCGACGCCATGCGCTGCTTGGACTCGACCAGATCTCTGATCTCACGCTGACTCAGGCCGCCCCGACTGCCGGCACGGAACGGCGATTCGTTGGCCTGCGACGTCGCCTTGTACAGCTCGCTTTCGATGCGACGCTGGTCCTCCAGCATCTTGCCGCTGCGCTCGGCGAATCGCTCCAGCGCCTCGTCCAGGTGCGAGGCGTCGGGCTGATCGATCTGCTTCAACGCCTGGCGCAGATGTTTGCTCGCCGCCTTGGCCGACTCGCTGTTCGATGAATTCTCGCCCTGGCTCTGATTGGCGGCGCGCATCTGGTCGAGTGCCTGCTCGACGGACTGCAGCGCCTGTTCGACCTGCGAGCGCTCCTGTGAGTTGCTGTCGCTGCTGCGCTGACCTTTGCTCCCCGAGCTGGACGAGTTCGAGCCGCTGGAACCGCTCTGTCCCTGCCGCGAGTTGTTGGCCTGCTGCTGTTGCGACGACTGCTGCTGGCGATTCAGCTCATTGAGCCGGCGGCGCAGATCTTCCGCCTCCCGCCGCAGCTGCTCCTGCTGCCAGCGCTGCTCCTGCAAAGCCTGGGCGTTGCGCTGCTGTTCCGCGAGCTTCTCCTGGCGCTCGGCCAGCTCCTTCAGCTTGCGGACCGCCTCGCTCAGCTCCGCCTGGGTATTCTGCTGTTTGAGCTGCGATTCGCTTTCGTACTGGCTCTTTTCGACGTCCATCTCCAGCTCGAACATCTCGCTGAAGTTGCGAGCCGCCTGCGAGCCTTCACCGCCGCCATCCTGTTGCATGGACACTTGCACTTCACGGAAGGCCGACTCAGCGCGCAGCAGCTGTTGCAGCGCCTGTTGTTCGGGCGTGACCGCGTCCTGCAAACGGAACGCCGACAAATGTCCCGCCGCGGGCTCCATCAATCCCGCCGCGCGCTCGAGGCTTTCGACGAACGTCTTTACCCGCTCGTCCGACTCCACATCCATGCGTGCGCGCGTTCTTTGCGCCAGGGTGCGAGCTTGTGTCGACAGGGTCGTCTGGAACTCGGCCAGCATCCGCGCGCTGTCTTCCAGTTGTTCGCGAGTGCGGTTGTTGCGCTCATCGCTCCGCTGCAAATTCCAGGTAGCCAGCAGGATCTCGCGCTGGCGTTCGGAAATCGCGCCCTGCTCGTCGCCCATGCCGCCACCGCCGCCGCCACTGCCGCCGCCCTGCTTGAAGGTCCGTTCGAACGGCTGGACCTGCACCATGAACAGATCGGTCTGCACGGTCTGTTTGCGATCCCTTGCGACGGCGTAGTACGACACCAGGTCACCGGGCACCAGCCGCTGCGATCCGGCGGCCTTCTCGCCCAGCTCTTCCATGCTCAGCAGCGATTCTTTCTCGCTGCTCTTCACGCCGCCGCCGACCGGCATCTTCTGCCACTCGCCGCCGTTGACGGAGTAGAGCAAGGAAACATCGCGCAGCTTGAAGTCGTCTTCGGCCTTGATGTGCACCGGCACTTCTTCGATGCTGGTGGCGCGCCAGTCGCGGCCGGGCTTGCGGATCTCGATGGTGGGCTTTTCGTCGGCGACGATTTCGATGTTGTACTCGTCGCTCAGCGCCACGAACTCGTTCGCCACGCGCGCGCCGATCTGGTACTTGCCCGGCTCATTGACGGCGATGGTGCCGACATTGGCGTTACCGGCCTGCTCCAGCTCCTGGCTCTGGCCGTCGACGATCAATGCGGGAGCGTCGAGGGGCGCGTCGGCGAATACTTCGACTTTGACATCCGTGCCCGACACGGCGCGAATGTCACGCGACTCCTCGTCGGTCATCGTCTCCAGCCCGGTCCACTCCGGATACTGATACGTCAAACGCACGCGCTGGATGCGCGGCAGATCGACGACGCCAATGTTGTGTTCGGCGCTGCGGACGCCATCGGCCTCGACGTAATAGGTGAGCGGGCCACGGACCGCATACAGTTTGAAATCGAACTGGCCTGCTTCCGCCGCTCGCATGGGGGCCGCTTCCCATTTGTCCTGATCGGCGAAGCGCACGAACACCTGGGTCTGCTCGGGCCGGAAGCCTTCGACCGTCGCTTCGATCGCCACGTCGCTGTTGCGTCGGACGGTCGCATTGCCGGGATGAACCGTCACGCGCTTCAGCGCGATGGCTTGACGCGGCAGGTCCGCACCCAACAACAAGTGGCGGCTGCCGAAGCCCCAATACGAGGGGCCGACGCTCAGCATCAAACCAAGCGCGACCACTGCGACGGCAGCAATCGAAGCGGCAAGCATGAAACGACGCTGCGAAACGATTGCCGTCGGTGGAGTTTTCTCCGCGATCGCCGCGGCGTCCGCGGCGAGCAGCTCGATCAGGGGCGAGCGCTGTCCTTCAGCTTCACGGCGTCTGCTATCGAGATAGGTCTGGATGCGGCCGCGCTCTTCGGGCAGGTGCTGCTCGAAGACTTGCGAGCCGTCGTCCCGCTTCAGCCGCCGCAGCGGCAGCCATAGCAGAAGCAGGGCGACCAGCAGCAGCAACACCACGAGAGCGACGCGAGCGGAGATTGCAATCGAGGCAGCAAAGCCTTCGCGATTGAACAGCCAGACGGCGGCAGCGGTCAGCAGCAGCGTGCCAGCCGCGCCGACTGCGCCCGCACGCAGATATATATGTGCGCGCAGCCGACTGCGCAGCTCGGCCAGGTAGCTTTCGAGTCGTTCACGTGAGGTCATTTCGGCACCTCGCGACGAATGGCCAGATGACGATTCGCCAGCAGCGTTTCCGCCAGCAGCAGGATGGCGGCCAACCATAGCAGCCAGGGCCCCAGCGATTCCGGCTTGACCTCGGGAGTGGGCGCCGAGGCGACCGCGGACGTCGGTTCCTGTGCACGCAATGCCTGCCAGCGCGCGATGAAATCCGGGGGCAGCGGGGTGAGGTCCGACTCACGCGTATCCACGTTCACCGCCAGCCAGCGCGCGCCTTCACTGCCGCGAATTTCGTAGAACCCGGCCTGGTCGGGAATCAGACGGTCGGTCGTACTCTGCGCCAGCCCCAACACCCGCCGGCCCTGTGGATCGAATATCTGCCCGCCGCCGCCCGCGGTCAATCCGGTGGTGACAGTGGAGCCGACCAGCGCGTGGCTGGTGACTGCCTCCGCCTGGGTCAGGTAAGTGGCCGCCGCGCCGATGAAATGAACGAACAGCGGATGAATGGCGAGATCGCTCCAGCGCCGGTCGACCGGCACGGTGAGAATCAACATCCGGCCGGCGCCCAGCGTGCGCTCCATCAGCAGCGGCGTGCCATCGTCGAGCGCAATCAGGGTCTGATCGGCGGCGGTCGGTTGGATCGCACGCTGTCGGAAAAATCGCACCCGGTTCCAATCGGCGGCCTCGCGCAGCACCGGATGGGTGCTCGCGACATCACCGACCTTGCCGGTCCGGTTCCTCACCTCGCCGCTGCGCAGGTCGCCGAGCAGCGGATCGTTCTTGTCCTCGCCTTCGCCGAGCGTAACGAGCGCGGCACCGCCGGCTGCCACATAAGAATGAACGCGCCGTGCCGCGGCGTTCGACAAGGCGCTCGGATCGGAAATGACGATCAACGAATACTTGCCGAGCGCGCCCGAGTCCATGGAGTTGGCGACGCGCTGCTCGATTTTGAGTCTGGGCGCGGACAAAGCGCCAATCGCCGCCCCGAAGTAAGCCGTGTCATCCGACTCGGCATCCCGCGAGATCAGCAATGCCGCTGGATCCGACTGCTCGATGACCGAAAAGAAACGATCGTCCTGCGGCAAGTCGTCGGCGGGCTCGAGCACCACTTCGATCCGATGCGCGCCGGCAGTGAGATTCAGGTCGTTGAAGGTGACTTTCGTGAACGACGCGCTATTGCCACGAGCGGTCCGCAACACCGGCTGCATCGACAGGTTGGCTTCGTGCGCCGTGCCGCCTTCGCCCGCGACGATCTCGGGCTGAGCTGCGGCCGCGGCGAGCGTCACGGTTTTCCTGGCGACCTCTTTGTCATCGACACGAAGGATCACGTCGCGCTGCTGAGACTCGGTGACGGAACTGCCGACCGTTGCTTGCAGCGAATGCGTATCGAGCGGCAGCATCCCGGCGCTCGCGACATAGACGTTGCCGGCGGGACCCTCGCCCACGTCGTGCATCACCAGCTGGGTCTGGGCGGGCAATTGCAGATCGGCAAAGCGCAACGGCGCGGCGCTACGTTGCATGTCCGAGATCAAATGCAGCACGACCTTGGGCCGCGGCGAGCCGAGCCAGGAATTGGCGGTGCTCATCGCGAAGCCATAGTCGAGCCGCTCGATGCCCGGTTTCAGATTCCGCAACGACGCGCGCACGGCGCCGGCATTTCCCGCCGGCGTGCTCGGGTTTACGACCGCGACGCGATGACCCGAGCCAGTCAGCAACATCACTCGATCCGACGAGGGCAGTGCGGAGATGACGCTTTCCGCCTCGGCCAGCGCGCGCTCCCAGCGGCCCTTGTGCTGCATGGAAAGGGATGAATCGATGAGAATCGCATGCAGCTGCGCGTTGGCATTCGGCTGCGGCACCATGCGTGCCGTCAGCAACGGGCCGGCAAACGCCAGCACCAGCGCGATCAGCAACAGGATGCGAGTAATCAACAGCAGCCAGTAGCGCAGCGTCCGCTTCGCGGTGCGCTGCGTCTCGCTCGCTTCCAGCAGCATGAGGGATGCGAACTGATGCTGTGTGGGATTGGCACGCGCCACTCGATGCAGCCATAGCGGTATGCCGATGGCGAGCAGTCCGAGCAACAGTGCGGGCGCGAGAAACATGATTACGTCCGGCCTTCCCTGAGCAGCAAGTAGCGCCGGAGTGCGCTGTCGAGAGGCTCGTCCGTGGTGATCAACAACTGATGCGCGCCGACGTTGGCGGCGGCACGCCGCAACGACTGCAGATGATCATCGAGCCGCTGCTGATATTCGCCGGCCAGGTATTCGGGTGAGACGTTCAGCGTGCGCTGCGTCTCGACGTCTTTCAGCAGCACCGACTCGCGCCAGTTCGGCCGCATTTCCTGGGGATCGAGCAGCTGGAACAGCATGATGTCGTGACCGCGATACGCGAGCGGCTGCACGGCGCGACTCATGGCCGCCGGATCGCAATACAGATCCGAGATCACTGCCACCAGGCCACGACGCGACAGATGTTCGCCGAAGCGTTGGAAACACGCTTCCAGGTCGGTGCCGTTGCCGGGCGTCACCGCGTCGATCGCGTGGATCATTGCAGTCAGGCTACCCGCACGGCTGGTCGCCGGGCGGAAGGTTCGCACCTGCTCGTCGAACACGATGAGCCCGACGGGGTCGTGCTGACGCGCGGCGAGGTAAGCCAGCGCGGCCGCCAGGAATTTGCCGTACTGAAGCTTGGTGATCGAGTGCGAGCCGTAGCCCATCGAGGCGCTCGCATCCAGCAAGATCATCAAGCGCGTGTTGGTCTCGCCTTCGAAGCGTCGGATATACGTGCGCTCGGTGCGAGCGAACACATTCCAATCGACGAAGCGAGGATCGTCGCCCTCCACATACGCTCGATATTCCTTGAACTCCTGGCTGAACCCGTAATGCGGAGAGCGATGCAGGCCGGTGAGGAAGCCTTCCACGGCCGTGCGTGCGATCAATTCCAGATTCGCAAGTCCCGCCAGGGTTTCCGGCGGCAGCAGGCGATTGGAGGCTGCAACGCTCACCGCCCGACGACCTCTCGCAGCACTTCGTCGACGTTCCTGCCGTCGGACTCGGCCTGGTAGTTGGTAAGCACGCGATGACGCAGCACTGGCAATGCCAGCGCACGCAAATCGTCCTCGGTCACGTGATAGCGACCTTCCATCAATGCACGCGCCTTGCCGGCGAGACACAGGAACTGAGTCGCGCGGACGCTGGCGCCGTAGCGAACATAGCGACGGACCGATTCAGGAGCATTGGCTTCGCGCGGCCGGGTGGCGCGTACCAATTCCACCGCCTTCCGGCGGACTTCCGTCGACAGCGGCACTTGTCGCACCAGCCACTGAAATTTCACGATCTCCTCGGCGTTGGTGCACGCTCGCAGCTGGGGTCCTTCCAATCGCGATGTGTTGCGGTCGACGACTTCCATTTCATCCTCGGCGCTCAGGTAGTCGAGCAGCACGTTGAACAGGAAGCGGTCGAGCTGGGCTTCCGGCAGCGGATACGTGCCTTCGAGCTCGATGGGGTTCTGGGTCGCGAGCACGAAGAACGGCTCGCCGAGCGTGTGCGTCGTACCGCGCACCGTGACTGAATGTTCCTGCATGGCTTCGAGCAGCGCTGCCTGCGTCTTGGGCGGCGTACGGTTCACTTCGTCGGCCAGCAGCACGTTCGCGAACAACGGCCCCGGCACGAAGGTCCAGCGCCGGTGGCCGGTGGTGATGTCCTCTTCGATGATGTCGGTGCCGGTCACGTCGGTCGGCATCAGGTCCGGCGTGAACTGAATGCGCTTGAAGGACAGGCCCAGCGCCGTCGCCAGCGTCTTCACCAGCAAAGTCTTTGCCGTGCCCGGCATGCCGGTGATCAGGCAATGACCGCCGACCAGCAGCGTCAGCAGGAGATAGTCGACCACTTCATCCTGACCGACGATCACACGTCGGACCTGGTCGCGAATCGCGCCGACGCGATCACGGAAGAGGTTGACCAGCGCGGCAGTCTCCTGCTCGCTCGCAACGACGTCGTTCATCAAGTACGCTCCTCGATCATTTTCAGCAGCAGAGCCTGCGCCGGCTTGAAGTGCGGCGCCGTGGCGAGCGCGTCCAGCAGATGACGGCGACTGCCGGCCTTGTCACCCAATTCACGCAAGGCGCGCGCTATTCCATAGTGGGCCGGCGCTTCATCCAGCGTATTCAGCGCGAGCAGCGCCTGGAACTCGCGCAATGCTTCTTCGTTACGGCCGGCGGTCAACAAGCGCTCGCCGAGCTGCGAGTGCACTTCGGCATTCAGCGGATCGGAGTAGTTGAGCGAGACCATCAGCTCCGTCGCTTCTGGCGCGCGACCGGCTTCATCCAGCCAGCGAGCCAGCTGGCGCAGGGCGGTCGGATCCCAACCGCCGGCGCGGCGGTACTCCTCCAACGCAACGATGGCGTCGGCGCGCCGATTCAACTTGTCGAGCGCCTTGGCGAGCATCAAGTGCGGGCTGTCGCCGCCGACATGCTCCGGATACAGCGCGACCGCGCGACGCGCCGGTTCAATCGCATCCGCCCAACGTTCTTTCTGAATGGCCTGGCGGGCCGCCTGCGTTTTCTGCTGCCACTCCTCAAAATTCGCGAGCACATTCGCGAAGCGGGTGCGTACGAACGCATCGAACTCCTTGTCGAACGCCGCCGGTGCAATCTTGAACGTCACTTCGATGGCCTGCGCCGTGGTGCGCTTGCCGTCGAACTGCCGGAGCAGCGCGCCGAGTTGCTCGAAGCCCCAGCGCTGCTCGATGAACAGACACACCAGGCCCGACTGCATGTACGACACCTGCACCTGACCGGGATAACTCGGCCGAATGAAGCCGGAGTCCAGGTCGGCGACCGGCAGGAATTGTTTCTTTTCCAGCGCGGCGATGGCTTCCGGCGGCACCGCCACGCCCGGCGTCGGACCCGTGCGCCACTCCTCGAACACCGAAATGCCTTCGCTCAACCAGCGCGGCACGTAATGGTCGGTCACTTCCAGCGTGAACACGTGCGCCATCTCGTGCCACAGCGTGCTGCCCCAATGAAACTCGTTGGTCGGGCGGCTCGAAGGGCTGTCCATCGCGACCACGTATCCAAAGGTGACTCCGAGCAGACCGATGCCGGGCAGCGCGGCTACGCGCACCGCGAAGTCATCATGATCCGGATACAGCTCGACGGTCACCGGCTCGCGAGGCTTGAAACCGTAGCGCTGCGAAAAGCTCTGGATACTGCGGCTGGTGAGGTCCAGCACGTACGGCCGCAGCACTTCGGACTCTTTCTTGTGCAGCCGCAGCCGGACTTGATAAGTGTCCTGGCCGATCACGACCGGGTCCTCGCTGATCGAGAAGTCGTTGATCCGATCCAGCAGGCGCAGCGAGTTCACCGTCGTCGGGCTGTACGGATCGCCGGAGTAGGCGGCCTCCAGGTGGGTGCGCGCTTCTTCGACGTTACCGAGTCGCAGCAGGTTCGAGCCCAGCTCGGCGTGCGCAGCCCACAGATCCGGCTGCACTTCGACCGCCCGTCGCAACAGCACGGTCGCCTCTTTATAACGACGCCGCATGATTTCGAAGTGGGCCAGCTGCTGATACATGGCGCCGTAGCGCGGGTTGTAATCGAGAATGCGCTTGATCCAGGGCTCGGGATTGCCGCCGCGTGACATCTCCAGCGACGCGCGCAGCGTATAGACCTCGAGCGGCGGCAGCTTTTCCTTGTTGACGATGCGCATGGCGCGGTCCAGCGCCTTGTCCGCATCGTCCAGCTGACCTTCTTCCAGGTCCATCGACGCGGTGAGCAGGTGCGCTTCGATCAAGTCGCCATCCTGCTTCAGGGCGTCCTCGATCAGCGGTCGTGCCTGTCCTTCGAAGCGCTCGGCAAACACGCTCGCGAGGCCGAGCTTGGCATGCACGTCGTTGGGAAACGCCTTGAGCGCTTCACCGAACAGTTCGACAGCGTCGGAGTACTGGTGGGTCTGAAGATACAGACGGCCCCATCGCACCCGGGGCTGCACCGCTCGCTCGTTGTTCTGCACGGTGTCGCGGAAAATCTGATTGGCGCGCTGGATGTCACCTACCGCCCAGGCGGCTTCGGCTTGCACGATGGGCGTTGGCGACTCCAGCAGTTTCGCGTAGCAGGTGCGCGCCTGCTCGGTGCGACCGTGATATCGATGCTCGTCGCACGGTCGCAGCTCGACCGGGCGGCGCGGATCGTAGTCAATGGATTGCGCACCCGCCGTCGCGGCAAGCAGCAGCAACACCAAAGTGGCAGTGCGGGTCATCATGGCGTCGCGCCTCCACCGGCTTTGGCGTCGATCTCCCGTTGCAGCAGCGCCAGGCGCACCAGCACTTCTTCGAGCTGGTCGTAATACTGGGTATCCGGCAGCGACGCCTTTTGTTCCTTCACGTGATTCAGGTCGCGCTCGATCGCGCCTCGCTGCGACAACAGCGCCGCGACCTCGGGGTTGTCCGGCATCAACTCATCGGCGCCGAGGCGGGCGAGGGTGAAGCGGCCGGCGTTGTCACCTTCCATGCGTGCGTGCTCGGTCGCCATGGCCGTCTCGGCCTTGAAGGCGGCCTCGATCTGTTTGGTCGCGAAGGCATAGGCCTCGGCGGCGGTGACGACCTGGTCTTTGTTGGTGTCCGCCGCGTCCGACGCGACGGCCTGGGCCCAGTACTGCGCAAAGCGCGTTGCAGTTCTTTCGCCGCCGTTCTTGGTCGCAGTGATCACGACCCGTCTCGGCTTCTGCCAACGTTCGATCACGGCGCCGCTGGCGCTGGTGGCATTGATGATCAGCTGATCGCGGGCGGGGAATTCATCGAACAGACGCGCGAGATCGCTGTCGGTGAGATCGGGACCGGGCAGATTCAATCGATAATTCTCGCCATCGTAACTGCCATGACCGATAAGCACGACGACCACCGAATCGTTCGAATTCATGCGCGCGGCGAGAGACTTGATTTCGCGCCTCACCGCCTCCGCCCGCGCCGCGTCGCCGCTGAGCGAGATGACGTACTCCGTGCTGCCCGCCGCTTTCTGAGCCGCGCCGGCGACCGCGGCGGCATTCTCGCGAAACTTTTGTTCATACGACGGCTCGCCGCCCAGGCCAGCGACGACCAACGTATAAGTGGCTGCAGACGCCGGCAATGTGAATGCCGCGGCCATCAAAGCCAGAATCAGGCGCGCCTTGTTCACAGCCGCCCCCATCGCAATCGGAGCAACCACTCGCCCAGCTTCAGCGCCAGCAGCACGAGGAACACGATGGGCAGGTTCCACAGATCCAGGGTCTGGCGCTCGACGATGCCGGCCTTGGAATAAGGAATGGCGCCCGCCAGGCCATCGAGCTCGCGCAACGGCCAGTAACGTCCGCCGGTGACCTTCGCAATCCGTTCCAGCAGGTCGCGATGCTGATAAGTGGCGAAATGCTCGGCCACGCCGTCGTTGCGCAGAACGTGCGTCACGGCCGAGCCGACTTCTTTGTCTCCTGCGCGTGCGGTCATCTCGATCCGATACAGGCCAGCGGACGCGGCATCGATGGTCGCCGTGTAGCGGCCATCGCTCTGCCCGGAGGGTTGCATGAGCTGCTTGAACGGCGCGTCGCGTTCAGGCGCCACCTCCAGTTCGACCGTGGCATCGCTGACGGGTTCGAAGCGCTCGTCGCGCACTTCGGCTTCCAGCCGCACGGTGCGCTCGTCTTCATACACGCTGCGCTCGCCGTTCAGGGTGACCCGGGCGGGCGCGGTCGATGAAATGGCGTGCAACAGCTGGCGCCAGAACATTTCGTGACTTTGATCCTCGGACGGCATGCGCATTTGCCAACGCAGGGTGCTGGCGGTCGCGAGCACGTACGCAGCGCCGCGACCGTAGTGCTGCCACATCAACAATGGTGCACGTCCGCCTTCCCCGTTCGCTTCGAGCAGCACGATCGCACCCGGCTTGAGCCGGCCGAGCGACTGATAATCGGCCAGCGGCGGCAGTTTTTTCCAACGCTCCAGATTCTTGCGCGGATCGATATCGAGTCGGGGAATGGGCGACTCGGCGCCGTACAGGGTCAGCATCGCTTGCCCGGGACGCTGAACGAACTGCGTCGCTTGCCGGCCGGTGAGCTGCACCGGCAGCGTTTGCGCGAGCGGCGCGTTCTGCCATCCGCCGGCCGACAATCCATAACGGCCCGCCAGCATCAACACGGTGCCGCCGCGCTTGTCGACGAAGTCCTTCAGCATCCGGTGTTGCTCGGCGCGCAGGCCGGCCGCTTCATAACTGCCGATGATGACTGCGTCATAACCGAACAGCTTGGCCGGATCGGAGGGGAAACCATCGGCCAGCTCGTCCGGCGAATTCACGCCCTGGCGATACTGCTTGTTCGGCGTGGTCCGAACCACACTGGCGACACGCAACGCGCGATCGTGGTCCACCGCCCGACGCAGGAATTTATATTCCCAGCGCGGCTCGCCTTCGACGTACAGAATGCCGCGGCGGGCGGCGGGCACATTGACTACCTGGGTGCGCGAGTTGTTGACCACGTTGCGCTCGCCCTGCAGCGGGTCGAGTACGAAGCGCAATTCATGCGTGCCGGCCTGGCCGGCGGGCAGATCCAGCGAAAGCTGGGTGGTGGCCGCATCGGGCCGCAGCTTCACGTCGCGGGCGGCGACCAGGTTGTCGCGATCGTAAACGCGCAGTCGCGCTTGCGACGCGCCGTTGTGCCGGATGCTGATCTGCGCATCGATGGTCGAGCCGGCGGGCGCCGACCCGGCCACTTCGACCCGCTCCAGCTCCAGATCGTCGGTCACCCGCTCCGGACCGAGGCCGACGGTATGCACGGGCACGCCATAGGATGCAATTTCGGCGAGGCGCTCTTCGCTCAACGTGTCGCCATTCTCCGCGCCGTCGCTGAACAGGATCACGCCGGCAAGGGGCGCGCTGCCTGCACTTTGCAACACTTGATGGAGCGCATCACCGATGCGCGTCTGGCGGCCGGGCGGCGGCATCGCTTCCAGGTCGTTCAGCGGCGTCGTGGTTTGCGCGAAGCCGAACATGCGCACGGCGAAGGTTTTCTCCAGCCGCTGCATGGTGCCGTTCTGCAAGGCGGCGGCCACTTCCTGCAAGCGCGAGCGCCCGGCTTCCCCGTACGCCATGCTGGCGGAAGCATCGATGGCGACGGCCAGCTCGTTCTCGCGATCGCGCACCCGCTCGACATTCAGCACGGGACGCCACAACAGGCACAGGACCAGCGCCAGCAACAGCGTCTGCAGAACACCGACCGGCCACAGCAATCGCCAGCCCAGCGCGCGCCGCCGCCACAGCGACCAGGCCACCAGCGCGCTGGCCACCAGAATCGAAGTAACGAGCAGCCCTATCGGCCAGGCGCTCGCAAATGCAAACGTGCCGGTTCGATACGCCCAGAGGGGATGAGTGAAGAGCCGCTCGAACACCGGGCAGTAATAGTGGATGCGCCGCCCCAAACGCAAGCCAGAATCCTGCTCAAATCGTGAAGAAGGCGTGATGACTAGTCGGAACCGCGGGCGGGTTCATGCGTACTGGTTTGACGTACCCGCAAACACCTCGCATTCATCGAGCCATGGCTAGCGAAACCTTGCACGAGAGCGCCACCGCGCTACGCCCCGAGACCATAGACCGTCATCGCGCCGTCTCTTCGCTCATGGAAGAGCTGGAAGCGGTCGACTGGTACGACCAGCGCATCGACGCCGCCACGGACGAGGAGCTCAGACGCATCCTGGCGCACAACCGCGATGAGGAAAAAGAGCACGCCGCCATGGTGCTGGAGTGGCTGCGCCGCAAGGACCCCAAGCTCGACGAGCACCTGCGCACGTATCTGTTCACCGAGAAGTCGGTTCTGGACATCGAGGACGAGGCGGAGCACGGCGGCGCCGAAGGCGGCGACGCCAACGACGGCTGCCTGGGGATCGGCAGTCTGCGAGGTGAACAGCAAAACCCGATTCGCGAGCTGGCACGGTTCGACGCAACAGGAAGCACCCCATGAACGAGCTGTTACGCGATCACGCACCGATCTCCACGGAAGCCTGGAAGGAGATCGACGCCGAGGCCACTCGAACGCTGAAGACTTTGCTCGCCGCGCGCCGGCTGGTGGATTTCAAAGGCCCGCTGGGCTGGAACTGCTCCTCGGTCTCGACCGGACGCACGCGGACCCTGTCGCCTTCGATCCAGGACGGCGTGGTGTCCCGGCTGCGGCTGTCGCTGGCTTTGATCGAAATCCGCATTCCATTCGAGGTGGATCGCGAGGAACTGGATGCGATCGGCCGCGGGGATACCAATCCCGACCTGGATTCGGTTCGCAACGCGGCCCGGGCCGCCGCGATCGCCGAGGATCGAGCCGTGTTCCAGGGGTATCCGGCCGGCAATATCGACGGCATCTTCCCCGCCGCCACGACCCATGGACTGACCATTCCGGACGACTACGACGCCTATCCCGACGTGGTCGCGGAGGCGACGCATCGATTGCGCAGTGAAGGCGTGAGCGGACCGTATGGCATCGCCCTTGGACCTCGCTGTTACACCGGGCTGACTCGCAGCACCTTGCGTGGCTACCCCATCATCAATCACGTACGAGAGCTGGTGGACGGGCCGATCGTGTGGGCACCGGCCGTTGATGGCGCCGTGGTCATGAGCTTGCGCGGCGGCGATTTCGAGCTGATCGTCGGTCAGGATTTCTCGGTGGGTTATCTCGACCATACCAGCACCTCGGTGCTGCTCTATCTGCAGCAGAGCTTCACATTCCGTGTGTTGTCTCCGGAGGCTGCGGTTCCGCTGACGTACGCGTCGGTCGAGGTGAAGCCGGCCAAATAAACGCTGACGATTTATTGACAAGGGCTGGCATAAACCCTTGACCGCACTCTCTTTGCGCGCAACCTGACAGCGCTGCCTGCGTGTGGGGCGGCGGCGCTGGGCGAGGGCGGCCGGAGCACCGGAATTCGCCAGTCCCGCGACCCGGCACAGTAATTGCTGTCATGAAGGCGTGACATCCTGTCTCGACCTGACCCGCCGCCGTTCCGCGGCTTGCGAACATGCGCCTGCCTTCGCTGAAGTTTCTGAAGACCTTTCAAGTCGCCGCGATGCGCCTGAGCTTCAAGGCTGCCGCCGAGGAGCTGTGCATCACGCCGTCCGCGGTCAGCCACCAGATCAAGGGGCTCGAGGAACAGCTGGGCGTCGCGCTGTTCGAGCGCGGGCCGAGCTCGTTGACGCTGACCGAAGCCGGCGCGAGTTATTTCCAGCACCTGGAGACGGTGTTCGCGCGGCTCGAAGCAGTCACTGAACAATTGCGCATTCGTTACGGCCGCGACGTGGTTCGTCTGCACATTCCGCCGTTCTTCGCGACCGAGATGCTGTTGCCGCGCCTGCCGTCGTTTCTCGAAGTACGACCGGATACGGACGTACATATCAACACGGTCTCCGGTCCGCTGCAGTCGCATCCGGCCGAAGCGGACCTGTCCATCGTCGTCGGCGCGGCACCGGAGGAGGCGCACGATCACGCCTGTCACAAACTGTTCTCGCAGACGTTCGTGCCGGCCTGCTCGCCGACGTTGTTGCAGCGGGTGCCGATCGACACGGTGCAGGACCTGAACAAACATACCTTGATCATTCACGAAGCGCGTCGCGACGGCTGGCAGCGCTGGGCGCAAACGCTCGGCATCGACCTGCGACCCAAGAGCATCGTGCGCTTCGACTCCATGAACACCGCAGCGGAAGCGGCCGAGCACGGAGTCGGCGTCGCGCTCGTCTCCTCGCGCCTCGGCAACGAGCGTTTCGCGCAAGGCACGCTGGTGAAACTGTTCGATCGCGAGCTGGAGACCGGCGAGAGTTATTTCCTGATCCTGCGCAAGGAAGATGCAGAGCGACCCAATGTCAAAGCGCTCACCGAGTGGCTGATCGAAGAATTCAGTATCGCGGCGTGATGCAGCACGCATTTTGAGAACGCATTCTGCTGCAGCAGCGGCGGCGGCACACGTGCGGCCGTTTGTTTCTATTCCATTTCACTTCGATTGCACGCAGCGGCTGCCGCATGAGCGCGGTTGCTGCCAGCATGAAATCTTCTCGTTTGTCGCGCTCGGGCCGGCCGCCCTACATTGCACCCATTCCATAAAGAAACGTTCCAGGGGATGTGAGTTTTCATCAGCGCCTTTGGAGACATCGTCATGAACAGCAGCAAGCTCAGCACCCGTATCGTCAAGTCCCTGTCGTTGGCCGCCGCCACCTGCGCGCTCGCCGCGCCGCTCGCTACCCAGGCACACGACGACGATCCCGCGATGGATTCGTGCATCAACGCTTTCGTCGCCTCCAGCCTGCCGAAGGAGCAGCCGGTGAGGATCAAGAAACAGGAAGCGGCACACGCCCCGCTCGGCATTCACGCGCGCGCCTACAAGATCGTGGTCAGCGCCAAGGGTGTGGAAAGCGGCAAGTACGTTGCCCGGGGTACCTGCATCGTCGATCGCGGCGGCGCGGTCATCTCGCTGAACGGCAAGCCGCTGACGGAGCAGCTCGCCTCTCGTTAGTCGAACGATGGGCACCATCCGCTCGGATGGTGCCTCCTGCCTCACGCTCCGGGAGGACTGCGCGACTGTATCCCCCTGCAGGCACGCGCTCGCATGGACCGGCCTCCCGGAGTGTTTTCTGATAAGTTTCCCGACAAGTTGCCGTGCTCGCGGCTCCGTTCGGCGCTGATTACGGTAACTTCGGTCCCTCGCGTCACGCTCTTCGCGCACACTGACCGCGCTGAAGTCGAATCGAGGCCTATCCATCCATGCACGCAACGGAACGCGTCCCCGTCGAACGTCGCAGCGGCATCGAGCGCCGCCGCTACAGCATTGCCGCATATTGGCGTGGCGCACTGAACCCGCGCCGTCGCGCCGGACGTCGGGCGACCGATCGGGTCTATACCATCATCGATTGGCACTCGCCCCGAGTGCTGGCGCTGGTGTTGCTGATCCTTGGCTTGTCGAGCCTGGATGGGGTCCTGACGCTGATGCTGATGGCGCAGGGCGCGAACGAAGTGAATCCGTTCATGGCGCTGTTCGTGCCGCATAACATCGGCTGGTTCGCCGCGGTCAAGCTGACACTCACCAGCCTGGGCGCCGCCGTTCTGGTGGTTTGCGCGAGGATGAAGCTGTTCAGATTGTTTCCAGGCGAGCTGTTGCTGTACCTGGTCGTCGCCTGCTATGTCGCGCTGGTGACGTACGAGCTGCATCTGCTCGCGAACGCACCCCTGATGATTTGATTCTTGCTGGATTACTTGCCGGCGGCGGTCGCGCGATAACCGCCGACGTACCAACGAAAGGCAAAGTAGGTCCAGGCCGACAAAGTGCCGCACACCACCGCCGTCACGAAATGTTCGGCATCGAATAAACGAGCGGCGACCACGATGCCGCCGAGCATCGACAGCGTCGCCTGCCCCAGGCGCAGCTCCCAGCGATCCACGTAGTGCATATACGCCGGCGCGCACGCAGCGATGCGCGTGCGGTGTGGATCGAAGCCAAACAATCGCGACAGCCCCACATAACCAACTACGCCGATGACGCTCCACAGCGCCACGCGCCACAGGTCGACCGGCTTGCCCGAGAGGACGGAATAAACGACCGCGGCCACGAGGAACAAGGCAAAGGCGATGAGTCCGTGCAGCTTGCGCGATTGCATGGCGGTAAACCGGGAGCAGAGGTGGCCAGGGATAGCGTCGTCACTTTGCCATTTCTCGGAACAAGGTCAAAGCGCCAACCCCTGAGCATGACCGCGCATTTACCCGTAGCGCCCTCCCGGTCGATTACCTACGCGGACCGATGCGCATCGCCTACAGCTATCTCATAACGGTGGCGCGAGGCAAAATACACCCTTTGGGCCGGACGAGAACAACGAATGCGATTCTTCCGGCGCTCGCTGATCACTCTGGGGGTTGCCGCCACGCTGCCCACCGTGGTGTTCGTCGCAGTCGGCGCTTTTTATTTCCTGCGTGCTGAACGAGCCCGCATCGAGACCGAGACGCTCGGGCGCAGCGAGATTGCGACGCTGCTGGTCGACGGCCGGCTGCGCCGTGACCTGGCGGCGCTCAATGTGCTGACCAGCTCGGTCGACCTGGCCAAAGGCAATCTGCGGGAGTTTTATTCGCGCGTGCAGCGCGCGAAGAGCGCGAATCCGGGGTGGGGCACGATCGTTCTGATCGATGCACGGAACGCACGGGAGTTATTCGATCTGCGCCGTCCGTTTGGCGAGCCGGGGCCGCTCAACCAAACGCACTCGCAGGCATTGCGCGACCTCCGCCGCAGCGAAGCTCCCATGGCCGGCTCGATCACTGCACCACCCGAAGCGCTGGCGTGGGTTTACGCGCCCGTCAGCACCGGTGGTCAGCTGCAGTACGTGCTCGGCGCGGGCATCGAACCGCAGGCATTTCAGGAACTGCTGTCTGCAGTAGCCGCGCCCGGTACGACTGCCGCAGTCGTCGATCAAGAAGGCAAGTTCGTCGCACGCACCGTCAACTTCGAAACTCGGGTCGGCACGCCGGCCACCGAGTTCGTACGCAAGGCGATTCGCGACGGCAAGCGCGGGCTGTATGCCGGTACCACGTACGAAGGACTGAAGAACTACACGGCGTTTCATACGTCGCCGTGGTCGCAATGGTCGGCGCACCTGGCTGTGGCGTCGACCGCGATCGATGCACCCACGACCTGGTCGTTGGTCGCGGCGGCGCTGGCCGCCTCCGGCGCATTGCTACTCGGTGGCACGTTGGTGCTGCTGGTGCTGCGAGACATGACCGAGCGCCGCCGCGCCGAAGAAACATTGCGCCAGTCGCAGAAAATGGAAGCCGTGGGACAGCTCACGGGCGGCATCGCGCACGACTTCAACAATCTGCTCACCGCAGTGATCGGCAATCTCGACCTGATCCGCAATAAAGTGCAGGACAACGAACGGCTGCGTCGATTGGCGGACAACGCGCTCGAAGCCTCTCGGCGAGGCGCAAAGCTCGCTTCGCAACTGCTGGCGTTTTCGCGCAGCCAGCGCATGGCGGTGGAACCGGTCGATCTGCAACAGCTGTTCCAGGGCATCAGCGGTTTGCTCGGGCAGTCGGTCGGGCCTTCGATCGAGGTGCGCATGCAGCTCGATCCGGATGCGCGCATGGTCATGAGCGATGCGAATCAGCTCGAGCTGGCGCTGCTGAACCTCGCCGTGAATGCGCGTGACGCCATGCCCGCCGGTGGCAAGCTCATCATCAGTGCCCGCCGGACCAACGCGGCGGATCGAGATCTGCCCAAGCGCGACTACGTGCAGCTGTCCGTGACCGACACCGGCGTCGGCATGCCTGAAGAAGTGCGAGCGCGGGCCATCGAGCCTTTCTTTACGACCAAGCCCGTGGGACAGGGCACGGGCCTGGGACTTTCGCAGGTCTACGCCGTGGCTCGCGAATCGGGCGGTTCCCTGCACATCGACAGCGAAATGCACCAGGGCACGACGGTTCGTTTGATCCTGCCGCTCGCACCCGCGGATGCGGTGATACCCGCGCCGCCGCCCGCTGCATCCGAAGCGCCGCAATCGGAATCCGAACCGGAAAAGACGCGCGCCACCGTGCTGGTCGTCGATGACGACCGCCTGGTGCGCCGATTCATGACCGAGTCGCTGCGCTCGCTGGGCTACGAGGTGCGGGACACGGATAATGGCGTCGATGCGCTGGTACTGCTGGACGCACAGCGTATCGATCTGCTGCTGGCCGATTTCGCCATGCCCGGCATGAACGGCGCGGAGCTGGCCAAAGCGGCCCAGCTGAAACAACCGGGCCTGCCGGTGCTGATCGTCTCGGGCTATGCCGACAGTGCCGCGGTGGAAGCGGCGCTCGGCACGGCCAGACTCTTGCGCAAGCCCTTCAACATGGCCGAGCTCGGCGCGGCCGTGACGGAACTATTGCAATCGCGCCAGCCTTGCTGACTCGGAGCTGACATGTCTCATACCACTCGAGAATCCGCCGACGCCGTCGTGCTGACGCCAGCGACGCCGCCCGTGGCGGCGGTGATCTGGCTGCATGGGCTCGGTGCGGACGGTTTTGATTTCGTACCCATCGTCGATGAGCTGCGCCTGCCCGCGACGTTACCGGTGCGCTTCATTTTTCCGCACGCGGCGCCGCGTCCGGTCACGATCAACAATGGCTACGTGATGCGCGCCTGGTATGACATCAAGGGCTTTGGTCCGGAGCGCGCCGAAGACGATGTTGGCATTCGCGAATCCGAAGGCGTGGTGAAAAAATACATCGAGCAGGAGATCGCTCGCGGCATTCCGGCCAGCAAAATCGTCATTGCCGGCTTCTCGCAAGGCGG
>Ga0065721_10005322_pt1 | contig 24906 bp, 21 predicted proteins | sample Mesricmetagenome_FD_59108 | JGI IMG/M metagenome (GOLD analysis project Ga0065721, IMG submission 59108) | Mesophilic microbial community from rice straw/compost enrichment Sample: eDNA_1 v2 (version 2) | ecosystem: Engineered > Solid waste > Grass > Composting > Bioreactor | place: USA: Davis... | reverse complement strand
CGCATCTGCTATGCCGAGATGCTCCTTCTGCACCACCGTGCGATAGAAATCGACGTAGGAATCCCTATCGCTGTCATAGCGCAGGAGTGCCCGGGCGGTCGTGGCCGTGCGGATCGTGGCCATCAGGCGGAGGAAATACTCGTTCTGTGTCGCCTGCGCGATCGCCACGTGGAAATCGATATCGGCTGCGATGGCGGAATCGAAAGTGTCCAGGTGGTTGCCGCGCTCCAAAGCCTCATAGATGCGCTGGATGTCTTCGTCCGTACGCTTTTGCGCGGCAAGCCCCGCGGCCTCGGTCTCGATCAGGGAACGAAAATGATAGAGCTGCAATAACCGGTCAGCCGAGTCCAACTCTTCGGAAGTGATCTTGAAGCCGGGCGAGGCAGTATAGGCGATCACGATCGAGCCTCGCCCCCGCTGGGTCGAGATGAGCCCGGCCTCCCGCAACGACGAGACGGCTTCCCTCACCACCGTCCGGCTTACGCCGAACGCCTTCGCCAATTCTGCATCCGTAGGAAAGGACGTGCCGAGGGGAAACCGTCGCTGTTCGATTTCTTCGCGCAGTCTCTTGGCAACCATCGATGCGAGACTGGGTGGCGGGTCGAGCAGCTCTCCGATGAACGGCCGATTCATTCTTGTTCTTCCCTCTTCCCCCGCACTCCGGGTGCCGCGTTGAAAACCGCGCCGCTCTGCTGCGGGACCTTTGCAATATATTACTATTGACATGAATGAATATCGTATGTCTAGTTATCATACAAATATCTTTTCAGATGGGAAGGGCAGGCTGCCATGGCAGAGCGCAAGCGCAAAATGATCCTGGGCCTGATGCTGAACGGGGTCGGGATGCACCAAGCCTCCTGGCGCAAGCCCGATAGCCGTGTGGAGGAGGCTTACTCCCTCAGTCTTTACCGGGACGCGGTACGACTGGCGGAGAAAGCGAAGATCCACCTCATCTTCCTCGCCGACAGTCCCTTGCATAGCCAGAAGCTTTTCCCGGTCCGTCCTCTGCGCTTTCTTGAATCGGTGACGCTTGGCTCGGCGCTGGCCGCGATCAGCGAGAACATCGGTGTTGTCTGCACTCTTTCAACCACCTTCACCGAGCCTTTCAACGTCGCACGTCAGCTCAGTTCGCTGGACCACCTTTCAAAGGGGCGGGCCGGCTGGAACATCGTCACCTCCTATGACGGGGCGCATCATTACTCCGACAAGCCCATGCTTGATCATAGCGCGCGTCACAAACGGGCCGCGGAATATGTCGAAGTCATCAGCAGGCTGTTCAACAGCGTCGACAAGGCGGCTCTCGTCATGGATCGCGAGCGTGGCATTTTCGGCGATCCATCGCATGTCCACATCGAGAAGTACGAAGGAGAGATATTCCGCATTACCGGTCCGTTGAACTTGCCGCGCAGCCCGCAGGGGCGGCCGGTCTACGTCCAGGCCGGTACCTCGGAAAGCGGAAAAAATCTCGCGGCCGCCTATGCCGATATGGTCTACGCGCTTTCGCCAACGCTGAAAGAGGCGCAGGAATACTACGCGGATCTGAAGGCACGGACGGCGAAGGCCGGTCGGGACCCGGATCATATCAAGGTCCTGCCCGGGTGCTCTCCTGTAATCGGTGAGACCGAGGCCGAGGCGCTGTCGATGCACCGGCAGCTCAACGATCTCATCAATTTCGAGGTTGGTGTGGCGCAGCTCCAGGATCTGTTGCCGGGCGTCGATCTGTCGGCCTACGATCTCGATGAAGCAATCCCGGCCGAAGCTTTCCCGGAAACATCCTCCATTCAGGTGATGCAATCGCGCTACGAGCTCTATCGCTATATGAGCGTCGAGCGTCGTTTCACCATCCGCCAGCTCGTGGAGCACAATTGCACTGCGGGCGGACATTGGTCGCCCGTGGGCGCTGCGGAGCAGATCGCGGCGGAGATGGAGGAGCGCTTCGATCTGGGCGGCGCAGACGGCTTCAACATGTCCGCGCTCTATCAGCCAGGTGGCGTTGCACGCATTACCAACCTGCTGGTTCCTGCCTTGCAGGCGCGAGGCTGCTTCCGCACGGAATACGAACCCGGAACCCTGCGCGACAACCTCGGACTACCCTATCCGGAGGAAATCGGCCGCGGGTGATCTGCAGGGAACTCTTCCACCAAAAAACAAGAATGAGGGGAATATCATGCGAAACAAGCTTCTGGTCGCCGCGGTTGCGGGCCTGATAGCAGTGGCTATTCCAGGCGGTGGGGCTCCGGCCCTTGCTGCCGAGGATACCGTAACGGTTGCATCGCTGCCGCTGCTGACCTTCGATCCAGCATTCGCGCGCACAGTCCAGGACCTGTCCATCATGAGCCAGGTCTATTCGTCGCTGACAACGGCATCCTTCGTGGACGGCAATCTGACGGGCAATCTCGCCCGGGAATGGAGTGATGTTGACGGCAAGGAGTTCACGTTCAAGCTGGTACCGGGTGCAAAATTCGCCAACGGGGAGCCGCTCGACGCCCATGCCGTGGTGTGGAATTTCAAGCGGCTCATGGATCCCGCGACCCAGGCGACCGTGATAACGGACTTCAACCTGATAACCAGCGTTGAGGCGCCGGATGCCGAGACGGTCATCATCAAGACATCCACGCCCTGGCTCGAACTGCCGCGCCGCCTGAGCGCGATATCCTTCATCGCTCCGGAATGGGCCAAAACGCACAATCCTAAGGTCGAGGTCAATCCGTCAGGCCCCTACACCGTCGTCGATTATGACTTTGCGTCACATGTCACGCTCAAGCGCAACGAGAACTATTTCGGCGAGAAGCCTGCGTTCGAAAACGCGATCTACCGCGTGATCGGAAACAACCAGACGCGAGTGACCTCCTTGCGCAGCGGCGAACTGAACTTCGCCAACGGTATTTCTCCGCTGGATGTCGAGCAGCTGTCCTCGCTCGAGGACCTTAAAGTAGGCGCCATTCCGGGGCGCCGCGTCCATGTCCTGCGTTTCAATATGCTGCGGGATAATGTGAAGGACGTGCGTGTGAGGCAGGCGCTGAACTACGCCATCAACAAGGAGCTGATCACGAAGACGATCTATCGCGGTCAGACCTCGCCCGCTTCCACGCAGGCGCTCATTCCGGGCCAGGTCGGGTTTGACGAGACCATGACACCATGGCCTTACGATCCGGATAAAGCGCGCCAGCTTCTTGCCGAGGCAGGATATGAAAACGGGCTGACCCTGTCGCTTGGCGTTAGCGAAGAGTATCTGCAGGCTCCGCAGGCGGCGCAGGCGATTGCCGCCCAGCTGGCCGAAGTTGGCGTTACGGTGGAATTGAACATCGTCCCGACTGCGATCTGGACCTCGTTCATCACCAATGCCGAGAACGGGACCGATCTCGTTTATCTCGGCTTTTCCTCGACGACCGGTACGTCGACCGAGGTCATGAACCAGTTCACCAGCAAAGGACGCTATACTTGGGGTCCGGCGAACGCGAGCTACGATGCCAAGGTCGATGCGGTGAAAGCTGCAACCACAATCGAACAGCAAGCGGAGCTCATCCGGGAAGCCAACCGTATCCTCGCGGATGACGCCCAGCTGGTTTATCTGTGGCCGCAGCCTTTCACATACGCCATCAGCAAGAACATCGAGTGGACCCCGCGGCCCGATGACCGCCCGCGGGCATCGGACATGCGCCCGGCCCAATGATGTTCTGGTGAGGGTGGCCTTCAACCCACCCTCGCCGATGGATCGAGGACGATTCTGTGACGACAGTTTCAAGGTTCGGGGCTCTGCGTGCCCGCCTCCGCTCGCCGATAGAACCGGCTTTCCTGGTTCGGCGGAGCCTTGGCGCGGTCGTTGCCTTGTGGGGCGCGGTGACGATCGTTTTCCTGATGCTCTATGCGACCGGGAACCCGGCGGAGGTTTTGGCGCCCGAGACCGCAACTGCCGAACAGGTCGCCGAACTGGCCCGTCAGTACGGGTTCGACCAGCCGCTTCACAAGCAATATCTCGACTTCCTGCTGAACGTGACGCAGGGGATCTTCCCGAACTCCCTCTACACGGCGCGGCCGGCATTTCAGGAAGTTTTGATGAGGGTGCCGAACACGCTCCTCCTTGGCTTCACTGCCGTCGTGCTTGGGTCGGCTCTCGGTCTGCTGATTGGTTATCTTTCGTCGTCGAGCCAAAACGCGCTGATGCGAACCATCCCAATTCGCGTCCTTATGTTCGTTCAGTCGGTCCCCAACTTCTTCATGGGGCTGCTGCTCATCTACCTCTTCAGCCTTACTTTGCGCTGGCTGCCGACCAGCGGGTTTTCGAGCTGGCGCAATCTGATCCTGCCGATCGTGACCCTTGCCTGCTATGTCGCGCCCAATGTCGCGCGGCTGTTCCGCTCGACCATGAACGAGACCCGTTTCGATGAGCATATCCTGACCGCCCGGGCGAAAGGGATATCGGAGCGGGCCGTCCGCATCCGCCACAATGCCATCAACGCGCTGGCACCGGTCACCACGCTCATCGGCTTGCAGCTCGGCGGTGTTCTCGCGGGGGCGGTCGTCGTTGAAACCCTCTTCGCCTATCCGGGCGTTGGACAACTTCTCGTTCAATCGGTCGTCTCACGCGACTATCCGGTGGCGCTGGCCGCCGTGATACTGATTTGTCTGGGCTACAATCTGGCAAGCCTGCTTGTCGACATCCTGGTCGTCATCATCGATCCGCGGGCGCAAAACCGATGAGCGCCGTTTCCACCTCCTCGGCGGCACCAGCCCGGCGCCGACTTCCCCCACTGACCGTCACGGTCGCTCTTGTGGCGCTTGCGGCAATAGTCGTTACAACTTTCTCGGCGCCCTTGCTCGGCCTCGATCCCTACAAACAGGATCTCATGGCGATGCTGCTGCCACCATCGCCGCAGCATCCATTCGGCACCGACCTGCTCGGCCGCGATATCGCCGCGCGCGTGATCTGGGGCGGTATTCCGCCGCTCTTTGTGGGCTTTTCCGCTGCTGCCGCCGCCGTTCTCATGGGACTGGGATTGGGGCTGCTGGCGGGTTACAGGCAGGGTCTCACGGACTCCGTGCTGAGCCGGCTAGCCGATATCCAGATGTCCATTCCCGGCCTGGTTTTGGCGCTGCTCATCCTGGTGCTGTTCGGAGCGAGCATCACGAACCTGATCATCGTGATCGCGCTCGAATCGTGGACCATGCATTTCCGCGTGGTGCGAAGCCAGGTCATGACCGTGAGGAACCTGGCCTTCGTGGAGGCGGCACGTCTCGCAGGCATCGGAGAAGAATCCATCGTGCTGCGCCATATCCTGCCGAGCACGATTCCGATCCTCGCCGTTACCGGCACTGCGAATTTCTCGCAGGCGCTTCTGATGGAAGCCGCCCTGAGCTTCCTTGGAATTGGCGTTCAGCCGCCGACGGCCGATTGGGGAATGATGGTATCGGAAGGCCAGGCGCAACTTGCCAATGCCTGGTGGGTGGCGATGTTTCCGGGGATTGCGCTGGTGGCGGTGATGTGGTGCGCGCAGGTGGTCGGGGATTGGCTTGCAGACGTGTACTCCGTCCGGGGAGACGAACTGCAATGAGCTTCCTAGACATCGCGGGCCTGCAGATCGAAATCCATTCCCGTGCGGGTGCCGTCCATCCGGTCCGGGGCGTTTCGCTGCAGATCGATTGCGGCGAGGCGGTGGGCCTCGTGGGCGAATCCGGCTGCGGGAAGACGATCACTTCCATGGCCATAGCCGGCTTGCTGCCCCAGGCTGCCACGCTTAGGGCCGACCGCTTCATCGTGGGCAATCTGGACATGCATGGCGCCGACGCGGCGTCGTGGCGTGAGGTGCGTCGGAACAGTGTCGGCGTGATCTTCCAAAATCCGATGAAGGCGCTCAACCCGCGCATGCTCATCGGCACGCAGCTGGTGGAGGCCATGCTGCCACAGGATCGCAAGTCGCTGAGAGCGAGTTATCTCAAGAGCATGGAACTGCTCGAGGCGGTTGGCATCACAAATCCCGCCGCAAGACTACGCCAGTACCCGCACGAACTGTCAGGCGGTCTTGCCCAGCGGGTGGTCATCGCCATGGCGCTTGCGCGAGGGCCGAAACTGCTCATCGCCGATGAGCCGACAACGGCCCTCGATGCCAGTGTCCAAAAGCAGATACTTGATCTGATAGACAAGCTGCGCGCGGAACTTGGTCTGGCCGTGCTCATGGTCACCCATGATCTGGGCGTGGTGCGCGAACGGGTGGACCGCGTGGCGGTCATGTATGCCGGGCGTATAATCGAGAATGGCAACACCGCCGACGTCATTAGAAAAAGCAGTCATCCCTATACTGCGGCACTCGTCGCAGCCATGCCGAGCATAGATCATGGGCCGGACATGCCGCTCCAAGGGCTGGAGGGGCTGCCACCTCCATTGATCGACTTGCCAGCCGGCTGTGCGCTGCGGCCGCGCTGCAGTTTCAGCAGCGAGATTTGCGCCCGTATAGACCCACCCTTGGAATATATCGCGCGGACGAACCATTGGGCGGCCTGCCATAACAATAGGGGCGATCGTATCGAGCTGCCTGCCACAGCGGGCCAGATACTGCCCTCGGTGACGAGGCTGGAACGAGACCCGGAACCGATCATGCAGGTCCGGGCCGTCAGCAAGGTCTTTGGCGAGCGGAACCTGCTGAATTTCCGCCAGCATAACAAGATACCGGCCGTGAGCGATGTCTCGTTGTCTATTTCGGACGGTGAGGCACTCGGCATCGTCGGTGAATCCGGTTCCGGAAAAACGACGGTCGCTCGGATGATGGTAGGGCTGGAGACCCCCACGACTGGCGACATCCTGTTTCGCGATCGATCGGTTGCAATGCTTGCCCCGGCCGGCGTCGATCAATGGCGACGCGAAGTGCAATTCGTGTTTCAGGACAGTTCATCGTCGCTGAACCCCCGTTTCAGCGTGGCACGCAGCATCGAAGAATCGCTTTTGGCTGTTGAGCCGGACGAAGAGGTGAGGCGCAAGCGTGTCGGTCAGCTTCTTGCCGAGGTCGGTTTGACCGAAGCAATGGCAAGCCGCAGACCCGATCAGCTTTCCGGAGGCCAGAGGCAACGGGTGGGTATTGCGCGTGCGCTTGCTCGAAATCCACGCCTCATCATCGCCGACGAGCCGGTCTCCGCGCTGGATGTCTCCGTTCAGGCGACCATCCTAAACCTGCTGAACAAACTCCGTCGGGAGCGGGGAATGTCTTATGTGATCATTTCTCATGATCTCGGTGTTATCAGGTATATTTGTGACAGAGTCATCGTAATGCATCGCGGAAAGATCGTGGAATCCGGATATACGGAGGAAGTTCTTAAGAACCCCGGACACGATTACACAAAAAAGCTCATCGATGCAGCGCCGCGGCACCTGAAAGAGCTGGCGTATGCCTAACGTGGTTGCGTGAAATATTTCCAGTAGGGGGCTATTTTCGAATGATTCCGGTGGATGGCGTATCGTCCGAACGCATTGAAGTTCTTAAGCGGGACATCGCAGAGGGTGTAGAGAAGCGCTCCAAGCTGGTTCAGGAGATCGTCGACAGCCTGTTCAGCTTTGCTGAGCTGGGCTTCCAGGAATTCGAATCCGAACGCTACATGACCGGCCTCCTGGAAAAGGCGGGTTTCACCATCATACGGCAGGTGATTGGCATTCCGACTCAATGGGTTGCGGTCTGGGGTCAAGGTGGGCCCGTCATCTCGCTCAATTCCGATATCGATGCTCTCTCCGGCCTGTCGCAGAAACCGGGCGTTCCCCACCCGGAACCTCTCGTGGAAGGTGCTCCGGGTCATGGAGAGGGCCACAATTCCGGGATGGCCGTCGCCATCGTCGCAGCGCTTGCTGCCAAGGAGATCATGGAACGTGACAGCCTCCCTGGCACTCTTCATCTATGGCCGGGTATCGCGGAAGAGCAGATAGCCAGCAAGGCCTATGTCGCAAATTCCGAGGTGCTGCAGGGCGTGGATGTCGTACTCAGCATGCATGTTTCCAACGACTTCACGGTACAGGGAGGGGAGGGGGAGTCCCTCGGCGCAGCGTCGGTGGAGTTCACGTTCCACGGCAAAAGCGCGCACGCCGCGGGCGTTCCCTGGCTCGGCCGGAGTGCTCTCGACGCTGTCGAGCTTATGAATGTCGGCTGGAACTTCAGACGCGAGCACCTGCATCCGCGCCAGCGCTCGCATTACGTGATCACCTATGGGGGCGGGCAGCCCAATGTCGTGCCAGACAGGGCATCTGTCTGGTATTATTTCCGGGATTCCAGTGCCGAGAGCGTCCGCGCAATGGTGGATATCGCGCATGATATCGCCGCGGGTGCAGCGCTGATGACGGGCACCACGTTTACCTCCGAATTGCTGGGCGTCGCCTGGCCGCATCACTACAATCTGCCGTTGGCCCAGGCTGTACACAAGAACATCGAAGCCATCGGCATGCCGGCCTGGAGCGAGGCCGACATCGCGCTCGCCAAAGCCGTCCAGAAGCATCTTGATGCCGAACAGATCGGCCTGCGCACGGTGGTGCCTCCGATCACCCCGCCGCTCATGGGACCCACTTCCGGGGGGTCGGACGATATAGGCGACGTCACCTGGAAAGTACCGACAATCCGGCTGCGCTACCCCTCCAATATTCCTGGCGCGATAGGGCATCACTGGAGTTCAGCCGTGTCGATGGCGACACCTATTGCCTATAAGGGTGTCTCGGCGGCAGCCAAGGTCGCAGGCATGACCATCGTTGACCTGCTTCTGAAGCCGGCACTGCTTGAAAGCATTCGCGACTATTACAGCAACGTCCAGACCAGGGCAGTGAAGTACAAGCCCATTCAGGCTCCTGAGGACGTTCCGGCCACCCACCTCAATAGAAGTGTTCAGGACAAATACCGTCCGGAACTGTCGAAGTATTACTACGATCCAAGCAAATACCCGACCTATCTAGACCAGATCGGCGTGAAATATCCGCCCGAATGAGTTCAGCGCATCCTGCCGTCGTCAGGTTTGCGATTGCTTCACGGAGACAACCACAGATGCGTATAGTCCTGGAAGAGACCCTCGCGGAGGCCGCTCGTGCCCGCTTGCCGGGGCACGATGTCGTGCCTTTTGCCAGCCGTACGGATACGAGGGCGCGCGTGCTCGAACTGATGACCGGCGCCGATGTGCTGGGCTTCAGATGGCCTCTCGCCTTCGACATCGATCGCGAATTCCTGGCTTCCGCTTGGAGCCTGAAACATATCCATAAGTCGGGAACCGGGTTGGAACATCCGGGGGTGCTCGACATTCAGGCAGCGGAGGAGCTGGGGATCCTGTTCAGCAACAATGCGGGGCTTAACGCCGATGTGGTCGCTGAACATGCCGTACTTCTGACGCTTCTCGCCATGCGTCCCGCAACCATCCACCACGCTATCTCTGCGCGGGAGGGCCGCTGGGACCCTGCCATGCCCGCCGGAACCCCGCTGGCGCGCAAGCTGGCCGGAAAAACCGTCGGCGTGGTGGGGCTCGGTCAGATAGGAACGAGCATCATCAAGAAACTGGGTGGCCTCTCGGTCGGCAAAATCTACGGGTATCAGCGCCGCCGCTCCTTCGAGCATTCCGTATACGCGGATGTGGAATGGCTGGAACTCGATAATCTCCTGGCCACCGCGGACATCATCATCCTGTGTCTGCCGATCAATGCTTCGACCGAAAAGCTGATCGACCGCCGGCGGATTGGTCTCATTCGCGCTGACGCAACCGTCATCAATATCGGGCGCGGCGGCGTTCTGGATGAAGAAGCGTTTTACGAGGCGCTGCGGGATGGACGCATACGCGCAGCCGGTCTCGATGTCTTGGCGGAAGAACCGTCGGCCAGTCCCATCATGCGGCTCCCCAATGTCATCGTTACCCCCCACATGGCGGGGACGGCGGTCGAGATGCAGGAGATGCAGATCGGCGGCGCCATCGATGCAATTGCCGATTTCGTCCAGCGCAGGGTGCCGCGGCGTCTGGCCAACCCGGCTGTTTTGAGCTCTCCCCAACTTCGCGCCGAGTGGCTGCGGGCCGGCTGAACAAGAGATCAATCGATGTCGATAATCCTTCTTTCCGCCGGTGGCCCATCCGGCCTTTCGCCTCGCCCACCGCTTCCTCCGGAGATTCTCGAACGCGGAGACCCGGTCATCACGGGCCACACCTACCACTCCGACAGCGGGGTCAGCTGTGTCGTTTGGGGTGCGACACCCTATCGGATCCGGCCAAAGCAGCGTCCCGATTTCGAATTCTCCATCCTGCTGGAGGGCGAGGTGGTGCTCACGGCCGGAGATGGAACGGACACGGTCGTGAGCGCGGGTGACGCCTTTGTGCTGCCGCCCAGCTTTACCTACCAGTGGGGACAGACGGTGCCGGTCCTGAAATTCGCGGTGAGCTTCACGCCGGCCCGACCAGCGGCCCCCGGCTCGGTCTTTACGCCAATCCGCCTTGCCTCGCTGATGGCCGAAGTCATCGGAGCGTCCGAACAGGTTCTGTTCGAGGAACCGACGGGTCGCTTCCGTGTCATCCGAAGGGACTTTGCCGCGGGGGCCCCCGCTTCTCGCCTGGAGCCCGGCCAAAACCTCGTGAAAGTGCTGAAGGGGTCGGTCTCGCTTGCGGAAGAGGCCGGCGACGCCCTGGTGCTGGAGGCGGGGCAGGCGGCTTTCGTCCCGGTCGGGGAAGACTGCCAAGTGAGTGCGACGCCATCAGCTCGGCTGCTCATCTGCAATGTTGGTCCTGAATCTTAGAGAAACACTTGGAGCTTCCATGTCTATTCAACCGCCCAATGAAGTCTTCGACCCCTATGAGCGTCTTGAGGTCCTCGGCCTGAAGCTTGACACGCGGAAGCTGCGTGCGGAATGGTTTCATGCCACACGCCGCTCCGGCGATCTCCTGTTCACCTCGGGGCAGGTCGCGCACAATGCCAGCGGCCCGCTTTATAGAGGCCGGTTGGGTGCCGAGCTGACGGTAGAACAAGGCCAGGAAAGCGCTCAACTGGCCATGTTGAACGTTCTCTCGCTTGTGCATCAGAGCACCGGCGACCTGCGTCTCTGGCGCGCGTTCAAGATCAGCGTCGCCGTCTCGGCCACGCCGGATTTCGCCGAGATCGGTGAGGTGGTGAATGGCGCATCGCTGCTGCTGGTCAATGTTTTCGGGCCGATCTTCGGTGCACATCTGCGGACCGGCCATAGCAATGTCGCCCTGGCAGGCGGCTCGGCCGTCGAAGTGGAAGCGATCTTCCAGGCACGCAACTGACGGATCGGTCATGCAAGACTACGCATTGGTAATCGAGCCGGGCTACGCCGACCACAGTATCGAACGCGACCTCCTGTTGCAGGTCGGGGTCGTGCTTCGGCGGTTGCCGGCCGATCTGCCGGCCGGGCAGCGCAACGATCTGCTGGCGGGCGCCAGGATCCTGTTCGTCCGCGACACGCGCTTCGATGCGCAGCTCCTGGCATTTTGCACCAATGCCCTTGGCCTCGTGCGCTACGGCGTTGGTGTGGACGGGGTGGATCTCGAGGCGGCCCGCGCGCAGAAGATCATGGTCGCCAACATTCCCGACTATGGGGCCGATATCGAAGTGGCCGATCATACGCTGGCTCTCTACCTCGCCGTCGCACGTCGAATCGTCACCAGGGACGCGGCGGTTCGTCGTGGCACGTGGGGGGTGGGGCAGGCGGAACTCGTCCATCGCATCGCTGGCCAGACGCTGGGGCTGGTCGGCTATGGGCGCATCGCGAAGGCGGTTCACCGGCGCTTTACGGCCTTCGGCATCCAGGACGTGCTTATCCACGATCCTTTCCTGTCACGGGAGCAGGCAGCGTCCAATGGAGTGGAACTGGTCGAGCTGCCCGAACTCGCCGCGCGTTCGGACATCATCTCCTTGCATGCGCCGGGTGGCGATCCGGCAAAGCCGCTTGTGGACCAATCGTTCCTCGCGCGGATGAAGAAGGGTGCGATCCTGATCAACACGTCGCGTGGCTCCCATGTCGATGAAACGGCGCTGGCGGCCGCGCTTTCCTCGGGGCATCTCATGGGGGCGGGCTTGGACGTGCTGAGCAAAGAGCCGCCTGCGCGGGACAATCCCCTGCTGCAACTGAACCAGGTGGTGCTGAGCGATCATACCGGCTGGTACTCGGAGGCCACCGTCTCGACGCTGCAGCGGCGCGCGGGAGAGGAGGCGGTGCGAATTCTACGGGGCGAGAAACCTCTCAATTGGGTGAATCCATGGTGATGGAGCAACAGAGCAGTTCCCCGTTCCGCCTCGACGGGCGCAAGGCGCTTATCACCGGCGGAGGTTCTGGGCTGGGATTTGCCATGGCATCCGCCCTGGCTGCCGCCGGTGCCCGCGTGGTTCTGGTCGGCCGCAACGCGGAGAAGCTCGCAAGGGCCGTGCGGTGCCTGGACGAGCAGGGCGCAGCGGCGGAGTGGATTTCTGCGGACCTGACCGACGCTGAAGCATGTGCCGCCGTAATCGACCAAAGCGAGGCACAATCCGGAGCGGTGGACATCCTCGTCAACAATGCCGGCATCCAGCATCGCGCGCCAGCGATGGAGTTTCATCCCGATGATTGGAACCGCGTGCTCGACACGAATCTGGCCGCACCATTCCGGATGATGCAGCGCGCTGCCCGCACGATGAGCGCGCGCGGCGGCGGGAAAATCATCAACACGATCTCTGTCCTTGCCGATCTGGGGCGTCCGACGGTGGCGCCATATTCGACCGCAAAGGCGGGGCTCAAGATGCTCACCCGTGCCCTCGCGGTGGAGTGGGGGCCGCTGAACATCCAGGTGAACGGGATCGCGCCAGGTTATTTCGCCACGGAGATGAACACGGCACTCGCGGAGGACCCGGTATTTTCCGGCTGGCTGGAAAGCCGCACCCCGATGCGGCGCTGGGGACGGCCCGAAGAGGTCGGGCCGGCTGCAGTCTTCCTGGCCGCGCCGGCGTCCGACTTCGTGACCGGCCATGTGTTGTTCGTCGATGGCGGCCTCACGGCGGCTATTTGAAATCTTCTCCCATAGAGCTCGAAAGGCTTATCCTCCCTATGCCCTTTGTCATCCGCAATCACGACAACCAAAACAACGCCATCGTCGATGCATCGAACCCGGTGCTTCCTGAAGTCTATTTCAACCTGTTGCGCTGCGAGCCCGGCACTCCTGTCAGCCTTACGGTGCCTGACACCGAGATCGTTGCAGTCGTCATGTCTGGCACCTGCAATATCGATGTCGACGACACCCGTTTCGAAGCGGTCGGCAAGCGGCGCTCCATCTGGGAAGGAAAGGCGGATTCCGTCTATGCCGGCACTGGCCGCCGCATGGTGTTCGAAGCAATCGGCGGGCCTGTCGAGATCGCGCTTGCCGGGGCATCGTCGAAAGCCGATTTCGCTCCTTTCCGGATAACGCCCGAAGAGGTTGAAAGTGTCGTCGTCGGCTCGTCGCAAACCAAGTCGAAGCGCGAGATCTTCCATATTCTCGGCCAGAATGCCACGGATCGTGTGGCGTCGCTTCTGGTAAGCGAACTATATTGCGAGGAGGGGTGCTGGTCGGGCTATCCGCCGCACAAGCATGACGAGGATAGGGAAGGCGAGACCAGCCACGCCGAACTATACCATTACCGCTACAACCCGCCGAGCGGCTTCGGCGCTCAATTACACTACGAGCCGGGCGAAACGCCCCGTGCGGAGATGGTTCTCAATGGCGATACCTATCTGCTTCCCAGCGGGTACCATCCCACGGTCGCGTCTCCCGGCCATCAGGGCTATGTCTTTACCATCCTTGTAGGCCGCACCCAGCGCGGCCTGGTTCAGTATTTCGATCCCGCCCATGACCACCTTGTGAGCCGCATCCCGGGCATCGCCGGCATGCGCGACAAGTTCAAATAGGATCGCTGCGCGACAGGCATTCAAATAGGATCGCTGCGCGACAGGCAGTTGTCACCGCCCTGATTCATGTGCTGCGAAGGGACGGGCGAAAACCTCGCCCCTTCAGTCGGATTCAATGGCCGGTCTCGCTGGTTGTGAGAAGGCCGCTGGCATGCTTTATCGGCGGAACGAAACGCGCATCTCGCCGATAGGTCGGTGCGCGAACTCCTCGGCGCGCCGAGGGCGAAGGGCATGGGCAGCTTAGCCCGGCTTCATAGAACGTCTGTCGCGGCCATGCCGCGCGGTATGTAGGGAACTCAATCGAAGGAGGATCGGTCGGTCATTCCGGCATCTCCTGGCTGGTGCAGAGAACCGGCCAACCGCTCGCTGCCTGACATCACCGACAGTTATCTCGCCCGCAGCCCATCTATTCCGTCNATCTTATNGCGATTGCTCGCAGCGCCGCCGGTNGCCGGGGAGTGCCGGCGAGGCATTTTTGTTATTANTGAACTATTTTGCGATAAAGGTGGAACGATGCTGCTTGCAGGGCGTTTCGTGCTGTTACCCATAATGTGGGATATGGGGGCAATTCTGCATTGCCTAGCTCAGGTGATCTTCTGGCGGCGAAGGACTGCCGGCATATAGTGAAATCGGGATAGACGATGTCGAATGTGGAAGAATTTCCGGCTCCGGCCCGCAAACTGAGCGAGTATGATGCGCTGTTGATGGCGGCACCCGGCGTACTCGATGCAATTCCGGGCGCGGTGTATCTGTGCGACAGTGAAGGTTGGCTCGTCCGCTACAATAAGGAGGCGGCGGAGCTTTGGGGAAGAACTCCTTCGCTCGACAAGCGCGAACGTTTCTGCGGTTCGCATCGTCTCTTCCTGCCGGACGGTACGCTGCTGCCGCACGAAGAGTGCCCGATGGCGGTAGCCGTTAGCACGGGTAGCGCCACACGAAATGCCGAAGTTGTCATAGAGCGCCCGGACGGCTCGCGCATGGTTGCACTGGTGAACATCCGCCCTCTCAGAGATCATGATGGCACGATCCAGGGGGCGATAAACTGTTTCCAGGACATTTCCGCGCATAAAGCGATGGAAGAGGAACTGCACCGCAAGAACGCCGATCTGGAGGATTTTTTCGAGAACGGCGCCATCGCGCTCCATATCGTGGATGCCGATGGAATTATCCAGCGTGCGAACAAGGCCGAGTTGGCGTTACTAGGCTACACGGCCGAGGAATATATCGGACGGCACATTGCGGAGTTTCACGCGGACCAGGCTGTTATCGATGACATCCTCCACAAGCTCTCGTCCGGCGAAAAGCTCGACCGCTGTCCGGCACGCCTTCGTGCCAAGGATGGTTCGATCAGAGAAGTTCTGATCACGTCCAGCAGCCGCCGCGAAAACGGAAAATTCGTAAACACCCGTTGTTTTACAACCGATCTGACCGAGCTTCGCTCGGCCGAGAAGGCGCGCCGCGAAAGCGAGGATCGTCTGGCGGCAACCTACGAAGCCGCTACGATAGGGATCGCCGAAACGGACGCCGAAGGGCGGCTGCTTCGCGTGAACGACGCGTTCTGCAGGATGCTCGGGCACACGCGCGAAGAGCTCCTGGCTATGACCTTTTTCGACTTCACCCACGAGGAGGACCGGCCAGAGGACGCCGCCCTTTACGCACGGCAGATCCACGGGAATGTTGGCAGCTATGCCCTGCGAAAGCGTGCGATGAGGCGTGACGGCACGATCGTTTATGTCGACGTCCACAGCTCATCGGTGCGAGATGCAAAGGGAAATTTTCGCTACGGGGTGCGCGTTCTCCAGGACGTGACCATCATGAAGCAAATGGAGGACCAGCTGCGCGAGAGCGAACGCCACATGCGCGACCTCCTCGAAGCACTCCCTGCGGCTGTCTATACCACCGACGCGAGCGGTCGCATCACCTTCTACAATAAAGCTGCGGTCGAAATGTCCGGACGGACGCCTCAACCCGGGGACCTCTGGTGCGTGACTTGGCGCCTCTTCAGCCCTGATGGCACCCCCCTTCCGCACGAAGCCTGTCCGATGGCCGTGGCGCTAAAGGAAAATCGCCCGGTTCGGGACGCTGAAGCGATAGCAGAGCGGCCCGATGGAACGCGCATCCCCTTCATTCCTTATCCGACGCCGCTTCATGACGCTGACGGGAAGCTGATCGGTGCCATAAACATGCTTGTCGATATCACTGAGCGCAAGCACGCCGAGAACAGGCAGAAGGTCCTCATCGACGAACTCAACCATCGGGTCAAGAACACGCTGGCAACGGTACAGTCCCTGGCATCGCAGACCGCGCGCCACTCAGAACATCTTCAGGATTTTTCCCTCAGGTTCGAAGCGCGCATGCTTGCACTGGCAAGAGCCCATGATTTGCTGACGAAGCGCCATTGGGAGGACATGCCGCTGGACCTGTTGGCCCGTGAGGTGCTTACGGCGCTCGCGGGAGAAGCGGCCAAGCGCATTTCCATCGATGGTCCGCCGATCAAGCTCAATCCACGAACCGCGCTCAATCTCACAATGGTTCTGAACGAACTTGTCACGAATGCCGTCAAATACGGTGCATTGTCATCGGAGGCGGGCACGCTGTCGGTCGTCTGGAGACTTCAAGGGGATGCACACGTCGCGGAAATCAAGCTCGACTGGCAGGAGCAAGGTGGTCCGATCGTGACACCGCCAACACGACGCGGACTTGGCACCCGACTGATGGAGCGTTGTATCGAGCGCGATCTCGGAGGGGACTTTGACCTTGAATTCGATCCCCCGGGCGTATCCTGTCACATCTCAATCCCATTTTCCTCGGTGAATGCATGACCGAACTATCAGGCCTCAAAGTCTTCCTGGTCGAGGACGAGGGCGTCATCGCGTTGCTGATCGAAGACATGCTGCAGGATCTTGGGTGCGAGATCGCGGCCACAGCGGCGAACCTCGCCGAGGCGCGTGAGATCGCAGCAACGGCAGAGATCGAGCTGGCAGTGTTGGACGTCAATGTGGATGGCCAGCCCATATTCCCGGTCGCGAAGATCCTCCGCGACCGCCAAATACCGTTTGTATTCAGCACAGGCTACGGCGTGAGTGGCCTGACATCCGAGTTCGACGGAGCTGTGGTGCTGGGTAAACCCTTTTCCAAGAAGGAACTTCAGGAAACGATGTCCCGGGCGCTTAAGCGCTGACATCCGCCCCGACGGGTGGGGGCAAGCGGGTCTGAGGTCGACCCCTGCCCGATAGATTTCCAGATTTCGCGCTATGGAACCGGATTGGTCAATGCCATCCGGTCTCGCTCAGGCAGCCCTTGCGCTCAATGCGCAAGGGATTCATGAATCGTCCGGCGAATGCGCTCGCGCTCCTCTTCGCCGATTTCGGCCGACATGCGGATATCGTGAGCTATTTCCGCAGGCCGCTTCAAGACGATGATCCGGTCGCCGATATCGAATGCTTCATTGATCGAGTGCGTGATGAACACGGCGGTTTTCCCGTTTTCCCGCACCAGCCGGGCAAATTCGGTCCGCAGCCGCTTCGAAGTGATCTCGTCGAGCGCCGAGAACGGCTCGTCACACAGGAGCAACGGCGCGTCGGTAGCGAATGCCCGGGCGATCGACACTCGCTGCCGCATGCCGCCTGATAGTGCATGCGGATAGTCGTGTTCGTGCCCCTTAAGGCCGAGTTTCTCCAGCCACTGCATGGCACGGGCTGTGCGCTCCGCCTTCGGCAACTCGAGCACCTCCAGCCCGAGTTCGACATTGCGCAGCGCCGTACGCCAAGGCAGCAGGCGATCGCTCTGGAAGACGATCGCCATCTTGCCGCGGAACCAGTTGAACTGCTCGAACGGGTTCTGGCCCATGACGGACACCTCGCCGGCACTCGGCGACATCAGCCCGGATATCATGTTGAACATGGTCGACTTGCCGCAACCGGTCTTGCCGAGCAGTGCGACCAGCTGCCCCTTGTTGATGTCGAGGTTCAACCGGTCCACGGCAACGAGGGAGCCGAAAGCTTTCCGGACATCCTTGAAGCGGATCGTCACTTCGTCGGGTTTTCCAGCCGGATCGGCAGTCGGGTGAGAAATCTCGGTTGTACTGATCACAGCGAACGCTCCGATACGGCGCGGTAGCGAAAGGCAACCCGCTCGATAAAGGTCAAGAACGACTGAAAAAGAAGGACGAAGAAGACGAGCTGCAAGGTCCATGCAAGCGCGCCGGCCATGTCGAACAACTGCTGCTGCTGGAGGAGCTGATAACCGACGCCGCCTGACGACCCGACGAGTTCGGCCACCACGACCACGCGGCTGGCATTGCCCAGGTTGACTTTCCAGGCGGTAAGAATCTCCGGCAACACGGCAGGCAGAACCATGGCCATGAAGAATTTGCGCCGGTTGGGCCGGAAGCTCATGACCATTTCCAGCAGGTCCTTGTTCATGCCCCGCAACGCGCCGACCACCTGGAAGGTGAAGGCCGGCAATGTCGTGACAATCATGATGAACAGGATGCGGAATTCCACGCCATGGAACCAGATGATGGCGAAAACCACCCAGCTAAGCGCCGGCACGCCCTGAAAGAAGATCAGCACCGGGGTCAGAAGCCGGTCGAGCACCTGGAACTGCACGATAAGCACACCCAGAAGGACACCGATGACGAAAGCGCCAAAGAGCCCGCCCAGAATGCGCAGTGCCGTCGCCAGAACGCTGGAAAACTGCGACCATGTCGTCAGGATTTCCACCACCCGCGCGAACACGTCGATGAGAGACGGGAAAAGGTAGGGTGGAAAGAACAAGGATGCGATCTGCCAGCAGGCCGCAATCAGGACGAATGGCGCGACTGTCCAGAACAGTCTTCGGCCCGCGTCGAACATGAGTGAGCCTTCAGTCGGAGTGCCCGTCGTAGTGCTCACTGCGTGTCCCCGCCTTGGTAGATGGTGGCGTCGGTCGGCATGGAGGGGAAATACTCGATCTCAAGCCCCACCTCGTAGACCTTCCTGATTTCATCGGCGATGTCGCGCGCCCATTGGACGTTCAGGCCAAGGCGATCATTGGCCTTGATCAATTCCGCATAGTTCACCGAGACGTCGCTTGCTCCCCCGGCAATGATCTCCCCCGCTTCCTCCCGATTGGCCTGGAGCCAGTCGGCTGCGTCCTTGTACGCGGCGTAGAGCGCAGCCACGGTCTCCTCATTACCCTCGATCCAATCGCGATGTGCCGCGACGCCGAGATAGGGGATATTGGGCGAGCCCGCGAATTGCTCCCATGTGCCCTTTATATTCAGATCAAGGGAGCGGATGTTCGGATTCTGCGCCATCAGTGACGTGTATCCTGGCTCCCAAAGCTGGACCGCAGCGGCACGATCGGCCATCACATAGCCGACAAGGCCCGGCGTGGCCGTGTTCACGGCATTCACCTTCGACAGGTCGAGGCCCTGCGCCTCGGCCAGCCAGCGGAACATCTGATAATTCGTGGTGCCCGTGGCGGCAGCCAGATCCTGTCCGGCGAGATCGCCCAGGCTTTGGACCTCGTCCCGGGTGGTTACCACCGCGCCCCAGAAATCGAACAGGTTGAAGAGGTATGTCGCTTCGACACCACGCGCCTCGGCCAGGCCGACGGTGAGCAACGCTGCGCTGCCGCCGATCTTGAACTCGCCCGAGTTGAACTGGGCGGTATATGCATCGGGGGTGCGTTCGGCGAAGGTGATGTTAAGGCCGTGCGCAGCGTCAAATCCCTGCGCTTTGATGATCGGCGGCAGGAATGCGCCGAGCGAGGGTGGTCCGAAGACCACGATCGAGAGGTCTGTGAGCTTCTCCTGCGCGTTTGCACCGAAGGACAGAAGAACAGTGGATGTCGCCAGGATGGCGGCAAAAGCCGAACGCATTGTCTACTCCTCCTTGAGCCGCTTGGAATGAGGCAGAGCGCCTGCGGCACTACGATAAACCTCCTCCACGGTAGAATTGGATTGCCTTAATGTCAAATAAATCATACTTCAATCCACCAAATGGGAGGGAAATGGAATGATACAATTGCGCTTCTCCGAAACTGAACGCACAAATGCACGCCCTTTGCGAGCCTTGCTCTCAGAGGCAAAAGGCTACTGCCGAGTGATTGTAACAGTGCATTGCTCCTTGTCATGCGGGACTGACCTATGATCACTGCGGCTGCGTTCGCATTCATCCTGCTCGGTGCTGCCATCAAGGGCATCATCGGCATCGGCTTGCCGATGATTGCTATCCCGATGCTCACACTGGTTGTAGGGCTCCAGGACGCTCTCGCGATCGTGGCCTTGCCGATGCTCGTCGCGAATGCCTGGCAGGTATGGCAGTTTCGCAATGGGGGTGCCGAGCGCGTGCCAATGGGCAGTTTCCTCCTGTCCGGCGCCGTCGGCCTGACGCTTGGCACCTGGCTGCTGGCAAGCGTGCCCGGCGCTTGGCTCGAAATGATGCTGGGCCTTCTGCTTGTTGCCTATCTCTACCAGCGCTTGGCGAGCCCGGACCTTACCTTACCGAAGCAGCAGGCCGTCAGGCTCGCGCCGGTCGCAGGCTTTTCTTCGGGAGCGCTGCATGGCGCGACCGGCATTTCAGGCCCGATCGGCATCACCTACTTCCATTCCATGCGGCAGACCCGGCCTGACTTCATCTATTGTACCGGCCTCATGTTCCTCGGCTTCACCGTGATCCAGGTGCCGATGCTCGCGACCGCGGGTTTCCTGACAACGAAAACCTTGCTGATCGGACTTATCTGCATCCCTGCGGTCATTCTGGGGCTTGCGCTCGGAAATGCGGCAGCCTCACGGGTCGATGCCCGGCTTTTCGACAGGCTTGTCTTCGTTGTCCTTCTATGGACGTCGCTTTCGCTGCTGTGGCCAACGGTGTCAGGCTGGCTGGGCATCGTGTGAACCCGCGATGACCGAACAGAAAAGGCCCCGATGCGGGGCCTTTTCTTTCATCGAATTGATTGGACGCCTATTGCACCGTGATGTTGTTCGCCTCGACGACAGCCTTCCATCGGGGCAGGCTGCCTTCGATCTCGGTCCGCAGAATGTCTGGGCCGTCACCGGCCGGCTGCATGCCGAGACCCTGCAGCCGCTCCTGAGCGACGGGATCTTTCGCTGCCGCAGTGATCGCCTCGCTCAGCTTCTCGATGATTTCCGGCGGCGTGCCGGCGGGCGCGAAGATGCCTTGCCAGTTCTCCACGGCGAAATCCTTGAGTTCCGTCGATTCGGCCACGGTCGGAACTTCCGGCAGCAGCGGCGAGCGCTCGGCAGTGCTCACCGCAAGGACGCGGATTGCGCCGCTTTCCTGGTGCGCCATCAGGGAGGCGGCCATGCTCCACATCGCGTCGACGTGGCCGCCGACCAGATCGGTCACGGCCGGCCCGGCACCCGGATAAGGCACGTCGACCCAATCGAGCCCCATCTTGTCGCGGAAAAGAAGGCCGGTGAGATGATTGCCCCCGCCGACGCTGGGCGTGCCCACGGTGATTTCGCCAGGACGTGCCCGCACGAGTTCGACGAAGTCCTGGATCGTCTGGACTTCAAGGTCCTTGCGAACTGCGAGCACGACCGGAACGCGCGCGACCATCGCCACGGGCTCGAAGCTCGTAAGAGCGTCATAACCGGCATTCGGGTAGACGATCGGATTCGTGGTCAGCGTGTCTGACTGGATAAGCAGCGTGTACCCGTCCGGGTCGGAATCCGCGACATAGGCCGTGCCCTTGTTGCTGGCGCCGCCGGGCTGGTTTTCAATAACGACCGGCACACCGAGAGTCGCTTGAGCGGACTCAGCCACGATGCGCGCGACGCTGTCATTGGTCCCACCCGGAGCGAAGGGCACGACAAGACGGATCGGCCGCTCCGGAAAGCTTTGCGCAAGGGCGGCTCCGGCGAAAGATAAAGCCAGCGCTGCCGCGATCATCGCGCCGGCCGTTTGGCGCCGGGTCAGCATCGGTCGTGACATGGATCTTCCCGTCTTGGTCATTTCACTCCTCCGTCGTTTTTAGTCGATGATTTCTTTTTTCCGCCCTGGCTGGGCAGAGGCGGTAAAAGCTCTAGGATTCTCCTTCCACGATGATCTCCGCGCGTTTGCGCCGCAGCCGCGGCGAGACCATCGCCACGATTGCGATCAGGGCGAGCAGGAGAAGCGTGGCACTGATGGGACGCTGGAAGAAGATCATCGGGTCGCCGCGCGAGATGATCAGCGAGCGGCGCAGATACTCTTCCATCAGTGGTCCGAGGACGAAGCCAAGAATAAGCGGCGCGGGCTCACAGCCCCAGCGCAGGAGCACGTAGCCGATCAGACCCATGCCCGCCATGATGTAAAGATCCGCGGCATGCAGTCCGATGCTGTAGGTGCCGACCGTGCAGACGCCGAGGATGATCGGCACCAGATGGCGATACGGTATCGTGAGGATCTTCACCCAGATGCCGACCAGCGGAAGGTTGAGCACCAGCAGCATCAGGTTGCCGAGCCACATGGAGGCAATCACGCCCCAGAAAAGTTCCGGGTTGGCACTGATGAAGGTTGGCCCCGGCGTGATGCCCTGGATGAGCAAGGCACCCAGCATCACCGCCATGATGGCGTTGCCCGGTACGCCGAGCGTCAGCATTGGGATGAACGAGGTTTGCGCGGCCGCGTTGTTCGCGGATTCCGGGCCGGCCACCCCCTCGATCGCGCCGTGTCCGAATTCCTCCTTGCGTGATGAAAGACGCTTTTCGAGTGAATAGGACGCGAAAGATGCGATGATCGCGCCAGCACCCGGCAGCACGCCGAGAAGTGAGCCGAGAAATGTACCGCGCACCACTGGCAACCCGGCCCGGCGAAGATCCTGTCTGGTCGGGAAGAGACCTTTGACCTTCGCAACGACCGGGCGTTGCTCCACCGGCGTTTCGAGGTTGCGCAGGATTTCTGCCAAGCCGAAGACCGCGATCGCAAGGCCAGTGAGTTCGACACCATCCTCGAGCAGCGTTAGGCCGAACGTATAGCGGAACTCGCCGGTATAGATGTCCCGCCCCATCGTGCCGATCAGAATGCCGAGAAAGGTCATGGCAAGGGCCTTGGTGGGCGAACCATGGGCAAGCGTGACCGAGAAGATGAGACCCAGGACGACCAGCGAGAAATATTCCGGCGGACCGAAGCTCAGGGCAAAGGACGCGAGCGGCGGCGCCACCAGAACGATGAGCACGGTCGCGACTGTGCCTGCGAAGAAGGAGCCGATCGCCGCAGTTGCCAAGGCGGCGCCAGCCCGGCCCTTCTTTGCCATCTGGTGCCCGTCAATTGCAGTCACCGCTGCTGCTGCTTCGCCCGGCAGCTTGATCAGGATGGCTGTCGTCGAGCCGCCATATTGCGAACCGTAGAAAATGCCCGAGAGCATGATCAGTGCAGAGGTCGGCGACATCCCGAAGGTCAGCGGCAGGAGCAGCGCGATCGTCGCCAGCGGACCGAGTCCCGGCAGGATGCCCACTGCCGTACCGACGAGTACTCCGACGAAGCAGTAGAACAGGTTCGTCAGCGACATCGCGGTCGTCAGGCCGAGCGCTACATTGGAGAGAAGATCTTCCATGCTCAGAGAATCCAGGTTCCGAAAAGCCGAAGCGGCAGGCCGAGACCCCAAGCGAAAATCGCAAGACAGCCCAGCGTGACGAGGACGGTGGAAAGCACGGCTCCGCGCCAGGTCATATCGCGGCTGGCGAATGCGCCCATGATCACGATCAGCGCCGTCGCTGGCACGAGTCCGAGCCCGGTGATGGTCAATGCGAAGACGATGGGACCTCCGAGCGTGAGAAGCGCCCCCCGCCAGGGAATCGGATGCTGATCCTCCTCAGGGTCTTCAGCCCTTGCGCTGCGAAAAGCCTGGAGGATGACGATCAATCCCATCATCCCCATCAGGAGCGATACGATGAGCGGAAAGAAGCCAGGACCCATGCGCAGAGGTGTCCCGATGGTATGCACCATCGAGTGGCCGGCAAAGAGTGCCGCGATACCGACGAAGACCAACCCGGAGAAGAGGTCCTTCCGGTTCGCCGCCGTTTTCGTGTCTGACTTCGGCATGTCGTTTCTCCTCCCATCGCGTTTCGACGCGGTGGCATCAATGATGCGCGGCTCGCGGCTGATCAGCGCTCGGCCAGCTTTCTTTCGGATTCGTCGGGATCGACCCGTGTTTCCGGCTTGAGCGCCGGCACCTGGAGGCGTGCCGATAACCGTCCGTTTTCGAGGTAGTCGCCTTCCGCCGCCCGCTTCGCTGCCTCGTCCCAGATGCGGTGCCAAGCCCCCAGCGAATATCCATGCCAAGGGCTCTGCGGAACGAGACGTGGCAGCCCCATCTCTTCCCAGATGGCCTTAGCACGTTCCATGTATTCCTTGCCTGGAAGGGCGAGCGGCGGCATGGGCGACTTCATGGTGGCATCGATCAGAAGACTTGAGTCTTCCTCGCCTTCCGCCTCGCGCTTCGGCCCGTGACCTTGTCCGCGATGCGGCAGCAGCTGCATGTCCGCAACCGGGTTGGCCCGATAGGCCATGGCCCAGAGAATCGCATCTGGGCTGTCCACGTCTATGTCCTCGTTGACGGCGATGCAGATTTTTCCGCAGTCGCCCTTGAAATAGGCCGCGCCATAAAGCGCCCGCCAGATCTCGGTGCGCGGTGTTCCGGTTTCGACAGTTACGACGGTTACGCGCAAGAGGCCGGTCAGAGGCTCGTGCAACGAGACCTTCTTCACTCCCTTGATGCTCATGGTGGACCTGAGGTGGTGCAGGAAGAGCGGCTCGTAAGCGACGCGTTTGATGACGCTGGATTCGGAAGGCGCGACCTGGCTGATATAGGAAGGAATGACCGCATCCTTGCGCCGCGTGACCGCGGTCACGCGCATAGGCATATTGTATTCTTCGAGCGCGACATGACCGTGGCTTTCGCCGAAAGGACCTTCCGGTTCCACCTTCGTGGTGTCGATCCAGCCTTCGATGACCACTTCCGCCTCCGCAGGCACCATCAATGGGACCGTGCGTGCGCGAACGACATTGATCGGGGCACCCGCCAGGCCACCCGCGACGTCAAACTCGTC
>Ga0065721_10001381_pt1 | contig 24907 bp, 23 predicted proteins | sample Mesricmetagenome_FD_59108 | JGI IMG/M metagenome (GOLD analysis project Ga0065721, IMG submission 59108) | Mesophilic microbial community from rice straw/compost enrichment Sample: eDNA_1 v2 (version 2) | ecosystem: Engineered > Solid waste > Grass > Composting > Bioreactor | place: USA: Davis... | reverse complement strand
ACCATTCCCTGCGCGACGCGACGTCCCAGGGCCGGGGGCCGGGGGACAGGATGACGGGGTGACGCGATCCGACGTGGGCTTCCGGTCCGAGCGGGGGCCGGTCCTCCTCGCCATCATGCTGTCGAACCTCCTCATCGCGATCGACATCGCGGTGCTGTCGACCGCGGTGCCCACGGTCGTCGCCGACATCGGGGGCTTCGAGGCGTTTCCCTGGCTGTTCACGACCTATCTCCTGGCGCAGGCGGTCACGGTGCCCGTCTACTCGAAGCTCGCCGACATGTTCGGAAGGAAGCCCATCCTGCTGTTCGGGATCGGGGTGTTCCTCCTCGGGTCGATCCTCTGCGCGATCGCCCCGAGCATGCTCTTCCTCATCGTGTTCCGCGCCGTGCAGGGCCTCGGCGCGGGGGCGATCAGCCCGATGGTGCTCACCATCCCGGGCGACATCTACTCGATCGAGGAGCGCGCGCGGGTGCAGGGCTACCTGTCGAGCGTGTGGGCGATCGCCGCGGTCACCGGGCCGACAGTCGGCGGGCTGTTCGCGCAGTTCGTCGACTGGCGGTGGATCTTCTGGATCAACGTGCCGCTGTGCCTCCTCGCGGCGTTCCTCATCTGGCGCAACCTGCGCGAGGACTTCGCGCGCCGGGAGCACCGCATCGACGTCGCGGGCGCGACCCTGCTGACGCTCGGCCTCACCGCGCTCCTGCTCGGCGTCCTCGAGGGCGGGGTGGCCTGGGAGTGGACGTCGCCGGTGAGCCTCGCGGTCTTCGCGGTCGCCGCGGTGCTCCTGGTCGCGTTCGTCCTCGTCGAGCGCCGCGCCGCCGAACCGGTGCTGCCGGTGCGGGTGCTCACCCGCCGGGCGGTGCTGTCGGCGACGCTCACGGCGGGGTTCATCGGGGTCGCGCTCATCGGGCTCAACACGTATCTGCCCACCTACCTCCAGCGCAGCCTCGACATCGCCCCGGTCTTCGCCGGGCTCACCCTCGCCGCGCTCGCGATCGGCTGGCCGCTCGCGTCGACCCTCTCCGGTCGCTTCTACCTGCGTTTCGGGTTCCGCGCGACGTGCCTCACCGGCACCGCCGTGACGACGATCGCGGCGACCGCGCTCGCGCTTTCCGGACCGACCCCGGACCTCGTGCTCGTGCCCGTGCTGTGCTTCACGATCGGCCTCGGTCTCGGCTTCACGTTCGCGCCGATGCTCATCTCGGCGCAGTCGAGCGTGCCGTGGCAGGAGCGCGGGGTCGCGACGGGCGCGATCATGTTCCTCCGCAACGCGGGGAGCGCCGTCGGTGCGGCGGTGGCCGGCGCGATCGCGAACGCCGTCGTGGGGGCGCGCGGGGGCGACCCCGACGACCCGGCGACGATCATCGCGGCGGCGACGGCGGTGTTCGTGCTCGTCGCGGTGGCGGCGGCGATCACGATCCTCACGGTCTCGTTCCAGCCGGCCTCGCGCGGCGAGGCGCCGTCCGGCGCGGCTCCGCAGCCGGCGGGTTAGCGGGCAGGATGGGGGCATGCCTCCGTCCGCCCCGACCAGCCCGCACCCCCGGATGGACGAGCTCATCGCGACGCTCGAGCGCCTCCGAGCGCCGGGCGGCTGCGCCTGGGATCGCGACCAGACCCACGCGTCGCTCGTGCAGTACCTCGTCGAGGAGTGCGCCGAGCTCGTCGAGGCGATCGAGTCGGGCTCCGACGAGGAGCTCGGTCGAAGAGCTCGGCGACGTGACTCTACCAGGTGCTCTTCCACGCCGACATCGCGGCGGAGGAGGGCCGGTTCACGCTCGAGGACGTCGCCGAGCACATGACGCAGAAGATGGTCGGGCGGCATCCGCACGTCTTCGGCGACGTCGTCGCCGACACCCCGGATGCGGTGGTCGCCAACTGGGACGCGATCAAGGCCGTCGAGAAGGCGCACCGCACGAGCGTGCTCGACGGCATCCCGGCGGGGATGCCCGCGCTCGCGCTCGCCGACAAGACCCTCGGCCGCGCCGCGAAGGTCGGTGTCGCCGTGAGCCCCGGCGCCGTGCCGACGACCGAGGAGGAGCTCGGGGCGCAGCTGCTGGCACTCGTCGCGGGCGCCCGGGACGCCGGGCTCGACGCGGAGCGGGCGCTGCGGTCGGCGCTCCGCCGCCTGCGCGGCGAGGTCGTCGCCGCCGAAGACTCCCTGAACGGAGGTACCCATGGGTGAGATCCCCGCACCGCTCGCCAACCGCCACACCGCCGTGGTCGTCGTCGTGCTCGCCCTGCTCGGCGCGGCGTCGGCGATCGCGTCGGCGCTCGTGCCCGACTCCTCCCTCGTCGCGTGGCTCATCGTCGCCCGCCGCGTCGTGTTCGCGGTCGAGGCGGTCGGGATCGCTCTCGCGGTTTTCCTCGTCGCGCGCACCCTGGTCAGGCGATCGACGGCGACGTTCCTTCTCGGCCTGCTCGCCGTCGGCGGGCTCCTGCTCTTCGCGCTCGCGCAGGTCGGCGAGTCGCTCCCCGTCGTCGGGTGGGGCTTCGACCTGCTGCCGACGATCGTGACGGTGCTGCTCGTGTCGGCGTCGGCGGCGACGGCCCTCGGGTTCGTCCTGTTGGGCGTCGCGGTGCTGCGGCACGGGATCTGGCGGGGTCCGACCCGGTTCACCCTCCCGGTGGCGGCCTTCGTCACCGTCGCGGGTGCCTTCGTCGCGCCGCTCGCGTTCGCCCTGTGGTCGCTCGTCCTCCTCGGACTCGCATCCGGGCTGAACTCGCGGCGCGCGGTGGCGAACGCGGGCGTTCCGCAGGGGGCCGCTCCCGCGTAACGTGGCGGCATGCTCGTCGAGCACTTGGGGCACTCCCCGCGCATCCATCCCGACGCCGTCGTCGCGCCCGGCGCCGTCGTCAGCGGCGACGTCACGATCGGAGCCGACTGCCAGGTGCTGCACGGCGCCGTCATCAGCGCCGAGGGCGGCCCGATCGTGCTGGGCGAGCACGTCATCGTCATGGAGAACGCGGTGCTGCGCGCGAGCGCGTCCGACCCGTTGCGGATCGGCGACCACTGCCTCGTCGGACCGCTCGCGTCGACCTCGGGCGCCCGCCTCGGTGACGAGGTGTTCATCGCCACGGGCGCGCGCATCTTCAACGGCGCCGTCATCGGCGACCGCAGCGAGGTGCGGATCAACGCGGTCGTGCACCTGCGCACCGAGCTGCCGCCGGAGTCGGTCGTGCCGATCGGCTGGGTCGCCGTCGGCACCCCGGCGGAGATGTTCCCGCCCGACCGGCACGACGACATCTGGGCGCGGCAGTCGCAGCTCGACTTCCCGGGCTACGTCTTCGGTCTCGACCGATCGACGCCCGACCTGATGGTGCAGCTCACGGAGCGGTACGCACGGCACCTGTCCCGGCACGCCGACGACCGGCGCGTCAGCGAGTAGCGGCCGCCGCCCGCCGGATCCCGTCGACGAGGGCGGGCACGCCTCCGGTCCAGGGGGCGCCGTGCCCGGGCAGCACCCAGTGCGCGTCGACGCCGGCGAGCCGCTCGAGGACCTCGAGGGCTCCCGCCGGGTCGTCGGTGAACGGCGCCGGCTGCGGGCCCTCGACGCCCGTGAGCACGTTGTGCGTCGTGAGCGCGTCGCCGACGAAGAGCGCGTCGACCTCCGGCACGTGCACCGCGGCGCTGCCGGGGGAGTGCCCGGGGAGGGAGAGGATGCGCGGAGCCCCGGGCAGGTCGAGCACGTCGCCGTCGCGCACCTCGACGACCTCGCTGAGGTGCGTCGTGCGCAGGCCGCCGCGGCGCAGCGCCTCCCAGAGGAAGCCGAGCAGGGCGCCGAGCTTCTTCGGCTCGGGTCCCGTGGCGGGCGGCTTCGCGCCGCGCGCGCGGTCGGCGTCTCCTTCGTGCACGTAGACCGGAACGCCGGTCGTCCGTCGGAGTCGCTCCGCGAATCCGACGTGGTCGGAGTCGCCGTGGGTGAGCACGACGCCGCGGACGTCGTCGAGTCCGCGGCCGAGCGCCGCCAGCTCCCGCAGGAACGGCGTCCAGTGGCCGGGGAGGCCGGTGTCGATCACGGTGATGCCGGCGTCGGTGACGATGAGATGCACGGCGATGAGGTCGTTGCCGATGCGGCGAAGTCCGGGGGCGAGTTCCATGATGGCTAACATATGTAGCCATCATGGCTACTGTCAATAGCTATACTGGCGGACGTGCCCACCCCTGATCGGACCTCGCTTCCCGAGATCGTCGCCGCCGCCGTCGACCTGCTCGAGTCGGACGGCCTCGACGGCGTCACCATGAACGCGGTCGCCACGCGGGTCGGCGTCCGCGCCCCCTCGCTGTACAAGCGCGTCCGCAACCGCGACGGCCTCGTGCGCCTCGTCGCCGAGGACGCGCTCGCCGACCTCGCCGCCCGCATCGCCGCGCTCGCCGACCCGGACCGGCATCCCGACCCGGCCCGGCGCCTCGCCGCCCTCGCCCGCGACCTTCGCGCGTTCGCCCGCGAGCGCCCCGGCGGCTACCGGCTCATCTTCGCGCCCCCGGCGGGCGAGGCCGCGCTCGAGGTCGACGCCATCGCGCGCGCGAGCGCTCCCCTCCTCGCCGCGGCGGCCGAGCTCGCGGGGGAGGAGCACGCGCTCGAGGCCGCTCGCACCGTCACCGCGTGGGCGACCGGGTTCATCGCGATGGAGCTCGCCGGCGCCTTCCAGCTCGGCGGCGACGTCGACGACGCCTACGAGTACGGCCTCTCGCGCGTGCTGGCAGCGCTCAGAGTCGGATGACCTGGGGGCCGCCGAGCCCGTCGAGCACGTCGAAGCCGGCGTCCTGTGTCACGACCGGCAGACCGTGCACGAGCGCGATCGATGCGTTCCAGAGGTCGTTGACGTTGATGCGGCGCTGCTCCTCGACAAGCCGGTAGCGCAGCCGCGACCACTCGACCGCCGCATCGGCGTCGATCGGCACGACCTCGAACGCGCCGACAGAGTCGAGTGTCGCCATTCGCCGAGCGCGCGTGTCCGTGTCGCGGGCAGCGTAGACGCCTACCTGGAGTTCGGCGAGCGTGACCACACTGACGAGGAGCTCGTCGGGGAGCTCCGCGGTCGCGGCGGCGCGCCCCTGCTCCCAGGCGATGAGCGCGCTCGTGTCGAGGAGACCGTAGGTCGTCACAGGATCGGTCCGAGGTCGTCGGTCGTCTCGTCGGCGAGGCGCGCCAGGTCGTCGCGCAGGCCCGGGTCGGCGAACCGCACCGAGCGCAGGAGCTCGTCGCGCGGGATCGAGCGCCGCTTGCCTCGCCGGAGTGGCACGAGCGACGCCACCTCCACTCCGTTGACGGAGATCGTGATGTCTTCGCCGCGCTCGACTCGGCGCAGCACATCGGCGGTGTTGTTGCGTAGTTCGCGCACGGGGACCACGGTCATCCCGACAGTGCAGCCGTGCGTAGCAATCCGTAGCGGCTCGTCGCACATCCGGGGCACGACACAATAGGGGGGTGGCACAGCAGGTGAACCCGCCCCGCGGGATGCGCGACTTCCTCCCCGCCGAGAAGGCGCGCCGCGAGCGCATCCTCGCCGTCATCCGCGACGTGTACCGCCGCCACGGCTTCGACGAGATCGAGACCCCCGTCGCCGAGGACTCCGACCGCCTGCACGCCGGACTGGGCGGCGACAACGAGAAGCTCGCGTTCGGCATCATCAAGCGCGGCCTCACGCCGGAGGACTTCCAGAAGGCGCAGACGGCCCTCGACCTCGCCGACCTCGGACTGCGCTTCGACCTCACCGTGCCACTGGCGCGCTTCTACGCGAGCCACCGCGCCGAGCTCCCGAGCGTCTTCCGCGCGATCCAGATCGCGCCGGTGTGGCGCGCCGAGCGACCCCAGAAGGGCCGCTACCGCCAGTTCGTGCAGTGCGACATCGACATCCTCGGCGAGCCCGGGATGCGCGCCGAGGCCGAACTGCTCACCGCCTCCCTCGACGCGCTCGACGCGCTCGGGCTGCGCGACGGCTTCATCCGCGTCAACCACCGCCGACTGCTCACCGGGATGCTGCGCTCGCTCGGGTTCGCGGAGTCCGAGTTCGACGGCGNNCTCATCACGATCGACAAGCTCGACAAGGTCGGGCACGACGGNGTCGTCGCGGAGCTNCGCGANCGCGGCAGTCACCCCCGCGGCCGTCGACGCGTTGGAGAAGTTCTTCCGCCGCCCGCAGACCCTCGAGTTCCTCCCGTTCGGCGAGGCCGCCATCCGCAAGGCTCTCCCGGAGGGACCCGACGAGTCCGCGATCGCCGAGCTCGTCGCGGTCGGGGAGGCCGTCTCGGCGGCGCGCGGCATCGACCCCGGCGCGAACGTGCTCCAGTTCGACCCGTTCCTCGTGCGAGGCATGGGCTACTACACGGGCCCGATCTTCGAGCTCGCGCACCCGAGCGTCGACTACTCGCTCGGCGGCGGCGGCCGCTACGACGGGATGATCGGACGGTTCCTCGGGCAGGACGTCCCCGCGACCGGCTTCTCGCTCGGGTTCGAGAGGCTCGTCGAGCTCGTCGACCTCCCCGCGCCGGAGGGCGCCGAGGCGATCGCGCTCCTGCACGACGCCGACGTGCCGCTCGCCAACCTGCTGACCCTCAAGAGCGAGCTCATCGCCACCGGGGCGCGCGTGCGGCTCCAGCAGCGCACCAAGAACACGAAGGCCGCGCTCGAGGCGCTGGAGGGCGAGGGCTTCACGAGCTTCGCGTTCGTCGACGCGTCGACGACGCTCGCGACCCTCAACCTGCGGTCCCTCGGGGATTCCGCGCCGTCCTAGGATCGACCCGGGCACCGCCACCAGCCCGACCCCCCAACGAAGGAAGAGACATGTCTGCCATCGAAGCCGTCGTCGCCCGCGAGATCCTCGACTCGCGCGGGAACCCCACCGTCGAGGTGGAGGTGCTCCTCGAGGACGGCTCCGCCGCCCGCGCCGCCGTGCCGTCGGGGGCGTCCACGGGCGCGTTCGAGGCCTACGAGCTGCGCGACGGCGACGCCAACCGCTACGGCGGCAAGGGCGTGCTCACGGCCGTCGAGGGGGTCTTCGACGTGCTCGGCCCCGCGATCGAGGGCTTCGACGCGACCGACCAGCGCGTCATCGACGCCGAACTCATCGCCGCCGACGGCACCGACAACAAGTCGAAGATCGGNGCCAACGCGATCCTCGGCGTCTCGCTCGCNGTCGCNAAGGCCGCGGCCGACTCNGCCGACCTNCCGCTCTNCCGCTACGTCGGCGGCNCGAACGCGCACNNNCTGCCNGTGCCGCTCATGAACATCATCAACGGCGGCGCNCACGCCGACACCGCGCTCGACATCCAGGAGTTCATGGTGCTCCCCGTCGGTGCCGACTCCTTCGCGGAGGCGCTGCGCTGGGGCGCCGAGGTGTACCACGCGCTCAAGTCGGGCCTCAAGAAGAAGGGTCAGTCGACGGGTCTCGGCGACGAGGGCGGCTTCGCGCCCGACCTCCCCGGCGCCCGCGCGGCACTCGACTTCATCGTCGACGCGATCTCGTCGGCCGGCTTCGTCGCGGGCAAGGACTTCCTGCTCGGCCTCGACGTCGCCGCGACCGAGTTCTTCGAGCGAGGCGTCTACAAGTTCGAGAAGCAGGAGCTCTCGGCCGAGCAGCTCACCGACTTCTGGGCCGAACTCGTGAAGGACTACCCGCTCGCCACGATCGAGGACCCGCTCGCCGAGGACGACTGGGACGCCTACGTGCACCTCACGAAGACGATCGGCGACCGTGTGCAGCTCGTCGGCGACGACCTCTTCGTCACCAACCCCGCGCGTCTGCAGAAGGGCCTCGACCTCGGCGTCGCCAACTCGATCCTCGTGAAGGTCAACCAGATCGGCACCCTCACGGAGACCTTGGACGCGGTGTCGCTCGCGCAGCGCCACGGCTACACCGCCATCCTGTCCCACCGTTCCGGCGAGACCGAGGACACGACGATCGCCGACCTCGCGGTCGCGACGAACGCGGGTCAGATCAAGACCGGCGCCCCCGCCCGTTCCGACCGTGTCGCGAAGTACAACCAGCTGCTCCGCATCGAGGAGGAGCTCGGCGACGCCGCCGTCTACGCCGGCCGCTCGGCGTTCCCGCGCGCGAAGGCGTGAACCCGTCGGTGGTCGAGTAGCGCCACGGGCGCGTGTCGAGACCTGGCTCGCACGGTCGGGTCTCGACACGCCGCGTGGCGGCTACTCGACCACCGGGGCCTCTACCCTGGAGTGATGGCCCGACAGCAGCGACCGCCGCGTGAGCGCACCGAGCGCATCCCGGTCNCNCTGCCGCCGGAGCCGCGNGCGGCNGCGTGGGCCCGCAACTTCCGCTTNTCCGGGTTCACCCTCGCGGTGCTCGTGCTCATCGTCGCGGCGCTCCTCGTGCTCGCACCGAGCCTCAAGACCTTCGTCGAGCAGCAGCAGCAGATCGCCGCGCTCGAGGAGTCGGTGCGTCTCGCCCAGGAGCAGGTCGACGGCCTGCGTTCCGAGATCGACCGCTGGAGCGACCCCGCCTACGTCGAGTCGCAGGCGCGCGACCGGCTGTACTACGTGTACCCGGGCGACATCACCTTCCTCGTCATCGGTCACGAGGACGCCGGCTTCACCGACGACGGGCTCCCGATCAGCGACGAGATCCAGACGACGCGCGTCGACTGGGTGCGCGCGCTCCTGTCGACCGTCTACGAGGCGGGCCTCACCGAGGCGCTGCCCGAGCAGATCCCGAGCCCGCGGCAGGGGGATTGATGCGCCCGCCCTACCCGCCCCCGACGGATGCGGAGATCGCCGTCGTGTCCGCGCAGCTCGGCCGACCGGCCCGCGGCGTCCTCGGCATCGCCGCGCGCTGCGTGTGCGGCAACCCGACGGTCGTCGCGACGGCCCCGCGGCTGCCCGACGGAACGCCGTTCCCGACGCTCTACTACCTGACCCACCCCGCGGCGACGGCGGCGATCTCGACGCTCGAGGCGACGGGGGTCATGGTCGAGCTCACGGCCGAGCTCGCCGATCCGGAGGTCGCGGCCGCCTACCGCGCGGCGCACGAGAGCTACCTCGCCGACCGCGACGCGATCGAGTTCGTCGAGGAGACCGCGGGGTTCTCGGCCGGCGGGATGCCCGACCGGGTGAAGTGCCTCCACGCCCTCGCGGGGCACGCGCTCGCCGCCGGGCCCGGCGTGAACCCGATGGGCGACCGCGCGCTCGAGCTGTGCCGCTGGTCGCCCGACCGCTGCGAGTGCGCGGAGCCGGGAGCCGCGCTCGCCGGATGAGGCGCTCGCTGCCCGCCGCCGTCGCGGCGCTCGCGGTGCTCACGGTCGCCGTGCCCGCCCAGGCCGTGCCGGCATCCGACACCGCGCCGTCGGCCGACACTCTGGCGACGGATGCCGTGCGCGACCGGCAGTACTGGCTCGACGAGTACGGCATCCGCGACGCCTGGTCGGTGACGCGCGGCGCGGGCGTCACGATCGCGATCATCGACACGGGTATCGCGCGCGGGATCGCCGACCTCGGCGGGGCCGTCATCGGCGGCGCGGACTTCTCCGGTCGCGGCTCCGCCGACGGCCAGACCCCGGTCGGGCCGCAGAGCCAGCACGGCACCCTCGTCGCGTCGCTCGCCGCCGGCCGCGGCACGGGGCCGACCTCGGGCGTCATCGGCTCGGCGCCGGAGGCGTCGCTCCTCGCGATCTCCGTCGGCTTCGGGGCGACCGCCGTCGACCCCGACCGGCAGATCGCCGACGCCGTCATCTGGGCCGTCGACCACGGCGCCGATGTCATCAACATGTCGCTGACGCGCAACACCCTCGACTGGCCGGAGAGCTGGGACGAGGCGTTCCTCCACGCGGCCGCGCACGACGTCGTCGTCGTCGCCGCGGCGGGAAACCGCGCGAGCGGCACCGTCGAGGTCGGCGCGCCCGCGACGATGCCGGGCGTCCTCACCGTCGGCGGCGTCGACGAGCGCGGCGTCGCCTCGTGGGACGCGTCGTCGCAGGGCATCACGATCGGTGTCGCTGCCCCGAGCGAGGAACTCGTCGGCGTGACCCCGGCGGGGCGCTACGTCACCTGGGCGGGCACGAGCGGCGCCACCCCGATCGTCGCCGGCGCCGTCGCGCTCGTGCGGGCCGCGCATCCGGACCTCGACGCCGCCAACGTCATCCAGCGCATCGTCGCGACGGCCCGGGATGCCGGACCGCCCGGCGCCGACTTCACCTACGGCTTCGGCTACCTCGACGCCTACGCGGCGGTCACCGCCGACGTGCCGGTCGTCGACGAGAACCCNNTGGGGGACCTCGCCGACTGGGTGCGGCTGCACCGCCGCGCCGACGCGACGCCGACCCCCGTCGAGACCGTCGAACCCGTGCCGGAGGCGGCCCCGGAGTCGGGGGTTCCCGACCCCACGGGCGTGCTGCTGCCGAGCCTCGTCGACCTCCAGCTGGTCGGCGCGCCGTTGCTCGCAGGGGGTCTCGGGGTGCTCGCGGTCGCGGGTGCGGTCGCCTGGTCGCTGCGGCGAAGAGGACCCCCTTTTACACGGTAGATTGGGGGTAGTCCAGCGAGGAGTTCGATTTCACGTGCGCAAAATCCTGATCGTCGGCGGCGGCTACGCCGGCTTCTACACCGCCAAGAAGCTGCAGAAGCACCTCCGACGGGGTGAGGCGCAGGTCACGATCGTCGACCCGCTGCCCTACATGACGTACCAGCCGTTCCTCCCCGAGGTCGCGGCCGGCTCGATCGACCCGCGCCACGCGCTCGTGTCGCACCGCCGTCACCTCAAGAAGACGACCGTCATCACCGCGAGCGTCTCGAAGGTCGACCACGCGACGAAGACGGCGACCCTCACGCCCGCCGTCGGAGAGCCGTGGGAGGTCGACTACGACACGATCGTCGTCACCGCGGGCGCGGTGTCGCGCACGTTCCCGATCCCCGGCGTCGCGGAGCACGCGATCGGGCTCAAGAACATCGAGGAGGCGATCGCGATCCGCGACCACGTCGCCGACTGCTTCGCGAAGGCCTCCAACCTCCCCGCCGGCCCCGAGCGCGACCGCCTGCTCACGTTCGTCGTCGTCGGCGGCGGCTTCGCCGGCATCGAGCTGTTCGGCGAGCTCCGGTCGTACGCGAGCGCGCTCGTGCGCCAGTACCCGACGCTCACGATCGACGACACCCACTTCCACCTCATCGAGGCGATGGGCCGAATCATGCCCGAGGTGTCGCACAAGACGAGCCTCTGGGTCATCAAGAACCTCGAGGAGCGCGCCGCGAAGGTGCACCTCGACACGCAGCTCGCGAGCGCCGTCGGCGGCAAGATCGAGCTCTCGACGGGTGAGACGTTCGAGTCGGACACGATCATGTGGACCGCCGGCGTCATGGCGAACCCGGTCGTGCGCAACACCGATCTGCCGATCGACGAGCGCGGCCGCGTGCGCGTGCAGCCCGACCTCCGGGTCGCGGGCGACGACGGCGTCATCGCGGACGCGTGGGCGGCCGGCGACGTCGCCGCGGTGCCCGACCTGTCGAGCACCCCCGGCCCCGGCGGCTTCACGGTGCCGAACGCGCAGCACGCCGTGCGTCAGGGCAAGCTCCTCGCGAAGAACCTCGTCGCCGACATCCGCGGCGAGAAGGCGCGCGAGTACGTGCACAAGAACGCGGGCGCGGTGGCCGGCATCGGCCTCTACTGCGGCGTCTTCCAGAAGGGCCCGTTCGCGATCAAGGGCATCATCGCGTGGCTCATGCACCGCGGCTACCACGGTCTCGCGATGCCGATGTGGGAGCGCAAGATCCGCGTCTTCGGCAACTGGATCATCAACTTCCTCACGAAGCGCGACCTCGTCGGCATCCCCGCCCGCGACACCCCGCGTGCCGGCTTCGAGCAGTGGGCCGCCCGGCCGAAGGCCTGACCCGCCGTATTGCGTCGAACGCCCGTCACCTCTCNGGTGGCGGGCGTTCCGCGTACCCTGACTGCACGCCCTCGTAGCCCAATCGGCAGAGGCAGCCGACTTAAAATCGGCGCAGTCTGGGTTCGAGTCCCAGCGAGGGCACGTGATCGAGCTGTCCCGCGACGAGGCCCGGCGGATCGCCGTGCGGGCGCAGCTGCTCGACGCCGACCAGCCGGGCGACGTCGTCGAGGTGGCCGACCAGCTCGGCGCGATCAAGATCGACCCGACGGCGGTCATCGCCCCCGCGGAGCACACCATCCTGTGGTCGCGCATCGGCCGCGGCTACGAGCCGGTGCAGCTGTCGAAGGCGTTCCGCGACGGTCTGCTGTTCGAGTTCGACGGCGCGTTCCGTCCGATCGACGTGCTGCCGCTGCTCATGCCCGGGATGCGCGCGACGCCGCGGCGGGAGTCGACGAAGGAGTGGCTCGCCGGCAACGCCCGCTTCAAGGACGACGTGATCGCGCGGCTGCGGGCGGAGGGTCCGCTCTTCGCGAGTCAGATCCCCGACACCGCCGAGGTCGCCCGGGCCCCCGACGGCTGGTACGGGTCGAATCAGACGACGATCATGCTCGAGATCCTGCAGAGGATGGGGATCGTCGCGGTCGCGGGGCGCGAGGGGCGGCAGCGTCGCTGGGACCTCGCCGAGCGCGTGTACCCGCAGGACCTCCCCGAGCTCGACGCCGAGGAGGCGGACCGTCTCCTCGCCGAGCGTCGTCTCCGCGCCGTCGGCATCGCGAAGCAGAAGTCGCCGTGGAGCGGCGTCGGGATGGCGGGCGAAGCGGCGACGGTCGAGGGATCGTCGTGGAAGTGGCGGGTCGATCCGGAGGCCCTGGCCTCGCTCGAGGAGGATGACCCCGGGGGTCGTGCCGCCATCCTGAACCCCTACGACGGGATGCTCTTCGACCGCCCGCGGCTCACGGAGCTGTTCGACTTCACCTACGTACTCGAGCAGTTCAAGAAGAAGCACGAGCGGGTGTACGGGTACTTCGCGCATCCGATCCTGCTCGGCGACCGCTTCGTCGGGATGCTCGACGCCGCCGTCGACAAGGAGCGGAACGTGCTGCGGGTGAGCGGCGTGCACGAGCTGCTGCCGTTCGACCCGGAGGAGTCCGAGATCGTGGACCTGGAGCTCGCGGCCCTCGCCGATTGGCTCGGGGTTGACTACGAGAGGATCGACGCGTGATCGAGACGCCGGCCGTCGTCGTCGACCGCGACGTGCTGGAACGCAACGTCGCCCGCACCGCCGAGGCGGTCGCGGCGCGCGGACTCGCCCTGCGTCCGCACGTGAAGACGCACAAGATCCCGGAGATCGCAGCGCTGCAGCTCGCGGCCGGCGCGGTCGGCATCACGGTCGCGACGATCGGCGAGGCGGAGGTCTTCGCCGACCGCGGCGCCGCCGACGTGTTCATCGCGTACCCGCTGTGGCTCAGCGAGGCGAAGGCCGCCCGCCTGCGGGCGCTGCGCGATCGGGCGAGCGTCGCCGTCGGGGTCGACTCGGCGGACGCCGCCCGGCACCTCGGCGCCGCCGTGCCGGGCCTCGAGGTGCTCGTCGAGGTCGACAGCGGCCACCACCGCAGCGGCGTGCATCCCGGCGCCGTGGTCCCGATCGCGCAGGCGGCCCGGGATGCCGGGCTCGCCGTGGTGGGCGCGTTCACCTTCCCGGGTCACTCCTACGGTCCGGACGCCGCGGCGGTCGCCGCGCGAGGGGAACGCGACGCGCTCGTCGCCGCGGGCGAGGCCCTCCGCACAGCCGGCTTCGACGTGCGCGTGCTGAGCGGCGGCAGCACCCCGAGCCTCGCCGCGACGGAGGACGGAGGCGCGACCGAGGTGCGTCCGGGCGTCTACGTCTTCGGCGACGCGCAGCAGTGGGAGCTCGGCCACGTCGACCCCTCCGACATCGCGCTCACGGTGCTGGCGACGGTCGTGAGCGTCCACGACGACCGCGTCATCCTGGATGCCGGCAGCAAGATCCTCGGCGCCGATCGCGCCGCGTGGGCGACCGGTCACGGTCGGCTGCTCGAGCATCCCGGGGCCCGCATCACCGCGCTCTCGGAGCATCACGCGACCGTCACCGGGGTGCCCCTCGGGCTCGGCGACGTCGTGCGCGTCGTGCCGAACCACGTGTGCAACGTCGTCAACCTCGTCGACGAGGTCCTCGTCGTGCGGCGCGGCGAGGTCGAGGGACGCTGGGCCGTCGCCGCCCGCGGCCGCAACTCCTGACGCCGGGCGCGCCCGAGCCGACGTAGCGTAGGAGCGTGACCCTGCGCATCGCCGTCCTGTCGGCCGAAGGTCGCACCGCGAAGTCGACGGTCGCGGTGGGGCTGCTCGAGATCCTCGCGCGCGACGCGCGGGTCGGCGTGTTCCGTCCCGTCGCCCGGTCGCTCGACGAGCCCGATCCCGTGCTCGACGCCCTCGCCGCGCACGGCGCGGTCGCCGCGGCGCGCGGGGTCGACGACGAGCACGTGCATGCCGACCCGGAGGCGGCGGTGCGGCGCATCGTCGCGGCGGCCGCGAAGCTCGACGCGGAGTGCGAGGCGGTGCTCGTCATCGGGTCCGACTACACGGGTGTCGGGGCGCCGACCGAGTTGTCGATGAACGGGCGCATCGCCGCCGACCTCGGCGCCGCGGTCGTGCTCGTGCTCAACGGCCTGCGGCCCGAGGGGGGCTTCCGCACCCCCGAGGAGCTCACGGATGCCGCCCGCGTCGCCGTCGCGGAGCTGCGGCGCGACCACGTCGGCCCCGCCGCGATCGTCGTCAACCGGGCCGACCCCGAGCGCCTCGGCGACCTCTCCGTCGCCGTCGAGCGCGCCGTCGGCGGGCCGGTGCACGCCATCCCGGAGGATCGCCTCCTCGACGCCCCCTCGCTGCGACGGCTCGCCGACCGGCTCGAGGCGACGCTCGTGAAGGGGTCCGACGAGCAGCTCGACCGCCCGGTGCTCGGCACGGTCGTCGCCGGCATGGGTCTCGAGAACCTGCTGCCGCGCATCCTCCAGGGGAGCGTCGTCGTCGTGCCCGCCGACCGGTCGGACGCCCTCCTCGGTGTCGTGCTCGCGGACCGCTCCTCCGCATTCCCCGACCCCGCCGCGATCGTCATGAACGGCGGCCTGGAGATGGCGCCCGCGATCGAGCAGCTCATCGACGGGCTCGACTCCACGCTCCCGTTCCTCGCGTGCGCGTGGGGCACGTTCGAGACGGCGAAGCGGATCGACGGCACCCGCAGCCTCCTCGCCGCGGAGTCGGAGGAGAAGTACGAGCGGGCGGCGAACCTGTTCCGCGACAACGTCGACGGCGCGGCGATCGTCCGCAGCATCCGCGAGGCCCCGCCCGGACCGATGACGCCGAACCGGTTCGAGCACGAGCTGCTCGAACGGGCGAAGCGCGACGTGAAGCACATCGTGCTGCCGGAGGGCGACGACGACCGCATCCTCGAGGCCGCCGCGACGGTGCTGCGGGAGGGCGTCGCACGTCTCACGATCCTCGGCGACGAGTCGGCGATCCGGGCGCGGGCCGAGGAGCTCGGGCTCGAGCTGGCGGACGCGGCGATCGTGAGCCCCGACGACCCGGAGCTGCACCCCCGCTTCGCCGCCGAGTACTTCGAGCTGCGCAAGCACAAGGGTGTCGACGAGGACGCCGCCGCCGAGACGGTGCGCGACGTGTCGTACTTCGGCACGATGATGGTGCACGCCGGGCTCGCCGACGGGATGGTGTCGGGCGCCCGGCACACGACGGCGCACACGATCACGCCGTCGTTCCAGATCATCAAGACGAAGCCCGGCATCTCGGTCGTCTCGTCGGTGTTCCTCATGGTCCTGGCCGACCGCGTGCTGGTCTACGGCGACTGCGCCGTCATCCCGGAGCCGACGCGCGAGCAGCTCGCCGACATCGCGATCGCGTCGTCGGAGACGGCGCGGCAGTTCGGGATCGAGCCGCGCGTCGCGATGCTGTCGTACTCGACGGGGGAGTCGGGCTCGGGCGGCGACGTCGACGACGTGCGCGCCGCGACGGCCCTCGTGAAGGAGCGCGCGCCGGAGCTGCCCGTCGCAGGTCCGATCCAGTACGACGCCGCGGCCGACCCGACGGTCGGGGAGGCGAAGCTGCCCGGGTCCGACGTCGCCGGGCGCGCGACGGTGTTCGTCTTCCCCGACCTCAACACGGGCAACAACACCTACAAGGCAGTGCAGCGCTCCGCGGGCGCCCTCGCGATCGGGCCGGTGCTGCAGGGGCTCAGAAAGCCCGTCAACGACCTCTCCCGCGGAGCTCTCGTGCGCGACATCGTCAACACGATCGCCGTCACCGCGATCCAGGCGCAGAGCCAGGGAGCCGGCGAGTGAGCCCGCGCATCCTCGTGCTCAACGCCGGATCGTCGAGCCTCAAGTACCAGGTCGTCGACCTCGCCGCTCCGGGGGACCGCGTCCGCGGCCTCATCGAGCGCATCGGGGAGCCCGGATCGGACGTCCCCGACGCCCAGGCGGCGACCCGGCAGGTGCTCGACGCCCTCGGCGGGAAGGCTCCGGATGCCGTCGGTCACCGCATCGTCCACGGCGGCACGCGTTTCGTCGAGCCGACCCTCATCGACGACGACGTCGAGGCGGCGATCGAGGAACTCGACCCGCTCGCTCCGCTGCACAACCCGCCGGGGCTCACCGGCATCCGCGCCGCTCGGGCGGTGCTGCCCGACGTGCCGCACGTCGCCGTCTTCGACACCGCGTTCCACGCGACGCTGCCCGACCACGCCGCCGCCTACGCGATCGACCGCGCCGTCGCGGAGGAGCTCGGCATCCGCCGCTACGGGTTCCACGGCACGTCGTTCCGCTCGGTGTCGCGGTCGACCGCGAGATTCCTCGCGCGTCCGCTCGAGGAACTCCGGATGATCGTGCTGCACCTCGGGAACGGCGCCTCCGCATGTGCGATCGACGGCGGACGCTCGATCGACACCTCGATGGGGCTCACCCCGCTCGAGGGACTCGTCATGGGCACGCGCTCCGGCGACGTCGACCCGGGCGTGCTTATGCACCTCGTGCGGCACGGCTGGGAGGTCGACGAGGTCGACGCGCTCCTCAACCGTCGCTCCGGCCTGCTCGGCATGGCGGGCTCGAACGACTTCCGGGACGTCGTGGCCGCCTCCGAGCGCGGGGAGCCTGGGGCGGTGCTCGCGATCGAGGTGTCGCTGCACCGGCTGCGGAAGTACCTCGGCGCCTACGTGGCCGAGCTCGGGGGAGTGGATGCCGTGGTGTTCACGGCGGGGATCGGCGAGAACTCCGCGTGGCTGCGCGCCCGCACGATCGAGCCGCTCGGGGTGCTCGGGCTGCAGGTCGACGCGGAGCGGAACGCGTCGGGGTCGGGTCCGCGACGCATCTCGCCCGACGGCGCCCCCGTCGACGTGCTCGTCGTCCCCACCGACGAGGAGCTCGAGATCGCGACGCAGACCGCCGAACTCACCCTCCTCTCCCGGTGATCGAGTAGCCCGCGTCAGCGGGCGTGTCGAGATCGATCGCGGGGTCTCGACCCGCGGCTACGCCGCGACTCGACCGCCGATGCACTTGCGCTGTGGGGCACGTGTCTGGGACAGTTGACCCACTTTTTCGAACGGGTGACAGGACCGGGGTACGGATGGCGCGCATTCCCGCGACCGAGCGTCGCGCCGCGCTCGCCCGCGCCGCGCTCGCGGTGATCGCTCGAGACGGGGTGCACGCCGCGACGACGCGCGCGATCGTCGCGGAGGCGGGCATGTCGCTCGCCTCGTTCCACTACGCCGTCGCCTCGCGCGACGAACTGCTGCGCGACGTCGTCGAACTCGTCGTCGCCCCCCAGGGGGAGGCGGCGTTCAGCACCCTCGACCTCGACGGCGCCGACCTGCGCAGCGCCGTGCGGGCCGTGCTCGGCAGCTACCTCGACGGACTCCGCGCCGACCCCGCCCGCGAGCAGGCGATGTTCGAGCTCACCCAGCACGCGCTCCGCACGCCCGCGCTCTCCGCGTTCCCCCAGGCTCAGTACGACGCGTACCACGGGCTCGCGGCGCAGCTCCTCCGCGCCGCGACCGAGCGCTTCGAGGTCGCCTGGGACGCGCCGATCGAGGACCTCGCCGCCCTCGTCATCGCGTTCACCGACGGGATGACCCTCGCCTGGCTCGCGACACGCGACGACGCGGCCGCCGAGCGGATGCTCGACCTCGCGACCGACGCGATCGCCGCCCACGCCATCCCCGCCGCCCCCCAGGAGGAGAAGTGACCACCACCGCTCTCGCCGAGCCGACGACGCGCGTCCCGGGCCGACTGGATCGCCGCGTTCGCGACGGCGTGGCTCGGCATCTGGATGGCGCAGCTCACGCCCGTGCAGCTGCAGCTGCCGGCGCAGATCGACGCGCTCCGCACGGGCGTCGACTGGGTCGACAGCGTCGTCACGTTCGGCATCATCTCGGGGATCGCGGGAGCGTTCGCGCTCGTCGCCTACCCGCTCGCGGGCGCCCTGTCGGATCGCACGACGAGTCGCTGGGGACGCCGCAAGCCGTGGATCCTCGGCGGTGCGGTGCAGTTCGCGGCCTCGCTCGGCCTGCTCGGCCTGCAGACGACGTTCGTCGGCGTCGGCGTGTTCTGGAGCCTCGCGAGCATCGGGTTCTGCGTGCTCACCGCCGCCCTCACGGCGACGATCTCCGACCAGGTGCCGGTCGAGCAGCGCGGGGTCATCTCGGGCTGGGTGTCGGCGCCGCAGGCGATCGGCCTGGTGCTCGGCCTCGTGCTCGTCGAGTCGCTCGAGCTCGACGTGCTCACCGGGTACCTGCTCATGGCCGGGATCGTCGTGGTGTTCGTCGTCCCCTTCCTGTTCGCTGCACCCGACGCGCGGCTCGACCCGGCCGAGCGCCCGGCGCTCACCTTCCGCACCCTCCTCGCGGGGTTCTGGATCAGCCCGCGCAAGCACCCCGACTTCGGCTGGACGCTGCTCGGCCGCATCCTCGTCAACATCGGCAACGCGCTCGGCACGACGCTCCTGCTCTACTTCCTCATGTTCGGCCTCGAGCGGGAGGACCCGGAGGGCGACCTCCTCGTCCTGAGCCTCGTCTATGTCGTCTTCATCGTGCTGTCGTCGCTCCTCCTCGGCCGCTGGTCGGACAAGGTGGGTCGCCGCAAGCCGTTCGTCATCGTGTCGGCGCTGTTCCAGGCCGTCGCCGCAGGGCTTCTCGCGTTCGTCCCCGACTTCGCCGTCGCGGTCGTCGCGGGCGCGCTGCTCGGGATCGGGTACGGCGCCTTCCTCTCCGTCGATCAGGCGCTCGCGACGCAGGTGCTCCCGAACGCGGCGACGCGGGGTAAGGATCTGGGCATCATGAACATCGCGACGACGGTGCCGCAGGCGCTCGCGCCCCTCCTCGGGGCGTGGCTGGTCGCCGCCGTCGCGGGGTTCACGGGGCTGTTCCTCATCTCGGCGATCGCGACGGTGCTGGGAGCGCTCGCCGTCATCCCCGTGAAGGGCGTGCGATGACTCTGAAGCTGGAGCGGCAGCGCTTCGCCCCCTGGGACGACCCGGAGGCGTGGTGGCCGGCGCTCACCGCGGCGACGCACGACCTCGACGCGCCCGTCGGCGTGCTCGCCGTGGAGGCGCTCGCGTCGAACGCGTTCGACCTGCTCGACCGTGCGCAGGGGCTGCCGATCCGCGTCGCGAGCAAGTCGGTGCGCGTGCGCGGGGTGCTGGATGCCGTGCTCGCGCTGCCGGGCTACCGCGGCATCCTCGCGTACACGCTCGCCGAGGCGCTCTGGCTCGCGGAGAGCCACGACGACATCGTCGTCGGCTACCCGACCGCCGACCGCGGGGCGATCGCGAGGCTCGCGGCCGACGAGGAGCTCGCGCGCCGCGTCACGATCATGGTCGACGATGTCGCCCAGCTCGACCTCGTCGACGCCGTCGCCGCGCCCGGAAAGCGCGCGGTCATCCGTGTCGCGCTCGAGCTCGACGCGTCGTACCGCTCGCGCACCCTCGGCCACGTCGGCGTGCGCCGCTCGCCGGTCTACGCCCCCGCGGAGGCCGAGGCGCTCGCCGAGGCGATCATCGCCCGGCGCGGGTTCCGGCTCGTCGGGATGATGGCGTACGAGGCGCAGATCGCCGGCGTCACGAACGCGGGTCCGCGCAAGGCCGCCATCCGGGCGATGCAGAAGGCGTCGGCGCGCGAACTCGCGGAACGGCGGGCGGAGGCGGTGCGCCGGGTCAACGACGTCGCCGAGCTCGAGTTCGTCAACGGCGGCGGCACGGGCTCGATCGAGTCGACCCATGCCGACCCCTCGGTCACCGAGGTGGCCGCGGGATCGGGCCTGTTCGGACCGCACCTGTTCGACGGCTACACGCACTTCCGCCCCGCGCCCGCCGCGGCGTTCGCGCTCGACGTCGTGCGCAAGCCCGCCGACGACATCGCGACGCTCCTCGGCGGCGGCTGGATCGCATCCGGGCCGTACGGCCCCGACCGGGCGCCGCGCGTGGTGTGGCCCCGCGGCCTGAGGATGCTCGCGCGCGAGGGTGCGGGGGAGGTGCAGACCCCGTTGCGCGGCGCCGCGGCGCGCGACCTGCGCGTCGGCGACCGCGTCTGGCTGCGCCACACGAAGGCGGGGGAGCTCAGCGAGCACCTCGACGCGTTCGCGCTCGTCGAGGGCGGGGAGCTCGTCGGGTCGCTGCCGACGTACCGGGGAGAGGGGAAGGTGTTTCTGTGACGCGCTGGACCAACTGGGGGAGGTCGGCGTCAGCCGAGCCGGTGCGGATCGCGCGGCCGTCATCCGTCGCAGCTGTGGCGGACATCGTGCGGGATGCCGCCTCCCGCGGGCAGACCGTGAAGGCCGTCGGCGCCGGGCACTCGTTCACCGACATCGCCGCGACCTCCGGGGTGCTGCTGCAGCTCGACGCGCTGTCCGGCATCCTCTCGGTGGATGCCGCCACGAAGCGCGTGCGCGTCGCCGCGGGCACCCGGCTCTACGCGCTCGGGCCGATGCTCGCCGAGCACGGGCTCGCGCTGCAGAACATGGGCGACATCGACCGGCAGTCGATCGCGGGCGCCACGTCAACGGGCACCCACGGCACGGGCCTGAGGTTCGGCGGGCTCGCGACCCAGATCACCGCCGCGACCCTGGTCACGGGCACGGGCGAGGTGCTGCGGGTCTCCGAGNCGGAGCGGCCCGACCTTCTGCCCGCCGTGCGACTCGGGCTCGGTGCGCTCGGCATCCTCGTCGAGGTNGAGCTNCAGTGCGTCGACTCCTTCGTCGNTGCGCTCCGTCGAGGGTCCGCGACCGTTCGACGAGGTGCTCGACGGCTGGGGGGAGCTCGTGCGCGGCTCCGACCACTTCGAGTTCTACTGGTGGCCGCACACCGACAAGGCGATGACGCAGACCAAGGCCCGGATGCCCGCCGACACGTCGTTCACGAGACCGAACCGGTTCGCCCACTGGGCCGAGAAGCGGCTGCTCGAGAACGAGGCCCTCCGCGCCCAGCAGGCGATCGGGCACCTCATCAAGCCCGCCGTTCCGGGGCTCAGCCGGTTCGCCACGGGCGTCTACGGCGAGGGCGAGCGCACGGGCGTCTCCTACGAGATCTTCGCGAGCCCGCGGCTCGTGCGGTTCCGGGAGAGCGAGTACGCGATCCCGCTCGAGGTGCTCCCGCAGGCCCTGCGCGACGTGCGCGGGCTCATCGAGCGGCAGGGCTGGCGGATCTCGTTCCCGATCGAGATGCGCTCCGCCGCCCCCGACGAGAACTGGATGTCGACCGCTCACGGCCGCCCGACGGCGTACATCGCCGTGCACCGGTACTTCCGCGACGACCCGACCGAGTACTTCCGCGCCTTCGACGCGCTCATGCGCACCTACGACGGCCGACCGCACTGGGGGAAGATGCACTTCCGCACCGCGGACGACCTCCGCCCCGCCTACCCGAGGTTCGACGACTTCCTGCGCGTGCGCGACGAGCTCGACCCGGATCGCCGGTTCGCCAACCGCTACCTCGACCGGGTCCTCGGCCGATGACCGCGCAGGACGAATCCCGCGGCGCTCCTCAACCCACGGTGGCGGAGCTGGCGGCGCGGATCCGGCCCGACTTCGTGCTGGGGGTCGCGTCGGCGGCGCCGCAGATCGAGGGCGCGTGGGACGAGGACGGCCGCACCCCGTCGACGTGGGACGTGTTCGCCGCCGAGCCCGGCCGCATCCGCGACGGCTCCACCCCCGCGGTGACGACGGATGCCTACCACCGTGTCGACGAGGACCTCGCCCTCATGAAGGCGGCGCACGTCGAGGCGTCGCGCTTCTCGCTCTCCTGGAGTCGCCTCCTGCCCGACGGCCGCGGCCCGGTGAACCCGAAGGCGGTCGCCCACTACGACCGGGTCATCGACGGTCTGCTCGAGGCCGGCATCCGGCCGGTCGTGACGCTCTTCCACTGGGACACCCCCGCGCCGCTCGAGGAGCGCGGCGGGTGGCTGCGCCGCGACAACGCCGACCGCTTCGCCGAGTACGCGGCGGCGGCGGGGGAGGCGTTCGGCGACCGCGTCGCCGACTGGATCACCCTCAACGAGCCGGCGACCGTCATCCTCAACGGGTACGCCCTCGGGGTGCACGCCCCGGGCCGCGCGAAGCTGTTCGGAGCGGTGCGCGCGGTGCGCAACATCCTGCGCGCCCACGGACTCGCGGTCGACGCGCTCCGCGCCGTCCCCGTCGCGGGTCGCATCGGAATCACGAACGTGCACACCCCGATCGAACCCGCCTCCGACAGCCCCGAGGACGCCGACGCCGCCGACCTCTACGACTTCATCCACAACCGGCTGTTCGCCGACGGGGTGTTGCTCGGACGCGACCCGGAGCTGCCGCGCGGCGCGAAGGGGATCGAACGGCTCGGGCTGCGCATCCTCTCCCGCCTCGGGCGCGATAGGGCCGTCATCTCCCGGCCGCTCGACTTCTACGGGCTCAACTACTACGTGCCGAGCCGCGTGTCGGCGGGAGCCGACCCGAACGGCGCGACGCCCGACGGCGAGGCCGAGGCGATGAAGGACGTGCCGTTCACGCTCGAGAAGTTCCCCGAGCTGCCGACGACGACGTTCGGCTGGCCGATCCACCCGGAGTCGCTCGGCGTCGTCATCGACCGCCTCGCGGAGCGCTACGGCGACCGGCTGCCGCGCATCCAGATCACGGAGAGCGGCGCCGCGTTCCCCGACGTCGTCGGCCCCGACGGCTCCGTCGACGACCAGGACCGCATCGACTACCTCTCCCGCCACCTCGCGGTCGCGGCCGGCGACCCCCGCGTCGACGGCTACTTCGTGTGGACGTTCGTCGACAATTGGGAGTGGGCGGCCGGCTGGACGCAGCGGTTCGGGATCGTGCATCTCGACACCGAGACCCTCGTGCGCACTCCGAAGAGCTCCTACCACTGGTTCCGGGCGCTGCAGGAGGCGCGAGGGCGGTCGTAGCCCGCTCGTCAAGGGTCGTCGCGATCCGGGGATGCTCGGCGAGAATCTGACGCATGACCGCCGAGGAACTCTCCGCGCGGTCCTCGTTCACGCCCGAGGAACTCGCCGCCCGCCTGCCGCCCGGGTTCACCCTGGGAGTGAGCACGTCGGCGTACCAGATCGAGGGCGGTGCGGAATCCCGCGGCCGCGCCGGTTGGGACGACTTCGTCGACGACCCCGGCGTCATCCTCGACGGCTCCCACGCGCTGACAGCCGCCGACCACTACCACCGGATGCCGGAAGACGTCGCGCTGCTGAAGGACCTCGGCGTCGACGCCTATCGGTTCTCGATCTCGTGGCCTCGCGTGCAACCCGGCGGCACCGGCCCGGCGTCGCCGGAGGGGCTCGCGTTCTACGACCGGCTGCTCGACGAGCTGCTCGCGGCCGGCATCCGCCCGATGGCGACGATCTACCACTGGGACACCCCCGCTGAGCTCGACGACGAGGGCGGCTGGGCGAAGCGCGACACGGCGTACCGGTTCGCCGAGTACGCCCGCATCGTCGGGGAGGCCTACGGCGACCGCGTCGCCGACTGGGTGACGATCAACGAGCCGGCGACCGTCGCGCTGGAGGGCTACACGCTCGACGTGCACGCCCCCGGCACGGCGCTGTGGGTCGCGGGGGCGCGGGCCGCGCACCACATGCTGCTCGGGCACGGGCTCGCGGTGCGCGCGCTCCGCGACGTGCCCGTGAAGGGTCGCATCGGCATCTCCAACGCACACACCCCGGTGTTCGCGGCGACGTCGCGCTGGCTCGACCGATTCGCCGCCCACAACTTCGACACCCTCAGCAACCGCGTGTTCGCCGACCCCGTCATCCTCGGTCGGCGTGCCCCGGGCCTGCTCGGCCTCGCCGTGCGCCTCGCCGCACTGCCCCGACCGGGCGACGCGAAGATCATCGGCGAGCCGATCGACTTCTACGGTATCCAGTACTACTTCCCGAGCAAGGTCGCCGCCGGTCCGCCGCAGGTGAAGCACGGCACCCACGACGGGCACTCGAAGGCGATGCTGAGCCTCCCGCTGAGACTCGAGTCGTGGCCGCAGTACGGCGTCACCGGCTTCGGCTGGCCCGAGTCGCCCGAGCTCGTGCCCGTGCTGCTCGGCGACTTCGCGGAACGCTACGGCGAGCGGATGCCGCCCGTCGTGTTCACGGAGGGCGGCGCGAGCTACCCCGACCGCCCGCAACCCGACGGCAACGTGGCGGACGAGGACCGGATCGCCTACCTCGAGACGCACATCCTCTCCGCGATCGCCGAGGTGCCCGGCGTCGAGGTGGAGGGGTACTACGTCTGGACCCTCCTCGACAACTGGGAGTGGGCAGCCGGCTACACGCAGCGGTTCGGCCTCGTCGCCGTCGATCCGGAGACGCAGGAGCGACGCCCGAAGGCCTCGTACGACTGGTACCGGAGGGTGCTCGCGGCGAGAAAACGCTGAGGACGCCGTCGTGATCTGCCCCTATGCTGTCGGGCATGGAGATCCTCATCGTCGTCGCAGTCATCGTGCTGCTCGTCGTCATCGTCGGCGGCTACCTCTGGGCGACCTACAACGGCCTCGTCCGGCTGAACGTCCGCGTCGACGAGG
>Ga0065721_10049956_pt1 | contig 24914 bp, 27 predicted proteins | sample Mesricmetagenome_FD_59108 | JGI IMG/M metagenome (GOLD analysis project Ga0065721, IMG submission 59108) | Mesophilic microbial community from rice straw/compost enrichment Sample: eDNA_1 v2 (version 2) | ecosystem: Engineered > Solid waste > Grass > Composting > Bioreactor | place: USA: Davis... | reverse complement strand
CCAGCGCTTTAATCCACTCTACGATTTCATTGGATTTGCCGGGCTTCTGCGGCGCTCCCGCCTCGCCCGAACCGTTCTCTCCCTCTGCTCGATCATCCTGCTCGTCGATCGATATCATAGGGCGCGGCGATACCGCACGATCGCTGTCCGTCGACTGGTCGATTGGATCGGCTATTTCGTCCGTTCTGGTATTGTTCTGGTCCATATTTTATCGCCTCGATTCGTCTAGGAGAAAATGCAAAAAGGGAGACTTGAACATCGCCAAGCCCCCCTTTGACGCCATTATCGAATTTCTTTAATACGCGCTGCTTTACCGCGAAGGTTACGCAGGTAGTACAGTTTCGCGCGGCGAACTTTACCGCGGCGAGTTACTTCGATTTTCTCAATACGCGGCGAGTGTACTGGGAAAGCACGCTCTACGCCAACGCCGTAAGAAATTTTACGGACCGTGAAAGTTTCGCTAATGCCGCCGCCGCGACGTTTGATTACAACGCCTTCGAACAGCTGAACGCGTTCACGGGAACCCTCGACGACTTTCACGTATACTTTGAGCGTATCGCCCGGACGGAAGCTTGGCACGTCCTTGCGAAGCTGCTCTTGCGTGATCGCTTGAATAAGGTTACTCATTAGGGTCTCACTCCTTCCATAACAGACGTTCGTACCCCGCTCCCCGAATGCCCTCATTCGGATCATGGCGTGCAGAGGACCGTCCTACATAACAAACAGAACAACATTTGAAATTTTATCATAACGGCCTGTATAACACAAGAGGATTTTCTAGAGAAAACGCGATCTGAACCTTCACGGCACATCAATAAGCCGCATTACCGTCATGGAGATGCGGCTTACGCTAGGACTGTCGTTGCTCCTCCAGCCATTTCCGCTCTTCAGCCGTCAGCTCCGCCGATTCCAGCAGCTCCGGACGGCGCTCAAGCGTGCGCTGAAGCGATTGTCTCCTGCGCCACTTCTCGATCTCCGCATGATGGCCGGACAGCAGCGCATCCGGCACCTTCCAGCCGCGGAACTCGGCAGGACGCGTGTAATGCGGATATTCGAGCAAGCCGTCGCTGAACGAATCCGTCACGGCCGACTGCTCGTTGCCGAGAACGCCGGGCAGCAGACGAACGACGGTGTCGATGACGACCATCGCCGGCAGCTCGCCGCCGGTCAGCACGTAATCGCCGATCGACAGCTCGTCCGTGACGAGATGCTCGCGAATCCGTTCATCGTAGCCCTCGTAGTGGCCGCAGATGAAGATCAGATGGTCCTCCTCCGCAAGCTCGTGCGCTTTGCGTTGCGACAACGGCTCGCCCTGCGGGCACATGAGGATGATGCGCGGAGGCTTGGTTTGCTCGTTGTTCTCGGCTGCTATATGCTCTACGGCTCCGAAGATCGGCTCCGCCTTCAGCACCATGCCTCCGCCTCCGCCGTAAGGCGTATCGTCGACGGTTCCGTGCTTATTGTTCGCGAAGTCGCGGAAGTTCACCGTGTTCAGCGACACGATTCCTTTATCTCTCGCTTTGCCGAGGATGCTTGCGCCGAAGACGCCCGCGAACATCTCGGGGAATAGCGTCAATACGTCGATTCGCATCGTTACAGCAGCCCTTCCATCAGATGCACTTTCACTTTGCGGGCGGCGATATCGACGTCCAGGATGACATCGTCGATGACCGGCAGCAGCAGCTCCTTGCCCTTCGGCAGCTTAACGACCCAGATGTCGTTGGCGCCTGGCGACAACGTGTCCGTAATCGTGCCGAGCGTCTGCCCTTCATCGGTTACGACCTCGCATCCGATAATATCGCGTACGTAGTATTCCCCTTCTTCGAGCGGAACCCGCTCCGCGTCTGACACCTTCAGCTCCCAGCCTTTATAGCGTTCGACCTCATTAATATTGTCGTAGCCTTTGAGCTTAAGGATGTACATCTTCTTCTGTTCGCGCGCGGACGCGACTTCGACGGCGATCGGAGAACCGGATTCCGGCGGGAACATCGTCAGCTTAGCCCCCGGTTTGAAGCGAATATCGGGAAAATCGGTCTGCGGATACACTTTCAATTCTCCGCGGATGCCGTGAGTGTTAACGATTTTGCCCACGTTGAGCATGCGCTCTTCCGACATGGAAGCAGCTCCCTTCAGGTGAAAACTTCAGCTATTATCATAAAACATCGTTCCTATTCCCGCAAATGGAGCTTTGTCTGCAAGCGCCGTGCCATAGCGATCCCGTTCCCGCTCCGGTTGGAAAAGCAGCGGCGATCGCTCGGGATACGAACGATTTGGCTAGTCGACAAGCCTCTTCGGTCGAAAGGCCCTTCGCCATAAATGCCGCGATTGCCGAAGCCGTCGTGCAGCCTGTTCCATGGGTATGCGATGTCTCATGGCGAATACCGCTTATGCGGCGCGCGGACTCGGAGGCTGACGGACCGACGAGGATGTCAATCGCTTCCTTGGCTCCGGTGAAGTGACCTCCTTTAAGCAGCACATACCGCGGTCCGAACGACAGCAGCTTGAAAGCCGCATTCTCCATGTCTTCGATGGACCGAATGTCCGTTTCTCGTATACCCAGAAGCCGGCAGGCTTCAGGCAGGTTAGGCGTCACGACATCCGCTAACGGCAGCAGAAGCGATTGCATCGCTTCGAAAGCGTCCGTTCCCATAAGCTCGGAGCCGTCCTTCGCCGCATACACCGTGTCGACGACGAGGCTCTTCGGTTTGTACCGACGCATGGCGGCCGCGACCGCCTCTACATGAGCTCTTGTCGGGAGCATCCCCGTCTTGACCGCGTCGGCCCCGATATCTCCGAGTACGCTCGTTAGCTGCGCTTCGACCATGTCGGCGGAAACCGGCTGGATGCGCTGGACGCCGACGCTGTTCTGCGCGGTAATCGCGGTGACGACGCTCATCCCGTAAACGCCGAGCTCTTGGAACGTCTTCACATCCGCTTGAATGCCCGCTCCCCCGACCGAATCGGAGCCGGCGACGGTCAGGACGACCGGCGGACGAGCACCTGTCTCGTTCATCGCGATCCTCCCATTACCGTCATACGGTTGAAGCGCTCCAGACTGAACGCGCTACTCTGCGAATCCGATTTTCCGAGCAGTAACTGCCCGATCATCGAAGCGGTAACGGGACTGAGCAGAATGCCGTTGCGATAATGTCCGGCCGCCACGATGACATCGGGACAATCCGGTACCTCCCCGATCAGCGGCCGGCCGTCAAGCGTCGCGGGCCGAATGCCTGCCCAGGTTCTTACCGGAAGCTCCCCTTGTAGGCAAGGAAACACGCGTCCGCTCCACCTCGTCAACCGCTCAATGCCGTGCGCCGTTACGCTTCGGTCGAAGCCCGCCACGTCCTCCGACGCACCGCAGACGATCGTCCCGTCATTTTTCCGCACCCAGTAAGCTTGGCTTGAGAAGACCATATGTCGAACTTCTCCCAACCCGGCGTCGTAAGCGCATATTTGCCCGCGAATCGGATGCACCGGCACGTTAATGGGAATCCATTCTTGAAGCCATCCGCTCCAGGCGCCCGTGCAGACGACAAGCCGGTCGGCTCGCCAAGCTTGCCCATCGCCCATCGTAACGGATACGCCGGACGTCTTCGTTACTTCAAGCTTCGATAACGGCCCTGCATGCGAGACGAGCCGCACGCCGGCTCGCCTGCAGGCTTCTTCCACAGCGACCGCCAGCTTCGGCGCGTACACATGGCTTTCGGCAGGACAATATAACGCCCCGATTGCCCGCTGCGATAGGTTCGGCTCCAGCTTGCGCAGCTGCGTCTCGTCCAGCCATTCCATCTGCGCGCAATAGGGTCGCTGCCATTGCAGCCGAGTCTGCATCGGCAGCCAATCCGCTTCGTGGAACACCGCGTTCAAGCTCCCGCTCGCGCACAGCTCCACCTGCTGCCCTGAAAGCTCCTCGATCTGCCGAACCCACTCGGGGTATCGCAGGAAGCTGTCCCAGCATAGACGGAAGAACGGATCGGCGCCGTCCGGATTTTCCGACAACGGGGCCAGCATACCCGCCGCCGCTCCCGTCGCCTGACCGCCGAACTCTCCTTCCTCTACTACGGTAACCTGAAATCCAAGCCCAGCCGCTTCCAGCGCGCAAGACAAACCGATAATACCGCCGCCTAGAATCAGTACCGAATCCGCCGCCATGCTAAGCCTTCCCATCTGCCAAGACGGTCTCGTACAAAGACCCTGCTAGCTCGCTGCTTGCCGACGCATACCTTCTCTTCGGGATGCGGCCCGCCAGATAAGACAGCCTTCCTGCTTCGACGGCCAGCTTCATCGCCTTGGCCATGGCGACGGGATCTTGCGCTTTGGCGACCGGCGTATTGGCCAGAATGCCCGACGCGCCAAGCTCCATCGCCTGCACGACGTCTTGCGCGGATCCGAGTCCGGCGTCCACGATGACGGGAACGATCGCTTCTTCGGCGATCAAGCCGAGGTTGTAGGGATTTAACACGCCAAGTCCCGTCCCGATCGGCGAGCCGCCCGGCATGACGGCCGCGGCTCCCGCTTCTTGAAGGCGTCGGCATAGAATCGGATCGTCCGACGTGTAAGGAAGCACGACGAATTGCTCTTGTACGAGACGCTCCGTCGCTCTCAGCGTCTCGATCGGGTCCGGCAATAGCGTGCGCGGATCGGCGCTAATCTCGACTTTGATCCAGCTGCCGAGCCCGGCGGCACGCGCCAATCGCGCGATGCGTACCGCTTCGTCGGCGTTGCTCGAGCCCGACGTATTCGGCAGATAGATGTAGCCGCGATCGGCCACGTGCTGCAGAACGCTATCGTCCGCGACCTCGTCGAGATTGATGCGGCGTACCGCGAACGTAATGACCTGTGCCTCGGATGTTTCCAGCGCCTGCAGCATGACGGCCGGGCTTGGGAATCTGCCCGTCCCGAGGAAGAACCTCGAGGAGAGCGCTTGACCGCCTATAACTAGCGAGTCTTTCCATAACACGTCTCTCATCCGCATCAACCTCCCCCGACGAAATGAACGAATTCGACCGTCGCTCCGGACCGCAGCGGCGCCTCGCCCCAGCTTCTGCGCGGAACGAACTCCCCGTCCAGCTCGGCCACGACGCGCCTGCCCTGCAGTTCGTACTGCTCCGCCAATTCGAGGAGCGTCGACGCCCGCGTCCGCGATCGACGCCCGTTCACGGTTACGAACATGCCTGAGGCTTCGGATTCAACCGTAGCGTGCGCAGCAGACCGATCCAGCGCTTCGATTAAAGCTTTGAGCCGCCGGCATACCGCTTCGGGGTCTTCGCTTCCGACGACGGCCGATACTGCACACAGTCTGCTTGCCCCCGCGTTCAGCACCTCGATTGCGTTATCCGGCGTGATGCCGCCGATGGCGACCCACGGAATCCGAATCTCCGCAGCGACCTGAGACACGTATGCGGTCGTCACGGGCTGCCGGCCCGGTTTCGTTCCGGTCGCATACACGGGCCCAACCCCGATATAATCCGCCCCTGCTTCCTCGGCCTCGCGTGCCTGCTCGATCCGATGCGTCGATATACCGATGATCCGATCGGGTCCCATGATCTGGCGCGCAACCGCGATCGGCATATCGTCTTGGCCGAGATGGACGCCGTCCGCGCCGACCGCAAGCGCGACGTCCGGATGATCGTTAACGATAAGCGGCACGTTGTATTTAGCCGTTAAGTCTTTCAGCCTTGTCGCTTTCTCCAGCAGATCCCGCTTAGAGATGTCCTTGTCCCGCAGCTGCACGATGTCCGCGCCGCCCTTGAGCGCCGCTTCCATCACCTCTAGCATGCCGCGTCCCGGATGATAATTCTCTCCCGTGATAACATATAGCTTGAAGTCAAGCTTCCCCCTCATAACGGCGCCTCCTCTTCTGCCAAATAACTTCGATAGATCTGTTCCGCCCGTTCTATTCCTCCCGCACCTTGGATGAGCGACCGGCCGTCTGCGAATAGGACAATACGAACCCCTTCGGCCGTCAATGCGCGGATCAAATACGCATTACTAGCCGTAATTTCACAGCCCCGGCCGGAAAGCCGCCCTTCCCACTCCGACAACCGAGCCGTTGAACGAAGCGTCCATTGCACCGTATCTCTTCCGCACAGTACGACAGCTTGCGCTTCTTCAAGCGGCTGCTCCCGTCTCTCGACTTCCCATGCGATAGAGCGAGCTTGAGGTACCACCCGTGCAGCCTCATTCAATCGCTCGAGATGGTGCCCGGACCCGCAATGTACGCAGCTTTCGCGAGGCCGCGGCAATTTCCATTCCTTGAGCGACAAGTTCCATACGTCCGCCGAAATCCATGTATCGCGCAGCGCATGTACGTTGCCGGTCAGCCATTTGAGCGCTTCAACCGCTTGCAATCCGGCTATAAGCTCCACCGCTGGCGCAATAACGCCGATCGTATCGCATGTTATCGCGCCGCCATCCGCATCCGAGGCTGCTTCCTCTCCAAGCAAGCACCGGAGACAGACATGCTTGCCGGGCACGAGCATCGCGCTCATTCCGCCCGATCCGGCAACTCCTCCGTAGACGAATGGCACTCCATGCGCGAAACAAGCGTCGCTCATAAGCAGCCTCGTCTCGGCGTTGTCCGTGCCGTCTAGCGCGAGGTCGACTCCTATGAGCAGCGATTCGGCGTTGCGCAGCCCGACATCCGCCACCAGAGCCTCGATTCTCGCGCCGCTGTTCATGCGGCGCAGCTTGGCGGCTGCGGCGACCGCCTTCGGCAGCGCGGAGCGTGCGTCCTCCTCGTCGAATAACGTCTGCCGGTGCAGATTGCTTATCTCTACGTAATCCCGGTCGACGAGGCGGACGAAGCCGACGCCTGACCGAACCATATGCTGGGCGAGCGATGCGCCGAGCGCTCCCGCCCCTACAATGAGCACGCCGGCATCGCAGAGCTTGCGCTGGCCCGCCTCGCCGATCGGCGCGAACCGAATTTGCCGGGAGTAACGCTCCGTCTCTAATCGATCACGGCGCATAGATCCGGCTTCCCGCTGCCAGGAATCGCTCCGATTCCTGCTTCATGCCCGCCTCGAGCGCCTCCTGCGTATCGAGGCCGTGCTCGGCGGCATAGTCGCGAATGTCTTGCGTAATGCGCATGCTGCAAAATTTCGGTCCGCACATCGAACAGAAGTGCGCGGATTTCGCCGCTTCCGCCGGCAGCGTCTCGTCGTGATAAGACATCGCGCGTTCCGGATCGAGGGATAGATGGAACTGATCCCGCCAGCGGAACTCGAAGCGCGCCTTGGACAACGCGTCGTCGCGCAGCCGCGCTCTTGGATGCCCCTTCGCCAAATCCGCGGCATGCGCGGCGATCTTGTAGGCGATGACGCCGTCTTTGACGTCCTCCTTGTTCGGCAAGCCCAAGTGCTCCTTAGGCGTGACGTAGCATAACATCGCCGTGCCGAACCAGCCGATCATCGCCGCACCGATCGCGGACGTAATATGGTCGTAACCCGGCGCGATGTCCGTCGTCAGAGGTCCGAGCGTGTAGAACGGCGCTTCCTTGCACACTTCCATCTGGCGGTCAACGTTCTCCTTGATGAGGTGCATCGGCACGTGTCCCGGACCTTCGATCATCACTTGCACGTCATGCTTCCAAGCGATGTCCGTCAGCTCGCCCAGCGTATCCAGCTCCGCGAACTGCGCCTCGTCGTTGGCGTCCGCGATGGAGCCGGGTCTTAGACCGTCGCCGAGCGAGAAGGTTACATCGTAAGCCTTCATGATCTCGCATATTTCCTCGAAATGCGTGTACAGGAAATTTTCCTTGTGATGAGCCAGGCACCAAGCCGCCATAATCGAACCGCCCCGCGAGACGATACCCGTCACGCGCTTCGCCGTCAGCGGGATATAACGCAGCAGCACGCCGGCATGAATCGTGAAGTAGTCCACGCCTTGCTCCGCCTGCTCGATCAGCGTGTCGCGGAACACCTCCCAACTGAGGTCCTCCGCTTTGCCGCCGACCTTCTCGAGCGCTTGATAGATCGGAACGGTTCCTACCGGAACGGGTGAGTTGCGAATGATCCATTCCCTCGTCGTATGAATGTTTTTGCCGGTGGACAAGTCCATGATCGTGTCCGCGCCCCAACGCGTCGCCCACGTCATTTTCTCCACTTCCTCCTCGATCGAGGATGCGACAGCGGAGTTTCCGATATTGGCGTTGATTTTCACGTGGAAATGACGTCCGATAATCATCGGCTCGCTTTCCGGATGGTTGACGTTCGCCGGGATGACCGCGCGGCCGGCGGCTACTTCGTCTCGAACGAATTCAGGGTTAAACCCTTCGCGGATCGCAATGAACTCCATTTCCGGAGTGACGATGCCTTGACGCGCGTAATGAAGCTGCGTGACGTTGCGACCAGAAGCGGCCTTCAGGCACTGGTTCGTCGACTTCGGAAATACTTCCGCGCCGCGCTCTGCAGCCGATCGTTCCGAAGCGAACCCGTTATCCTCCGGCTTCACTTCTCGCCCCTCGTAGGAGATGACGTCGCCACGCTCCGTGATCCACTGGTTCCGCAGCGAAGGCAGCCCTCGCCTTACGTCAGCAACGTAGCTCTCATCCGTATAAGGTCCGCTCGGATCGTACACTTGAACCGGCGCGTTCGGTTCCTCCCCGTTCCTCCCGCTCGTCGGCGTGAGCGCGATTTCGCGCATCGGCACCCGAATATCTTCCCGCGAGCCTTGGACGTACACTTTACGGCTGCCCGGCAACGGCTTCGTTAACATCGACATAACAAAAAACCTCCTAATGGAAATAGTGCGATTTTCCACTAGGAGGCAACAGCATACAATGGCGCAATCCACCGCTCTACGGAGCGGCTTCTAAATAACAAAAGCCGCCCCGGAGGGAGCGGCGGAAATGTATCGCGTTAACGCGCGGCATAACAGCATAGCGAGCCCCAATAGACACTCCGATGCCGTACCGCGATCGTATGACGAACATTGCCCACTTTCCTACGCTGGCATGACCCAGATCAGGTTCAAAGGGACCAAGGCGGTTGCCTTATCTCAGCCCATGCGGGCGCCCCTAGTGGAATTTACTTACAGATCGTAACTTGGAATTCGTTTCCTGTCAACCCCGTTCCTGCACGCCGCGAAGATTGCAACGCGAGTTCGCTGAATAACAACCATTTGCATTTATTCCCGCCGAAAAGTCCGTTACACGCAAAAATAACAACCATACGCAGCTATTCCGAGGGAATCCTGACCATCTGACATGATTACGCTTAAATAACTATCGATTCGTTTCTATTTCTAAAATGTGATGCGTAACCGTCGTAAATAACAGTCGATAGGTTGTTATTTCACACACCCTTATACCGATATCCCCGTCGCTCAGAAGCGCCGCCGACTCGCACTCCTGAGCGAAAGGGATATCGCTATAAAGACGCAAAAACCGGCCCGCATCGCTGCAGCCCGGTTTCTAAGCCTTTAATCAGAAACAATATCCACGATGACGCGCTTCCGCTCTTTAACAGCGGCGGAAGAGACTACCGTGCGAACCGCTTTCGCGATCCGCCCCTGCTTGCCGATGACTTTGCCGACATCGTCGGGATGAACGGAAAGCTCGTACACCAGGCCTCTCGCGTCTTCCTTGACCTGAATTTGCACGTCTTCCGGATGATCCACGAGTGCTCGGGCGATAACCCGAATCAATTGTTCCATGGTTCAACCCTCCGGTATTAGGACGATTACTTCTGGAGCTTGGATTCGTGGAATTTCTTCATGACGCCGGCTTTGCTCAGCAGGTTGCGAACGGTATCGGACGCTTGCGCGCCGTTTTGCAGCCATTTGAGAGCCTTTTCCTCGTCGATTTGAACTTGCGCTGGCGCAGCGACCGGGTTATAGATACCGATCTCTTCGATGAAGCGTCCGTCACGCGGAGAGCGGGAATCGGAAACGACAACGCGGTAAAAAGGAGCTTTGTGAGCACCCATACGTTTAAGACGAATACGAACTGCCATGTTAACTTTCACCTCCTTGATGAAATAAAATCAATATGGTTACGTTAGTTAGAACGGGAATCTCGGCCCTTTGTTCTTGCCGCCGAACATGTTCTTGAGCGCGCCCATGCCGCCTTTCGGCTTGCCGTTCGGGCCCATCATGCCGGAGAACTGCTTCATCATCTTCTTCATATCCTCGAACTGCTTAAGCAGCCGATTGACGTCGGCGACCGTCGTTCCGCTTCCGGCGGCGATGCGTTTGCGTCTGCTGTAGTTGATGATGTCGGGCTTCAGCTTCTCGGCGTGAGTCATCGACTTCGCGATCGCTTCGGTGCGCTTGATCTGCTTCTCGTCGATCTTGAAGTTCGGATTGTTCTTCAGCTTGCCCATGCCGGGCATCATATCGAGCAACTGCTCGAGCGGACCGAGGTTGCGAACTTGCTCCATCTGCTCGAGGAAGTCGTAGAACGAGAACTCCGCGGTGCGCATCTTGCGTTCGAGCTCTTTGGCTTTCTCCGCGTCGATGTTTGTCTGCGCCTTCTCGATCAGCGACAGCATATCGCCCATGCCGAGAATCCGCGACGCCATCCGGTCCGGATGGAACGCTTCGAGCTGGTCGATCTTCTCGCCCGTGGAGGCGAACTTGATCGGGCAGCCGGTGACGGCTTTGACCGACAGCGCCGCGCCGCCGCGCGTATCGCCGTCGAGCTTCGTCAGCACGACGCCGGTGAGCGCGAGCTGCTCATGGAAGCTCTTCGCGACGTTAACCGCTTCTTGACCGGTCATCGCGTCGACGACGAGCAACACTTCGTCCGGCTCGACCGCCGAGTGAATGTCCTTGATCTCCTGCATCAGCTCTTCGTCGATCTGCAAGCGGCCCGCCGTATCGATGAGCACGTAATCGTACCCTTCGGCTTTCGCCTTCGCGACGCCTTGCTTCGCGATCTCTACAGGGCTGACCTGATCGCCCAGCGAGAATACCGGTACGCCGATCTGTCCGCCGAGCACTTCGAGCTGCTTGATCGCCGCCGGACGATAAATATCGCCTGCAACGAGGAGCGGATTGTTCTTCTGCGTCTGCAGCAGCTTCGCCAGCTTGCCGGTCAGCGTCGTCTTGCCGGCGCCTTGCAAACCGGCCATGAGGACGATCGTCGGAGGCTTGTTCGACTTCGCAAGCTTCTGTTGCGTGCCGCCCATCAGCTCGGTCAGTTCCTTGTTGACGATATCGATAATGACCATCGCCGGCGTGAAGCTCTTCTGAACCTCTTGCCCGAGCGCTTGGTCCTTCACCTTGGCGATGAAATCTTTGACGACCTTGAAGTTAACGTCCGCCTCAAGCAGCGCCAGCCGCACTTCACGCATCGCTTCGTTCACGTCGTCTTCCGTTACTTTGCCGCGGCCTTTCAGCTTGCCGAATACGTTCTGGAGCCGAGAGGTTAATCCTTCGAACGCCATAAGCTCATCCCCCCTTCATAAGAACGGATCTTGTTGTTAACTATTCGCTTCTGCTCCTCTGAGCAGGTTGATTGTCTGTTGGATGTTGTCGCGGGTCTCTGGCTTTAGCTCGGAAATTTGCTTCTCGAGTTGGTCCAAGCCGGCTTGGATCTGATGATGGCGCGCTGCAAGCCGAAGCTTCGCCTCGTAATCCTCCAGCGCTTGTTCCGCCCGCTTCAGATGCTCGTACACCGCCTGACGGCTAATGTCGAAGTCCGCGGCGATTTCGCCGAGCGAATAATCGTCGTGAAAATAACATTTCAAGAACGTCTGCTGCTTCTCCGTCAATAACGGCCCGTAAAAATCGAACAGCACGTTCATGCGGTTCGTCTTCTCCAGCGCGTTCTGTCCGTGCACGTCGGCTGCTCCCTTCGTAAACCAAGTCAAGGATAAAACCTTTACAGCCCAGCTACGTTCCTTATGATACGCAATAGCGAAAAAGATGTCAAGGATTTTCCCTTAACATCTTCTTCATGATCCCGTTATTTATAATGGATGTTCAACGTCGTTACGTCCCCGAAGCGAGTAAGCACGTAGTGTTTGCCGTCGTCGCTCTTCTCCATGGACCAGCCATCCGACAGGACCTCGAGCCCTCGCGGAGCGTACAGCTTCACCTGCTGCATGCCTTTGCCCTTCCAATCGATGCTGACGTCTTGACCGCTGCGATCGACGTCTACCGGAAGGTTCGCGCGCTCGATTCTCGGCGCGGACGGAGCCGCGGCTTGAATCGATATCGATGCTTCCGTCGCTCCGCCGAAGTACAGCACGGAGCCGCGATACATCGAGATCGGCGCGTCCGTCACGGGCACGTAGCCTTTGTATTTGGCTCCAAGCTCGACTTTGTAACCGACCGCGGACAGCTGCGCTTCCAGATCGGCTGCCAGCTTCGAATCCAGCTGCGAATCCCCGCTCAGCTTGCGCAATCCGTCTGTACGAACCGTGAAGCTAAGCTGCTCCTTCGTCCGGACCGCATTCTCCGCCACATTGAGAGCGTTGCGGAAGAACGGCGTACTGATCTTGGCGTCCGCCTGGAACGCAGCTGCATAGCTGCGGAACGCTTGCTCTTCGGTCACGAAATTATAGTCGTTATCCGTACGGAACTTGTCCAGGAACTGAACCTTGTTCGCGAAACCGCCTTCCGCCTCCGATTTCAGGATCGGATATTCCATATGGTAGAAGTAGGAAAACGGCATATCGAGCTTCGCGTACGAGTCGAATGCGCCTTTGAAATACGCGATGTTCGGCGCCGGGTTCGATACGACGAACGGGTCTACCCCTTCTCCGTTACCCAGCCAGAACGGCATCGTCCATAGGTATTCGCCCGCGAGCGTCGGCTCGTAAGGGTTTCCGCTCGGACGGAACCCGGAGTTCCACCAAATGCCCGCCTTCAGCTCTTCCCGAAGCGTCTGCGCCGGTACGAGGTTGTTCACCCGCCACGTGTGCTGGTTCGTTCCGACCGTCGTCCACGGAATACCGTAGGCCTCGAAAGCCTTGCGATGGAGCTCGATCTCCTCCTGCTCGACTGCCGCGCTCTCATAGCTGTGGAAGAAGAGATGAGGCTGAATATCGATGAAGAGACTGGACGTATAGTCCAGCGCTTCCCTTAACTCCTCGCTGGCAGGGAAGCTCGGATCGTCGATGGCGATCGGGAATCCGAAGATCAGCTGTCCGACGATAAGATCCGCTAGCCCGTCGCCGTTCACGTCGGCCATCGCCGGAACCGCGTTATGACCGCCCCATAGGCGGTGGTCCCCGAACGGATTCAACGACTCGCCTTCGAGGTATTTTGTTGCTCCAAGGGTGAGCCCGTTACCGTCCGCTTGAAGCTCAGCCTTGCGGATATAGCCTTCGTTATCGCCGATCAGCAGCTCCGGATGTCCGTCTCCGTCGTAATCGACGATGGCGGGAGCAACGAACGTTGATTCGCGATCGCCCTTAGCGAGAGGAATTACAGTGTCCTCGAACCGAAGCGCTCCGCTCTTCACAGAACCTGGCGCAAGCGAGATATTCCCGTTCGCCCCGGCGACGACGAGATCGGCAACCCCGTCGCCATTCGCATCGCCGACCGCAGGCGCGGCCTGAATCCAAGCCTCGCTAGACGGCAGCGCATCCGCGCCCTCTGCGAAAGTTAAATAACCGGCGTTCAAATACGTCCTCAACCTCCGGTCGCCGGAACCGACAACAAGGTCGAGCTGGCCGTCTCCGTTCAGATCCGCGAGCGCAGGAGCGGCATAGGAACCAACCTTCAGATCCCCGCCTGAAGTCAGCTTCATCGGTTGAGCGACTTCAAGCGTCCACGTGCTATTATCGAATCGTCCGGAGTACCATCGAACAGACCCGTCGGCCGATCCCGCGACCACATCGACAATCCCGTCTCCGTTCACGTCGCCGACCGCTTCATAGGTCCGGTACGGGAGCTCGATCGGGTCGCCTAGACTTTTATATTCCGGGTAAGCTGCTTGGCTGAACGTTTCGCCGCTGGCAAGCTTCACCAAGTTGCCGGACGAATATTGCGAGTTTACGTTCTCGCCCTCGAAGCTCGGCGCGTCCGCCGTTCCGCGGTTCGGGTAATACGCAAGCCCTTCCTTCCATTGCCCCCACTCGTACGTCTCGCGGGCTAACGAGAGGGAAGGAATCTCGTTATACCGCTTGACATAGTCGATCCATCGCTCGATGCCGCCTTCCTTCAGCGAAGACGTCACCTCGAAATGGTTCTGCCAAGCCATCGCCGGGCGTCCGTTCGGACCAAGCACCTTCGTTACGGCGTACCCGAGCTTCTCCTTCGATACATAATCGAGGAAAGCGCTGCGAAGCTCGTAGCTTCCCGTGGCGAACATGAAGTTGAAATAAGCCTGTTGCTCGTCTCCGCGCGGCTGCATGTCGAGTCCAGTGACGTATTGATGGTTCGGCAGCAGCGAGCTGCAGAAGAAGACGACCCCATCGCCGTATCGATTCATCGCGTACAACGCCAACCCGTTCTCGTCCAGCGCGATCGGCTTTGCCGTGCTAGGTACCATGCCCATCCCGAGCGAGATCGCCGCCAAGCGGTTCTTGTCGTAATAAGCGTTCAGATCGTGATGGAACTGCTCGATGACCGTCCGGATGACGTTATCGTTCGCCCCTGCGGATATCACCTGCAGCTTGGCGGGGAAGCTCTCCACCTTCGCGAACGACTTCGCGCCGAGCAGCTCGGGCGACAGCACGTCGTAAAACTCGTTGTCCGCGAACAGCATGCCGCCGTTCTTCACGAACGCTTCCATAGCCGAGGACAGTTCCTCCGAATCAGCTCCGCCGCCTGCAAGAGCACGATCCAAGTAAACCGCGTCGTACGTCTTCAGCTTGCTGCTCGATACAGGCCACGGCTCATGCTGGATCTCCGTATTGACGACGAGCGTCCGGTTTAATTGCTGCAGCGTATCGAGATACGTCTCGGCCTGTTCCTTATACAGCACGAGGACGCGCAGCGTATCGGCTTTCGTCTTCGCGTGAACCGCGTATAATGCCCCGGATAATAGAACGATTAGTGCAACCGCGGCTATCGTCAGCTTTTTCAACATCTCACCTATCCCCCGCTCATCCCGTTACCAGTGACCGAAGCCTCGTAATATTTTCTCGGCCACGTCCGTGTTCGCGCTGAAGAATATCGTGCCGAAGGCGACGAACAGATTGACGATCGCGCACCGCGTCCAGAATTGAAGCTTGGACGTCTTCCGCTTGTTCACCGTCGTCTGGCGCAGCAGATTCTCTAGCGCGAGAAGAATGCCGTGATAGACGCCCCATAGGATGAACAAGATACCGATCCCGTGCCATAAGCCGACGAGCACCATGACAAACAGCGCCATGAACGCGGCGATCAGCCTCGACTGCGACTTCGTCGCGAACATCTGGAACACGTGCTCGCGGAACCAGTCGCCGAGCGTCGCGTGCCAATTGCGCCAGAACTGCGTTAGCGTCGGCGAGGAGAACGGCTTCTTGAAGTTTTCCGGCACGTCGATGCCCATCAAGCGGCCGAAGCCGATCGCGATATCCGAATAACCGGAGAAATCGAAGTACAGCAGCACGTAATACAGAAGCAGCGTACCTGCGCTTTCCGCAGCTGTCATATCCCCTTCGGTCAGGCGTTGGTAGCCGTCCATCATGAGACTGACGAGTACGACCTTCTTGAACAAGCCGCGGATGATGCGCTTCACGCCGTCGGTCACCATCTCGATCGTGATGGTCTTGTCCGCTCGCAAATCTCGCAGGAATTCGTGGAACCGCATGATCGGACCGGACGTGAACGTCGGGATGAACAGCAAGTAGCAGGCGTACTCGATCAATCCCGGCGCGGGCTTCTCCGCCACGTAATAGGCGTGGAAGAACGAGTTGATGACCTTCAGCAGCGTGTACACCAAGCCCAACAAGAGAACCGGCGCGAACCATTCCGATTCGAACGTGCCGTCCGCGAACAACCGGAGAACGAACAACGCGGCGATATTGGCGGCGATCGCAAAGACGAATGCCGTCTTTTTCCACCGATCCGAAACCCCGAGAATAAGCCGGTACAGCGCGTAGTTCAGCGCAACATAGAGCACCGAGAATACGGCGAGTTTGGCGCTGTATACCGCGATGAAGCCAACGCTGAACAGCAACAGGACGGTCTTGCGCGCGAAGCGCCCCGTCCTGCCTTTCCATAAGCCGAGCACCGACAGCAGCACCGCCATGCCCAGCAGCGATAAAATCGTATAAGCGTTAAGATACCACATTAGAATCCCTCATAAATGAATGTACCGTGCCCCGTGAAGAATGCGGTCACGCAAAGCAGCATGAGCAAATAGACGATGAATTCCACCGCTGCCCGAATCAGCTTGCCGCCCATAAATCAAACTCCTTCGTGAAGGCCGGACGTCCGCGTTCGACGTTGAGATGTCCGAGATCGTGGAATTGCTCCGGCTCGAATCGGTCCGTCCAGTCCGTAATCGTAAAGTCCGTGCCCGCAAGCTCTCTCTCCACGTGGGCTTTGAGCTCGTCCACCGTCTTCGGCGGAGCCAGCGACCGGTTCCATGGCATCCAGATGACGCGCACGCGAATGCCGTTGTCCTTGGCGTAAGCGATCACGTCGTCGAACGCGGCGAGGTTGTCTCGGAAGCTGTCGATCGGTTCCTTATAATACGTTGCTTCATAAAGATCGATCTTCTCCTGAAGCTTGTCGGGCTTAAGCGTGCCGTAGTATAGCTCTTTGGCGTACAGCTTCTTGCGGTTGACCTCGATCGTCTTCCCTTCGAGGTACGGGATCGTATACTTGTGCGCAGCTAGCGTGATTGGGTCTCTATAAAAATATAAATAAGGCTCGAATGCGGAACGGTGCCACGGATACGAAGGGTCGGTCGGAAGATTGTCCAGGAACGTGAACAGGTTAAGGCCGATGACGAGCTCTTCTGTGACATGGATCAAGTCTTGGCGGAGCATGCCGTCTAAGTCGGTTATTTTCCCATAGTTGATGCCCGCATTAACGAACCCAGCCGTACTCTTCGTCTCGTCGTACGCCGCGATAACCGTCGAGTTGCCGAAGATGACCTTCGGCCAGACGGATTCCGGGTGGACGTCCTTCGTCCTCTGAAAATCGTTTTTGGAAAATACGTCGTAACGGCTGACCGGATCCCATTCCGCGATGAGCCGATCGGCTACGATGAACGACAGCAAGAGCGCGATAAGGAAAGCGCTCCTGCGAAACTTACGCAGCATTGTCATTGGAAATGTTCAACTGCCTTATATTCGTTTGTACATCGCTTGCAGCAATGGTTGAAAGCCGGAGGCTTCCCAGAATCGTAGGCCGCGCGCGTTGCCGCTTAGCACGTGAAGCTCTACGTAATGCACGTCCAGCTCGGCGAACTCCCTCTCGAGCTCGAACACGAGCTTTGCGGCGGCGCCGGAGCCTCGATGTTCCGGAGTCAGGAAGACGTCGTGGATGAACCCGATGAACGGGTTGTCCGGATCGAGCTGGCGGTACTTCTTCGGAGAACGGACGAGGCTGCCGAAGGCGAAGCCGACGACCGAACTGCCTGCCTCCGCGACTTTGGATACGTAAAGCTTGGATTTCAGCTGCGCCTGCAGCAGGTCGCCGAGCTCTTCCGTGTTCAGTTCCATCACCATGCCGAACGTCTTCTGCTCCGCATACATTTGCTCGTACAGCGACCGGACATGGTCCAGATCGCCCTCCGTCATGTCCCGGATCGTCAGATTAGCGTCCATTCGATTGCTTCCATTCGTTATACTCGGAGCGGAACTTCGCCGGCCACTTGCTCTCGTCGAGACCGTATTGCGAGATGAACGCGAGAATGAAACGCTCGAGACCGAACGCGAGGCAGCCGGTAACGGCCGGACGTTTGCCGGCTTTGATGTTGAACGCGTTGCCGAACGTGTTGCTGTGGAAGTTGGACGACGATACCGAGATCGTCGTGTCCAAATACGGAATCGTCATGCGCATTTCGAATTTCATCTCTTGCTGGCGCTGGAACGAGGCTTTCACCTCGTAGTCGCTCGTGAAGAACGGGTCGTTGGCGTTCTCCAGATGACAATCCAGCTCCCACTCCGACACGAGGTCCTTCAGCATCTCGATCGACTTCAGGCGATTTTCCTTCACGAAATCCGGTTTGCCGACGAAGATCACTTCGCGCATCGTGAAATCGAGCAAACGACCGAAATCGCGATGGTTACCGCCTTCGTAACGATGGCACTTTGATACCGCCGTCACGATTGTACCCTCTGCTTCTAGCGTCTCGTCCTGCAGCCCTTCATAGCAATGGTAGCAAGTGGCCGGATTGATCATATATTGCGGCTTCGCAGCCGATGCGTTCAGGTCGACCTTCGTGCCCTCGTTCCAGCCGCCCGCTTCCTTGATCGCTTGGGAGAACGCCTCGATGACCGACAGGTCCTCCCGCAAATGCGTGACGAATTGGATATGCTCGGGGAACGAGGTAAAATGGTTCGTCTTGTTCAGCGTCGCGCCGTTGATTACGGCCGGATAATACTCGTGCTTCGCACCGAATTTGCTGGCGATCTTGCGCACGATGCTGTCGTCGAGGAACTGGATCAGCGTCGTGAACGGCTCGCGGAACGTGTACACGCCCGGATCGAGCTGCTTGATGATCTTGCGTTCGGCGAGCTCTTGGATGATCGGCCCGCGGTAAGGAACGTCCACCCGGTTCTCGTAATAGATCTCTTGCTTGAACGCGTACTCATGGTTCGTGAACCGGCGATGCAGCTTATGTACTTGCTCCGTCAGGTTAGCCGTATCGACGGCCGCGCCGTGAACGATCGTAAGCCCGTTATCCTCAGCGATGATGTCCTCGATGTTCTCGTCGACGAAAAATGCGGCGTAGATGAGCTGCTTCCTCACCTCGGCGTCGTCGATCTGAAGCTCTACGAACGTCTTAGCCATGTTAGCGCTCCCCCTGCTTCATCGCGACGAAAGTGGCGATCTCGTTGATCGTGTTCATTTTATGAAGCATGAGATCCTTCTTCGTCACTTCGATGCCGAACGTGCTTTCGACGAAAGCGGTCAGCTCGGCCGCGCCGAACGAATCGATATACCCGTAATCGAACAGATGAACGTCAGCGGTAAACTCGTCATCGTCCGGTTCAATTTGAAAGTGTTGCATAATATGTGCCGTCAGCGTCGAACGGATGTCATCCAGCGTCATGAGCGATAGCTCCTTTCGAATTAGAACAGTGCGTGTTGCCTAGGAATAATCGGCCCCTAAATACGAAACAAACCTTTTCCACGGGGAAAAGGTTGTCGTTCAGACCTTCTTGCGTTAATTTTACCGGAATGGCATAGGGGTGTCAACGAACGGCAAAAGCCGCGTTGCGTTAGTGAGCGGGTGCAATATACTTCGTTATGAATAGTAGCGGAAAATAACAACCATTAGCAGTTATTCCGTGCGTTGAGCCGTGGCTATCGCCGAATACCGACCATATGCAGTTATTTGTGTGATTTTCCGGCGTATATTCGCCTGGAACGAATAATAACTGCACATACGCGCTATTTTGCTTCAAACCTTCGATACATCCATAAATAACTGCGTATCGTTGTTATTTGCGCCGACTCTTCATATCTGTTCATAGACGTCGAGCGCCGCTTGGACGCCGGCTCCCGCGGGCAGCGCTGCGCCGTGGCGGATGAGCGCCGCTTCGAGCGCGCCGAGCAGATGCAGGACGTTCTTCGCGCTGCAGCTGTAGCCCATCGTGCCGATTCGCCATATCCGGCCTTTGAGCGGACCGAAGGAGCTGGCGATTTCGATGCCGAACTTGCCAAGCAGCATGGAACGGACCGATTCGCCGTCGATGCCGGGCGGAATGCTCACGCAGGTTACGACGGTCAGCTTGCTGGCCGGATCTCCATACAGCGTCAACCCCATCGCGGCAAGACCGGCCGTCAATGCCCGCTCATGCAACCGGTGTCTCGCGAAACGCTCTTCCAACCCTTCGGCGAGAACGATGCGGACGCCTTCGCGCAGCGCGTACAGCATCGACGTCATCTCGGTATGGTGGTTGAGGCGGAGCGGACTCCAATAATCTTGCAGCTGTGCGAGGTCGAAGTAGTTGCTGCGAATCGGAGCAGACGGCTGGGTCGGGTCGAGTGCCGCAGACGGTCGCAGCCCCCTCTCTATTCTTTTGCGCCGGAGCAGCTTCCGTTCCGCGCGGTCGTTGTACGTCATCGGCGCCATGCCGGACGGAACGGACAGGCACTTCTGCGTGCCGCCGATAACGGCGTCGAGCTGCCAGGCGTCCGTCTCCACAGGGACGCCTCCGATCGTAGCGACCGCGTCGACCACGAGCAGCGCATCCAGCTCTCGGCAAGCGGCACCGATACCGTCTAGCGATTGTATCTGCCCCGTCGACGTCTCGCCGTGCACGATCGCGACGATGGCCGGACGTTCCCGGCGTATCGCCTCGATCACTTCCTCTTGATCGAATACGCTGCCCCATTCCCTCTCCAGCACGACGACTTCTGCCCCGCAACGCTCGGCGATCTCCTGAAGCAGGTATCCGAACCTTCCGTAGATCGGAACAAGCACCTTATCCCCGGGTTCGATCAAACTGACGAGTACGGCTTCCAGTCCCGACCGGGACGTGCCGTCGATCGGGTACGCCCAGCGGTTATCCGTGCGGAACAGCTGCCGGAGCAACCCCATCGTATCGTTCATCAGCTCCGTAAACTCCGGATCGAACTGTCCGAGGATCGGCATCGACAGCGCGCGCAGCACGCGGGGATCGACTTCGACCGGTCCCGGGGTCAAGATCGTTCTCGGAGAAGGAGACAGCTCCGAGTAGCTCCTCATAGGGCTCTCCCCTCGTAGGCTAACTCGTATAGCAGAGAAGCCAGCACGGACACGCCGTCCGACAATTGCTCGGGCGAAGTGTACTCTTCGGGCGAATGGCTTATGCCGCCTTTGCTCGGTACGAAGATCATTGCCGTTGGGCAGATCGGCGCGAACAGCTGCGCGTCGTGCCCCGCCCCGCTCGGCATTCTCCGATACGAGAGATCAAGGAGGGCGCACACGTTCTCAATCTGCTCCGTAAGCTCTCTGCTCATCGGTACCGGCTTCGTCTCCAGCCAAGGGGTGATCGACAGCGCGAGGCCTCTCCGGTTCGCGATCTCCTCGTATTCTTGGAACAAGTAATTGCAGAACCACGCGAGCGTCCCTTCGTTATCGTGACGGATATCGAGCGTGAACTCTACCGTCCCCGGGATCACATTAGGCGTATTCGGCAGCACCGCGAGCTTGCCTACCGTCGCGACGAGCGAGGCGCGGCGGGCCGCGAGCTCTTCAAGCCGCACGATCATTTCCGACGCGCCGGCCAGCGCGTCGGCGCGCATCGGCATCGGCGTCGTCCCCGCATGGTTCGCGGAGCCCCGGAGCGAGACGGCGTACCGCCGCTGCCCGACGATCGCTTCGACGATGCCGATCTGCTTCGCCAGCCGCTCGAGCAGCACGCCTTGCTCGATATGCAGCTCCACGAATGCGGCCAAGTCGTTGCGCAGACAATCCGGCTGCTCGGGCCGTCCGAAGCCGGAAGCCTCCATAGCCGCGGCAAGCGTCACCTGTCCCGCGTCTATAATCTCCCGTCCGCCGCGCCAATCGAACAGACCGGTCACGTTGCCGGAGCCCCAATACGCGATCGGAAACCGGCTGCCCTCCTCCTCGCAGAAGGAGACGACCTCGATCGGAAGCCTCGGCGAGCCGAACGCATCCTTCAACAAGCGCAACGCTGCGATACCTCCGACGATGCCGTAGACGCCATCGAGCCTGCCTCCGTTCTTCACCGTATCGATATGCGAACCGGTCATGACGGCGGGCGCGCCAGGATCTAAGCCCTCCAGGCGGCCGATCAAGTTCCCGACCTTATCCCAGCGGACCGTAAGGCCCGCTTCCGCCATCATCTCGGCTACGTACGCCTGCGCGTCGTTCCATGCGTCGGTATAGACGAGTCTTGTCACGCCGCCGGGTTTGGCAGAGCCGGCAGACTCGTCTGCTTGGCCGTCGGTGAATGCCGCCAGTCGCTCGATCTGCTCCATGAGCTCCGACGTGCGGCGGAATCGAATCGCTTCCCCCATGCTGGATTCGCCTCCCTATGTTCCGCGATAAGTGCTATAACCTCCAGGTGCGATCAGCAGCGGCACGTGATAATGCTGCCGCTCGTCGTTCACCTTGAATCGTACGGGAATCAAGTCTAGGAATACGGGGTCCAACCGATAAGCTTGCTTATAATAATCGCCAACCTCGAACTCGAGCTCGTAAGTGCCGACCGTCAGCGTCACGCCTGAGACAAGCGGCTCGTTAAGCCTTCCGTCCTCATTCAGCCTATCTGTCTTTACGAGCAGAGGAGACGACGTTACGTCCAGCTTCCATAATCGGACGAGCATGCCTGCACCTGGTTTCCCGTGCGCGATGTCGAGCACGTGCGTCGTAATCCGCCCGTCGCTCATCGGCCGCCTCCCGTCCGTTGCTCCGTCTCCGCCGCCTCTGCCGCTTCCAAGTCTGCGCGCGTCATCGAGAAGCCTTGGAAGCCATACGGCGGACGAGGCTCGGTATAGACGCCGGAGCTGCCCGCCGCGACAGGCTCGACGATCGTCTCCCATGTCCGATTGTTCGATTCGAACGACACCTCCGATAGCTGCGGGAATCGCTTCAGCAATCGCAGGCCGATCTGATAGATCAACGATTGGATCGACGGCGACACTCGCTCGTGGAAGACGTGATGCGCGATGTCTCCGGCTTGCTCGGCGGCGACATAATTTCCTCTGCTGGCGTCGAATGCGTCGAGCGGGTCCCGATACTTCCAATGAATGTCGAGATAAATAAACAGCGGCCGATCGAAGCTTTCCGGAAGCGTCGTGTATTCGTCGCGAATGAAGCCGTAGAACGAGCTTCCGCTTACTTTGATAAGCTGCAGATCCGACACGCCGCTCCGCTGAGAGACGAGGACCGCCCGCTTCATTGCCGGATCTCTAGCGAATTCCAGCCGGCTGCTCGCGCGTTCGTTGCGGGACTTCCGATAGACGAGCTCGCTCGAGCGAAAGCCCCCATTCTCTGCGGATACCGGAAGCGGATCGAACGGGAGCCTCACTGCTTCGAGGATGGCGCCCGTCAAGTGCGAATAGCGATCCAGCAGCTTTGCCCCCAGATAGGCGAGCAGCCCCTCCGTCGTGCTTCCTTCGTAGCCCGCCGTCTCGCGAAGAATGAAGTTTTTCATCGAATCGGTCGCGACGACCGCGCCGTTATCTCCGTCTGCGAAAGAAGGAAGCAGCGAATCCCCGCTGACGGCGAGCGTCACATTGTGTGCGAATATCACGTTCCGATCGCCGTCGTACGCCGATTCGGGAATCGGTTCGACTTGAAGCGGCGCCGCGTAGGTCCTATATGTGAGCACGTCGCCTTTGCCGTAATAGAGCGTTCGCCCGGTCGTCAGCTTCAACATTCGAATCTCCCCTTCAAGCTTCCAGCAATTCCTCCAGCCGGAAGCCGGTAATTTTGCGGATTTCAACGAAAGCCGTTTGCCTCTCCGTCGCCTCGTCGTTGTCGATCCTCCCGTGCATCGCCGATAAGATTTCTTCCTTGCTTTTTCCCTTAACCGCCATGATGAAAGGGAATCCGAATTTGTCCGTATAAGCTTGATTGCTAGTCATGAATGCGGCGTACTCGGCTTCCGTCAATTGATCGAGACCGGCGCTCCGTTGCTCTTGCGCCGAGTAATCCGTCACTTGCAGCCGTGTCGCCAGATCGGGATGGCCGCGAAGCAGAGACAGCTGAAGCTCTGGTGAAGCTTCGCGCACGACATCAAGCATCCTTTCATGAAGCACGTCTCTCGTTCGGAACGGCCTCGACTCCCACGCTCGCTCCGCCACCCAAGGCGCATGTTCGAATATGCCCCCGAGAACGGCGACGAATTGCTCTCGGCTCATTTTGCTGATCACCAGCATCGGAATTTTACGTCCTGTCGCGGTCATTGGCTGCCCTCCTTGCCTCTATCGCGCGAGCTACGGATCTTCGGATGCTGCCGTAACCGGTGCACCTGCACAGATTGCCGGCAAGCGCCTCTTCGATTTGCTCCTCGCTAGGCTCGGCGTACGCACCCAGCAGCGCCTTGACGGAGACGATCATGCCCGGCGTGCAATACCCGCATTGATACCCGCCCTCCTCGAGGAAAGCTTGCTGAATCGGGTCGATCTCTTCGGCGCCGATCCCTTCGATCGTCGTGATCCGTTTGAATGTGCACTGATATCCCATCGTCAAGCAAGCGTTCACCGGCTTACCGTCCATGAGAACGATGCACGATCCGCATCTTCCGATTTCGCACGAGCGCTTCGTCCCCGTCAATCGCAGCTCCTCTCTTAGAATGCTTAGCAGCGTTCGGGTTACGGGTACGTCTAATGCGACCGGCTTACCGTTAACGAAGCATTCGAAGCCCCTGATCGTCCTTCTGTCGTTAGGAGACTTATCGATCATAAGTCGTCCACCGCCTTTAACCATGACGCTCCGTCATCTTGAAGCTCGGCTGGATCGATCGGCAGCCTGCTGACGCGCACGCCCGTCGCTTGGTAGATCGCCGACGCGATCGCGGGCGCTACGCCGACCGAGCCGATTTCGCCCACGCCGCGAGGTCCGTGCTCGTCGCCTTCCGGCAGCTCCTCGATCGCTTCGACCTCCATTTCCCCCGCAAGATCGCACACCGTCGGGATCAAGTACGTGTCTAGATTGCGGGTCATATATTCGCCTCGCTCCATCAGAGCGTCCTCCGATAAGGCGAAGCCGACCGCCATTCCGCTTCCGCCTTCGATCTGCCCGAGGTAGCCCTGCGGATTCATAACCGGCCCCGCCGCTACCGCGTGATACTGACGCAGCAGCTTGACTCTGCCGGTCAGCCGATTGACCTCGACTTCCACCGCGACGGCGGAATAACTGTATAAGTAATGCGCGCCGACACGGTTCGTCAGCGAGG
>Ga0065721_10049955_pt1 | contig 24914 bp, 20 predicted proteins | sample Mesricmetagenome_FD_59108 | JGI IMG/M metagenome (GOLD analysis project Ga0065721, IMG submission 59108) | Mesophilic microbial community from rice straw/compost enrichment Sample: eDNA_1 v2 (version 2) | ecosystem: Engineered > Solid waste > Grass > Composting > Bioreactor | place: USA: Davis... | reverse complement strand
CATCATCCCCCAGACATCGGGACAATGCGGCAGCTGGAACGTCACGCCCTTGCCGATAACAGGTACGTGCCGGTAATCCGGGTATCCGGGGAACTCCGCGAACAGATTGCTTCCGTTCTTGATCGTATTCGCAACGCCCGGGTGAAGCTCATTCGTCGCAGGGTCGGTGAACATCAATTCGAGCTCCGTATGCTCCTTGACCGATACAACGCCCCACTCCGTCTTCACCCCGTCCTTCAGGTTGTCGCCATGAGTGAACGTCCGATCCTCGAATCGGCTGCGCGACAACGCGGTGCCCGGCGCGATATGCGTATTCAGCATCGGCTTGGCCATGAATATATAGTTGTCGCCCGAGTCGGTATAGACGTGGCCGGATTCCCGTTGAATCAGATCCCCGATCACATCGTTAGGAACCCGTCCGCATAGCAGTCCCCTGAACTTCCCGTCTAACCCCTCGATAGGCTGCATGAAAAGCAAAGTCATTCGGTCATGGAAGGAAGATGAACGCGCTCCAATCTCCTGCGTCAGCGGGTCCGAGTAAGGTCCATACAGGCACTTGCGAGCTTCCTTAGGGCCGCGAACATATGCTACGCCGGCAGCTAGCAGCGAATCAGGCCCATAAGTTGTCCCCTGATGCCGCGCGTGCGTCGAGTACACCACGACACCGCTCTCGTTCATGACGAACAATTCCGTGAAATCCGATGCTCTCGCATACACCGATTGGAATAGCGGATCCCAAGCTTCCATCGCATCCGTACCGTCCAGTTGAATGCCGTTACCGACCGATTGAACCTGATCCAATAGTCGGCCCAGATGCGTCCAGCACTCGGTCGTCCAATCCTCCAGCACCTGCTTGCGCGTCTCCGCAATGCCTTCGAAAATATTCTCTACATCCTGCTTAAGCTTGCTGTTCACCCGGTATGACCACCACAAAGGCAAGCCTTTCCTCAATCCTAGCCAATCGTACATGAAGTATTCCTCCATATAGAGTGCGCGTCTAGTTAGAATAGAATGGCCCATTGTGTTGCGCTTGTCATATAATGTACCATAAAAAATCGAATAATGTAACTTAATGAGCAAAAAATGGATATATCATGTCAGATAATATTCAATATTGACGAGTATAACTTCTGATATAGCTCCAATAGCGATTATTTGTGTCATGTTTTCTCCCTTATTAACAGCAAAAAAAGGCTTCACCGTCCGATGGACGATGAAGCCTCTCTTCCAGCTTATATCTTAGTGCATCATAACAGGAGCGTTGACTGCGTCTCCGTCCTCTTCTTGAGTAACCTTCGGCTTCCGAAGCAGGAAGGCCAACAAGGCGCCGGCAACCGCGATGCATCCGGCGACTAAGAACGTATCGCCGAAAGCCGCGAGGAGTGCCGCAGGCGCATCTCCCTTGGTGGCGCCCATATGATCCTCGATTCGCGTACCCATATAACTCGCCAAGCCCGCGACGGCGAACGATACGACGACCTGCTGTGCTGCCGATACGAGCGGCGTTACCCGGCCGACAAGCTTGCGAGGAGCGACCTTCAAGATATGCGTATTGACCGGCATCATGGAAAGCCCCATGCCTACGCCCATCAGCATCGTCGCCGTAATCACGTATCCCGCACCCGAATCGGCCTGGATCTGCGACATATAGAACAGGCCGCCCGCGATAAAGGCAATACCGACGATGGAAACGACGCGAGCGCCGAACTTGTCGAACAGCTTGCCGCCGATCGGCATGAACAAGCCCGTCATCGCCACTTGCGGCAGGATCATGAACCCGGTCTTCAGCGGCTCATACCCGAACACTTGCTGCATGTACATCGGAACGAACAAGAACGATCCGAACAAAGCCATCGTCGATAGCCAGGAGGTGACGATACCGAGCGAGAAGTCGAACGACTTGAACACGCGAAGCTCGAGCAGCGGCTGATCATGGCGTAACTCAGCGATGAAGAACAGCACCAGAGCAACAACACCCACAGCTAGGCTGACAAGCGTATTCGTAGAACCCCAGTCCTTCCCGCCTTCGCTCACCGCGTAAGACAACGTCGCGAATGCGATCGGCGCAAGGATGATCCCCATGAGATCAAGTCTCGGAACGGTTCTGCGTTCTACTCTCGGCAGGAATCTCAGACCGACCAAGATCGCGATAATGCCGATAGGCAGATTAATAAGGAAGATCCAGTGCCAAGTCGCGTACTCCAGCAAGTAACCGCCCAATACCGGACCGAGCGCAGGTCCGAGCATCATCGGTATGCCGAGCAGCCCCATGACCGCGCCTTGTTTGTTAGGAGGAGCGAGCTTGAAAATAATCGCCATCCCGATCGGTTGCACCATGCCTCCGCCGACGCCTTGGATAATGCGATAGATAATGAGTTGTTCAGGCGTCGTGGCGAAGGAACAGAGAAGCGAGCCTGCCGTGAACAGGAAGATCGTAATCAGGAAAATTTGTTTGGCGCCGAATCGATCGGTCAGCCAGCCGGCCAGCGGAATAACCGCGGATAGCGCCAGCGTATACGCCGTAATCGACCATTGCATCGTATTGACGGAGGTCTGGAAATCATCCATCAACACCGGCATGGCAATGTTCATTACCGTGCTGTCAAGAATGACCATGATCATTCCGACGACGATGGCCATCATCGGACCCATAATCGCTTTCATTGAGAACGGCGCTTCTTCCGCCGCTGTGCCTACATTCGTTACACTAGACATGGTACTCCTCATTTCAGTAAAATTTTCTACCAATAAAAGGTACTACTAATAGAACAAAAAGACAATCGTTCTAGAGAATGATTTCTCCCCTCCGTCTAAGATCGTATTCTACATTATTTCAGACGAACGGAAACCGCACAATTCATCGGTTGGAGGAAATAAAAAATACATCGCTAGCGCGCCCTTGCCGCTTAGCGATGTATACAACGCTTCTATGAAGACGATATCGACTGATCGTTCGTTCGGCGCTTATGCGAGCTCCATGGCGTACCCAGGAACGGCAGCGCCCACCGGTCCAAGCCGTACCAACCGGCAACCTTCCAACCTAGGACAATCCATGTGGCTAGAATGAATAGAAGCGGGTTCGTGCTCAGCGTACCGGCGAACAAGAAGCTCGCATTCATGAAAGCGCCGAAGAATGCCGCAACGCCCGTTAGTAAACCAAGAATTAAGCCGAGACCTACGAGCAATTCTCCGAAAGCAACCACATAAGAGAATCCTTCGGCGTTAGGGAGCACGACATCTTCTAAGAAGGATGCATACCAGCCGGATACGTCTTTACCATCGGCCGCCTTGCCGATCGCGCCATTCACGAATCCGGTAAGCCCGGCGCCCGCGTCGCTTCCGACCCACTTCTCGCTCGTGACCTTGTGCCAGCCCGCATCGAGCCAAGCGTAGCCTAGATACAGCCGAATGACTAGCCACAGCAGCCCGGACCTCGTGTTGTTGAACAGAAAGTTCGATACCGGATTTTCGGGGACGATGATATTCTTGCCGCGCAATTCTTCTTTAATCGTCAATCCCATCACCTCGTAGCGATATAGTCCAATCTCAACTACAGAGTAAGGGAAATGTCTCCGGTTGTAAACGGTGAACCTCTGAACGAATAAGGCGCCCGATTGGGCGCCTCGAATGTTACTCCGATTGCTCGGTATATCGCTTGAAGCTATCCATGATCGCTTGCCAGCCCGCTTGCTGGAACTCGACGGGGTGGGTGTTCTCGGCATCGAACGTTTCGATGACCGTCGTCGCGTTGCCTTCATTAACGAAAGTAATATCTACTTTCCTTCCGTCACCCAGGGTATAGGCAACCTTCTCATTCTGCACTACTTCATCATAGATACCGCCGAAATCGAAGCCCATGCTGCCGTCCTTCGCTTCCATTCTTGTCGTGAACTTGCCGCCGACCCGCAGGTCGTTCTCCGCCCACGGCGCGTGCCAATCTTCGGATGCCTGGTTCCACTTCGTGATGTGCTGCGGCTCGGACCAGAATTGCCATACTTTCTCTACCGGGGCTTGAATGACAGCTTGCACGGTTACTTTCGTCGGGTTCGTCGTTTCCATAGTGATGGACACCTCTTCATTTTTATTATTTGGTCGCTTCTCACTTATATAGACGTAACCCGATTACGATATTCATCGGTGAATTTGCTCAGGAAGCCCCAATCGGGCGAATAATTTGGTATTGATGAAATTCTGTACGTGGAACACTTGGTTATCCTTGACCTCAATGACGTGAATACCCCATGGAACCAAGACGGATGGGGACTCCTTGCTCGGCATATACTGCGCGAGAGCAGGATACCCACCATTGACGGTGACCGGCAAGAACTTCGACCCTACGCAATGCCAGCGGGTAAGCTCGTAGAACTTCGCCAGATCCTCCCGCCCGCTGATCCACATCGGGAACGGCGGCATGGACATGCAGCCTTCCTCATGGAACAACGAGACAAGCGCGTTAATATCGAATTTCTCGAATGCCTCCACATATCGCGAGAGCAGCTCGGGGTCCGGCTTCTCTTCCATCTTACTGAACTCGTCGGACCGGAGCTGCGTTCGCTCCAGCGTCTCCCTTGCCCTCTGCAGCGCGCTGTTCGCCGCCGCCGGCGACATGCCTAGCGCATCCGCGATTTGTTTGGAGGTCCATTCGAATACGTCCTTCAAGATTAGCACCGCGCGTTGGCGCGGGGGCAACGTCTGCAGGAGCGCGATGAAGCATAGCTGCAGCGTGTCCTTGCGGACGAGCACGTCCTCCGGATTGTGTCCGAAGTCGGGAGCAGGCCATACCCATGCCGAGTCGGGCAGCGTCTCGGTCGGCGCAATGATAGAAGCCGCCGAGTCGTTCAGATCGACGGGAAGCGTCCGACGCTTCGCTTGTCTCAGCTTGTCGACGCATAGGTTCGACGCGATGCGGTAGACCCATGTCTTGAAGGAGGCGTCCTCCCTGAACGAGCCCCAGCTTTGCCACGCCCGAATGTAGGTTTCCTGCACCGCGTCGTCCGCGTCGTCGAAGGAGCCTAGCATTCTATAACAGAACGACGTCAATCCCGGCTTGTAGCTCTCGAACAATTCACTGTCAAAAGCAATCGCGTTCATCTTGACCTCCCCATTCGTCATCCCACGCTAATTGTAACCTTAATTATATGGAGAATAATTGTATTTTACTAGACTTAGCACATACTGCCCGTAATGATAGAAGGGATTCCAATATTTGTGTAGAACTTTGTAACTACATAGCAATGACTAACAACTTAGAGGTGCTCACAATGAAATGGAGTCGGCTATTAACCCAACGACTGTTACCCCGCATCCCCATGATCATCACCGTGCTCGTCGCAACATCGCTCTCCTTGAATCTGGCAAGCTCCGCCACTAGCCCACGCGGCCTTGCTTGCGCCCTCGGCTTTGCCATATGCGGTTTCGCCTCGATTGGCGTCCGCTCGATTCGAATCAAGTATGTGCTCGCTACCGTGGCCTTCGTCGCCTTCTTCAGCGCGTTGCCGGAATTGCCCTTCGATAAGCTAGTCAGCATGATGTATGTGTCGCTTGTCTTCTTAGCGTTCTTGCTGCCTTCCCCATTGCCTACGGTGCTCGCTACGGGCTATTATCTATACCTCACCCCTTCCTATTCGGATGAAGTGTCGCCGGAGTTGATCAACACCATCATGATCGGCGCCGTCGTTAACATGATCCTCTATTCTCTATTAGCCTTCTACTTCCGGAATTTGCGAGATAAGAACACCGTCAATGAGAAGCTGAATGCGCAGCTTCAGGAGGCTTTCGTCAAGCTGGAGCACATGGCTTACCACGACTCGCTCACTCAGCTGCCCAACCGCGAGCTGCTGAAGCAACGGATGGCCGAGGAGCTTTCCTCTGGGACGCGAATGGCCGTCATGTTCCTCGACTTGGACAACTTCAAGAACGTCAACGATATGATGGGTCACAACTCGGGAGATCGTCTGCTGAGAGACGTCGCCGACCATCTCGTCACCGTGCTCGGAGATTGTTGCTTCATCTCGCGTTATTCGGGAGATGAATTCATCGTGCTATTCCCGTACGAGCAGCGGGAAGAGATCGAGACACTCGCCAAGCGGCTGCTCCACTCCTTCCGCACCCCGTTCCAGATTCACAATCAACACATCTATTCTACAACTAGTATCGGCATCAGCTTATACCCCGAAGACGCGCAGGATGTCGAGACGCTGATCCAATATTCGGACAAGGCGATGTACGACGTCAAAGTAGAGGAGAAAAACGGGTACAGGTTCTTCGATGCCTCCAAGAGCACGGATTGGCTGTATCAAGTGAAGCTGGAGAACGACCTCCGCAGCGCGCTCAGCAACCGGGAGTTCTCTATTCATTATCAGCCTTTAGTTGAAATCGATACAGGGGGGATCCGGGGCGTCGAAGCCTTGCTTCGCTGGACGCATCCGGAGCTTGGTCCGATTGCGCCTTCCGTGTTCATTCCGCTGGCCGAACAGACCGATGTCATCGTCCAACTGGGCGAGTGGGTACTGGAGGAAGCGTGCAAGCAGGTGAGAAGCTGGCAGCTAGCGGGCAAACCTGATCTGACGCTCGCGGTCAATATCTCGATTCGCCAATTTAAGTCGCCCGACTTAGCCGGCACAGTAGCGCGTATTCTGGGCGAGACAGACTTTAATCCCGCCCTGCTGGAGCTTGAGGTTACGGAGAGTCTTATGCAGAACCTGAGCCAGTCGGTCACCGTGCTCGGCGAATTGAAAAAGCTAGGCGTGCGTATATCGATCGACGACTTCGGTACGGGCTACTCCTCGCTGAGCGTTCTGCATCAGCTGCCCGTTGATCTTCTGAAGATCGACCGATCGTTCACGCGCGAATTGTCGACAGAAACGCCGTCCGCTTCCATCGTTAAGCTGATTATCGATGTCGGCCATAGCATGAACCTGAAGGTCGTCTGCGAAGGCATCGAGCAGGAACAGGAGATCGCCATCCTCCGACGCTACGGCTGCGAGATCGGACAAGGTTATTATTATCACCGTCCGGCGGCTTCAGAAGAGATCGAGCGGTTATTGCGGGGGATCCAGTGATTCCTCTTCTTTAATCTGAATCCATAGGTCCTTGCCCGTCCAATTCGACACTTGGTACCAACCCATGCCTTTCCACTCTTGCAGGACGAACAAGTTCTGAACTCCGATCTCGATCGGGCTCTTAGAGGTTACGTCGGGCTCGACGTAGGCTCTTGTTTTGACCGGATTATACACTTTGTGATACGTTTCCACGATCGGGTTCGGGGTCTTGACCCATTCGGTCTTCCCCTTGCCCCCGACGATCCGGTACCAATCGCCGTCGTTCTCGAACGTATCCAGGCGGGTGCCCGCGGAGTAAACAGCCACTGATTGGGTCGAATCGTCTTGGCTGCTATAGGCTTTGACCTCTTCGGTCAATTGGATTCGTACGCCGAAGGAATCCTTCTTCTCGGGCAGCGCCGCGATAAGCTCGTCCGATTCTTTGAATTGGCTTAGCTGCTTCTCGTTTATGGTTAGAATACGTTTCGGTGCGGCGCTTGTTTTTCTCGTTGTGACATTCGTGATGGACCCGGTCTTGGAATCGTAATATTCGTTCCCGTACACGAAGGATCCCGGCGGAGCGAACGTCGCTCTAACCGCGACGGGGTGCTCCACGTTACGGAACAGATCGTAACCGAACATCCGATAATCCGTATCTACGCCGAGCACTCCCAGCACGGTCGGCATAATGTCCATGTGGCCGCCGACGGCCTTGTAGACGCCCTTCTTCACGTTCGGCCCATGAATGATGAACGGTACGCCAATCGCGTCGATCTGATCGTAAGGCCTTCCGAGCAAATTCTTTAAAGCGACCTCCTGTTTCTCCTTCGCCATATCTATCGTAATGCCGGCATGGTCGCCGTAGATGGCAACAACGGTATTGTCCCATAGCCCGTTCTTCTTCAGATCATCAAGGAAGCGCCCAAGCGCCGCATCCGCGTAGTGCGCGGCCGTCAGATAATCACCCGCAACGTTCCCCTGATACATCTCGGGCAGCTTGAGCAAGCGATAGGATGCGGGAACGCGAAACGGAGAATGGCTCGACATGCTCACGATTTGCGCGTAATAAGGCTCCTTCTGCTTCTTTAGAACATCCATGCTCTTCCGGTACAGAATATCGTCATCCGCGCCGAAGGCGATCGCTTTGTCCGTACCGAAGTATTCTTTGTCATAGAAGCTTTCGAATCCGAGCGCGGAATATAACTCCTTGCGGTTCCAGAACGTCACGCTGTTCGTATGTAACGTAACCGTGGAATAGCCGTCCTTCTTCAATAGCCTAGGCAGGCTTGGATATTCCTTGTTCGCTATATCCTTGGCAATCGACAGACCGCCGGCCGCCGGATGCAGCGACGTGTTCGACATGAACTCCGCGTCGGACGTAATGCCCGCTCCGTTCTGAAGATAGAAGTTCGGGAAATAAGCCGATTCCTTGATCAGCTTATTCAGGTTGGGCGTAATCTCTTGGCCCGCGACTTTGCGATTCAAGACGAAGGATTGGAACGCTTCCAATTGAATGAAGATGACGTTCGGTTTCGGTTGAACCTTATTGACGACCGGTTTCGTCTGATTGATGTTCGACTCGGCAGCTTCCTTCGCGCATCCGCTTCCCGTCAGCAGCGCCGCAAGTACTATGGCGACGACGATCACATTCTTCACGACAAACCTCGCCCCAATCGCTCTTAATAGAATCTTCCGCACTATTATACCATTATTTGTATCCCGTGCTCCAAGAGCATAGAAAAAGCCGGAATTCCTGTTAAGGAATCCCGGCCTGTTCTTGTCCCTATGCCGCTTTGACCGGCTTGGCTTCATTAGAGAAATCGTAATTCACGGGTCTTGCATAGACGAACGCCTTGGTCTTAGGGTCGTAGGCGTATACGGTCAACGTCAACTTCGATGCGAGACGATCGCCGGAGACGACCACTGACGTGCCTGTCTTCAGCGTAGTGAAGTCGATCCAAGTATCGTCGCCCTCTTCGGTCCAGTACACCATATACTGCAGACGCTTCGCCACTTCAGGCGTTGCGGAGGCTGCGGCGAACGTCAGCTTGTAATTGTATCCTCCCCTGCCGTCTGCGACCGCCTTCACGCTCGTAACCTTCGGCTCCTTCAGGACGAGCGGCTGCGGATCCTTGAGCCCGCTCAGCTTCAGCCAATAGGACCTTACCGCTTGGAGCGTCATCACGGAAGGAATCGTCGTGTTCTCGATTTCCCCATAGAAGCCGATCCCGTCCTCCTGCTTGAACGAATTCACCATGGCCTGCTTGGCCGTAGGGGAGCCGAATAGCGCCATATAATCGTCCGCCATAATTTCGGCCGAATCCCACGTATGCGTGTAGTCGGGCTCTGACCCGTCTTCGCTGAATAAGACCGGGTAGTTCTTGATTCCCCTCAGCGATGCCCACTTGGTGTCCGGGCTGCTCGGCAGATTGCGTTCTTTCTTAATGAGCCAGTAATGGGTAAAATGATGCCCGTATTCGTGGCTCAACGTCGCGGATAAGCTCTCGACCGTCTTGAGCCGATCCGTGTCGTAGAGGGTGATCTCCGTTCCCTTATCCATGACGATGTCCGACATATCATCCTCAGACCAGGAATAGTACATGTATGCGACACCGGCTTCATCTTCCTTCTGCTCCGGAGACAGGATGACCTTGCCTAGGTAAGCCAGCTCCTCGCCATGCAGATTGCGCATCAAGTCTGCATATAAGGACTTGAGCTTAGCTTTAGTCCAGCTCTTGCTGTAGCTGACGAATTCAATGCGCTCGGGCGACACGTACGTTGCAACCGGCTTTTTGCCTGCCGCGCTGGCATCCGAAACCCATGTTCCGCCTGTCGCTGCAATCACTAGAACCGCTAATAGAACGATCCATATTCTGCGATATATTGTCATCCTCATAGACTCCCGCCTCTTCTCCTCCGAGTATATAACCATTGATAGAGTTATCGGCCGGAACGGCGAATAAATGAACGGAACTCCCAAAATTATGCAACCGTCTTATTGCATCAGCGTATACCTATCAACATTCATCGGAACGAGGAGAGGACGGGTGCGCATGAGCATGGCGATCAGATTGGAGCGGAAGGTACATGAACGCGTCGAGTTGCTTAAGCTGAAGGATTATCGGGACTTAGCCGGCGCGATAAGGAGTCGGGATCTGCGGGAATGGAACGACGATCAGCTGCTAGCCGAATCCATGCGGCTTCGAAGCGAAGCCCGTGCCGGCGTGCCGCTGGGGGAGCTTCTGGTTGATGCCTATGCCTTAGTCTGCGAGGCAGCGTATCGAACGCTCGGCTTGAGGCCGTTCGAGGTTCAGATCATGGCGGCCATTGCCCTTCACGAAGGGAATTTAGTCGAGATGCAGACCGGCGAGGGCAAGACGCTCGCAGCCGTAATGCCGGCGTATTTGAACGCGATAACGGGTCAAGGCGTGCATGTCCTGACATTCAACGATTATCTGGCGAACAGGGACGCGGTGTGGATGGGACCGATCTACCGGTACCTCGATCTATCAGCAATCGCGGTTCAGTCGGGGATGAGCCTGGAGGAGAAGAAGCGAGCTTATGCAGCAGACATTACCTACGTGACGGCCAAGGAGGCGGGCTTCGACTATCTGCGCGACTCGATTGCGATGTCCGTAGAAGAGATCGTCCATCGGCCTTTTCATTATGTAATCGTAGACGAGGCGGATTCGCTGCTGCTCGACGAGGCGCGCGTTCCGCTCGTCATTGCGGGCGAAGTCGCAACGATCGGCTCCGACGGCGCAGAATTCGCGGAAGCGGTGAGGCAATTGCGCTCGGGAGAGCACTTCGTGTTCGATGAGTTTAAGCGTAACGTCTACTTAACCGAAGCAGGCTCCGACAGGGTAGAAGCGCTGCTACAGTGCGGTAATCTGTACGACAGCCATAATAGCCATTTGTTATCGGCCATCAACTGCGCCCTCCATGCGGATGCTCTCTTGCAGCGGGATGTCGATTATATCGTTCGTAACGGCAGAATCGAACTGATCGACGAATATACCGGACGCGTGGCGGACAACCGGCATTTGCCGGACGGATTGCAAGCCGCGCTGGAAGCGAAGGAAGGGCTCAGGCAGAATGCCGGCGGACAAGTACTCGGAACGATCACGCTTCAGCATTTGCTGAGCTTATATCCGACCATCAGCGGAATGACGGCGACCGCACTAGTGTCGGCATTGGAATTCGAGAAGATCTATTCGCTGCAGGTAGTCCGTATTCCGTGCAACCGTCCTTGCATCCGAATCGATCACCCTCACCAGATCTACACCCACAAGGAAGCCAAGCTGAAGGCGCTAGTCGCCGAGATTGCTTCTGTCCACGCGACCGGAAGGCCGATTCTGATCGGTACGTCAAGCGTCGAAGAGTCGGGTAATCTGGCTGAGCGCCTCCGGCAGGTCGGCGTAAGCTGCCATGTGCTGAACGCGAAGAACGATTCAGAGGAAGCCGCGGTCATTGCCAAAGCGGGAGAGGTCGGCGCCGTAACGGTATCCACGAACATGGCCGGACGCGGCGTAGATATCCGGCTTGGCGGCGGGGATGCGAAGCAGGCGGAAGCGGTCGCGAAGCTTGGCGGCTTGTATGTCATCGGCACGCGCGTGAATGAGAGCATGCGTATCGACAACCAGCTGCGCGGGCGCGCAGGCAGGCAAGGAGATCCGGGGGCGTCTAAATTCTACGTCAGTCTAGATGACGATCTGATCCTGCGATTCGGCGTCAACAGAGCGATTCCATCCTCCTATAGGAAACGCAAGCAAGACGAACCGCTCGATGAGGCGCTGCTGCGCAGCAAGATCAGCCACATTCAGCACGTCATCATGGGCCAGAACTTCCACATTCGCCAAGAGCTGAACCAGTACTCGGACATGGTGGAGGAGCAACGGCGCATCCTGTATCAAGATCGCCATGCCATTCTGACAGGCGTGACTCCGATGAGCCCTTCGGAACAGCGCGTCCGGTTATTTTATATCGACAAGTATTGGGCCGAGCATCTCGCTTATGTCTCGTACATTCGCGAAGGCATCCATCTAGAGGGCCTTGCGAACCTCGACCCGCTCGACGAGTTTCATGCGCGGATTATTGAAGCATTCGAACAAATTCCGGCGAGGATTGAAGAAGCTACCGCGAGCATGCTGGCAGCGCTCGGCGATTCGAACGATCCGTCCGAATGGGAACGGTTAGGCCTAACCGGTCATTCCTCTACGTGGACATACATCATCAACGATCAGTACGCGCAGAAGTCCTCCCTATCCACCGGCGCCATAGGTCCCGACACGATCGGCGCGATCGTGCTTGGCATTAAGCCTGTCGTTAAGCCGATCCTCGACTGGATCTTTAGAACGCATCGTTGGAAGTAAGCGGGGCGTTCCGCACGATTCCCTCCGCTTGCGCCTCTATGAGCTGGCAGAGCTCTTCGGGAGATAAATCTTTGCTTCGATTCAGCCATTGGAACAAGATCCGAATCATCGCTCCCGAACGGAAGGCCAAGAAATATTCGAAGTGCGGAGATTGGTCCATCATGCCAGGGTTAAACGTCTTGATGAGCTTCTTCAAAGCGTTATCGAATGAGGAGATGATGATGTCCACCCTATTGACTTGAATCAGTAACTCGATGATTTCCGAATCGGCCTGCCAATAGCGGAAGAAGGGCAGGGCAAACGGGAATTTACTGGCGACCAGAGCCGGCGAGAACGACCGAAGAATATAGTGGTAGAGTTCATCGAACGCGGCATCGCATTTCCACAGCAGAACGCTCTCCAGGCTATGGAAATTTCGATAGAACGTTGACCGTCCCATTTGAGCATCGCTCACGACTTCTTTAATCGTAATGGACGAGAGGTCTTTCTCCCTCAGCTTGTCCGCCAAGGCGCGATACAACATATTTTTGGAATGAATGGACCTTTGATCTTCATTAATGTGGTACATGTTCCCTCCATATGTCCCTTATTTGCGCATATTGTTGACTTCCAAACCTTTCCCAGCAAAAATTTATGATATATCAACAATATACCACAAGGCCTTTGAAGGGACGCTTGCATGATGACTTCCTATGATGAGATCAGACGTTATCCGATCATCGGTGAGCTGAACGAACAGGATTGGTTATTGATCCTTCCGCACTTGCGTGTACACGCTTACGAAGACGGAACAGTGATCCTGAAGCAAAATCAAGAAACCGCCCATTTCCATATTATTCTGTCGGGGATCTTGAACGTATATGTGCAACAAGATACGAGCGTACATGTAGCCGAGCTGAAATCCGGTCAGTTCTTCGGCGAGATGTCGTGCTTGACGGGGGCTCCGGTGAGCGCTACGGTTCAGGCGGTCGGGGATGTTCGCACGGTATCGATGCCGCGCGACGGCTTGCTTCTGTTAATGGACAAGAGCGCCGAGTTCCGCCGCCACATGATCGAAGCGATGGTCCAGCGCATATCGAATTCCAATGACAGGGTATTGGAAGAATACACGAGAAGCTCCGTAGTCGTGCGTCATCTGAACGAGGAGCGCAAATCCCGTTACGGCGCGTTGGTCGGAGAGAGTAAGTTCATGCTCAAGCTTAAGGGGGCAATCGCGGAGCTGGCTCGAGGGGAATCGTCCGTATGTATCGCCGGGGAGAAAGGCGTCGGTAAAACGCATGTCGCCTGGGAAATCCATGCGCAATCGTCGAGGCCCGACAATCCGGTATTCATCATGGATGGGGAGAGCTTTGACCTGGAAGAATGGGAGTTGAATGCCCGAGCAGCTAGAGGAGGAACGGTCATCCTGAGGAAGGCCGACCTGCTTCCATCCGATCTGTTGCACCGGTTGGTTCATTCGCTGGACGACACTCGGTTCATTATGACTTCAAGGCGTCGCCTTGAGATTACCGAAGCGTATGTGGAGATTATCCCGCTTCGGGACCGGATCGAGGATATCCCCGCGCTGGTCTATTCTTGCATATCCGACGAGGGTTGGAGTGCGCCTGACAAGCTGATGTCGCAAGAAGCGATGAGCATGATCTGCAATTACCCGTTCCTCGGCGATAACATCAGGGAGCTTAGACGGGTTGTTCATGATGCGTTAGTACGGAGCAATGGGGAGATTATTCGCAACTCGCATCTCAGATTCGGAAGCGTACGGGAGCCTGGGACCCGTCCGCGGGTAGCGCTAGCCTTAGGAAGCGGCTCCGCTCGGGGAGCCGCTCATGTCGGCGTTATCAAAGTATTGGAGCAGGCGGGCATCCCGATCGACATGATCGCAGGCACGAGCGTCGGCGCTTTCATCGGCGCGTTGTATGCGGGAGGGCAGCCCGTGTCCGCCTTCGAGAAGGTGCTGCCGACCGTGCGTTGGAGACAGCTCGTGCGGCCGAGATTCTCGCCGCGAGGGTTCGCCAACAACCATCCGATGGTGCGGTTCGTCGAGAAATACATCGGCCCCGTCGAGTTCAAGGACTTACGGATTCCGTTCGCTGCCGTCGCCTCCAACGCGGTGAACGGCGAGGCTTATATCCTGAACGAAGGGAAGGTCTCGCACGCGATCCGCGCGTCCACCGCCATTCCCGGCGTCATCCAACCGGTTCCCTATGGCGATCACTTGCTGCTCGACGGCGCCGTTGCGCATCCCGTCCCCGTGGCGCTTGCCCGAAGCATGGGAGCAGACATCGTCATCGCCGTCGATCTAAGCATCCCGGATTCGGCCAAGAGAGCACCGTCGAACTTCGTCGCCACCATTCTGAACACCATCGACATTATGAGCAAACGGATGATTCAGGATGAATTGCAGCTGGCCGACATCGTTCTGAACCCTTGGCCGGAATCTAGCTCCGTATCCTTCAAAGAGTCTTCTTCCATTATTCAAGTGGGAGAAAAAGCGGCCCGTGAATCTCTCGCTGCTATTATGGAGAAGTTTGAGACGGTGTGAATGGTGCAAGGGTGGAACACATTGTATGCTCAGGGCATAGCGGTCTCATCACTACACTGGAACGTAAGTCAACCTGATCACCTGCTCGCCGATTCGATCGCTCGACACGAGTCGCAACGGCGGGCGCGGACCTGCGAAGAATGGCTTTCCGTGACCCAATACGACCGGATGGAGATAGATACGATACTCATCAACGAGACCGAGTTCCGCCAAATGGTGCGCCAGCTCCGGCCCGGAAACTTCAATAACCCCATCATGCTGTGCCTTAAACTCGCGTATTGCCGCAGCGAGGTCACCTTCGATCAGAGATGCGTTCGGACCGACGGACTTTAACGTCCTCGACACCACCCATTTCGGTTTGCTTTGCCACGCTAATGCGTATTCCCGTTCCTCAGCATCCCACTCACCCTGATCTTCGTCCCAATACCGCATGATCTCGTACATGCGGCGTCCGTACAGACTACCAGTCACACTGCGCATATCTTCGATGAAATGACGGAATACAACGGGGTCGGGCCGAAAAGCTGTGTGATCGACATACCCGTCCAGTGATTGATTTAATGCGAATACGATTTTGGCCATACGATTAAATCTCCTCCCTTGGCAGCTCTTGTTCATGCAAGTGGCATCAAGATGGCCGGTTCTAGTCCTCAGCCGACGGCCATCCGCCCCATAGACTGGAAAGGTGCCCATCCGGGTCCCGAAGCTCGAAGCTGTATCCTCCGTCCGGCAAGTAGTACATTTCGCTTACTTCTATTCCTTTAGCCTTTATTTCTGCATAGACCGCATGAATATCTTGCACTTGAAGCTGGATGATCGGATGAATATGCCCATCCATTCCGCTAAAGTCCAGCTTGGGAACATTCGGACACCGAATTAATCCTAGCCCTACTCCCCCAACGTTTAACCACGCTTCGTTATCCCCAGGTTTAAATTCAAAGGTGAAGGGGATTCCCATTACGTCCTGATACCAACGAGCTGAAGCTTCTAGATCCTTAACCGGTAATTTGACTACTGCAAAATTCGTTGTGATAACTGCCATCGTAACCTCTCCTTTATCGTATCTTGCATCCCTATTAACGAGAAAATCTTTGGAAAAGAAACGGGCAGCTTAATAATCTTGAAAAAAACTAATAAGATGACCGTTGGGATCGCGAAAAGTAAAATAAACTCTTGTGCCCGTCGCAGTAACTTTCTCAACTTGAACTCCATTTCTCGCTAATAACAAGTAATTGTGACAGATGGCATTCACGTCTCCTGTTCGGAACGCAGCCAGGAAATGCTCGAACATTTCCTTACTGGGCGATTGCAATGTCGCATCATTCGCTGAATCTCTCTGTCTTCTCTGCCTATCGTTAACGAGGGTGTCCTCGTTGTTTTCTCTCAACTGGGCGGCCAGCGTCATCAGTCGTTGTCTAGCTCTCTTCAAGCCTTCTTTAACAGCGCCTTGCGTTGAATGAATCATCTGTGCGGTTTCCGATGCCGTGAATTGAAAAATATCGACCAGCAAAATGAGCACCATCTGCCGAACGTTCAACCGATCAGCTAATTGTTCGAACATCTCCCGGATCGATAGCTCGTTCACAGACGCGGTCTTCGGTTGATGCAGCATCTCGTCGAATTCCGTTGCCGATAGCTTGGCTTGTTTGGAACGAACATGATCAACCCAAGAGTTGTTGGCTATCTGTCGTACATAAGCTTTACTCAGCTCTCGATCGGGAGTTTGCTCAATCGAGCGGTAAATCTTCGCCAGTACTTCCTGCATGAGATCCTCGGCATCCCACTTGTTATTCGTAAGCTTCTGGCATTGATTTTGGATAGCAGGGAGTAAGTGCCTCACCCGTGAGTGGAACTCTTCGTGCACGCGATGCCTCCAATGATCTTTATAGTGGGCTTAACAAAGACTTATCTACTATTTTCGACACCATCCAATTTATCCCTTTATAATAAAATACAGAGCAGCGGCATCGATCTCACCGTACTCTGTACTTCGTTTCGCTACTTATAGGTTACTTCCTTGTAGACAAGTTCCTCTCTCATCCGCTCCAGAACGGCAACCCCGGAACTTTCGTCTGCCTTCGCTTGCTCAAGAAGACGTATGGCTTCCTCTGCATTCACCGGATCATTAGGCTCCCCGCCATGCGGATGCGGAAACAACCGCTGAAACTCGATGAACGCTTCCGCCACCTTGTCGTAATATTCTGCCGCTTCATCAGCCAGCTGCCGGATTCGATCATCAAGGACCGACACCCCCTGCCACTTCTCCGATAATGTTCGTAGGAATCGTGCTGCATGTTCCCTCGCATCGCCGACGACTTCCGCGTTGTAGGCATTGCCGAACGGGTTCACGTTGCCGCCGCGGAATGCCTGAATCCAAGCGTCGTATCCGGCCAAGCCATGTCTGAATTCCTCTGATAGAATCGGGGCTTGTCCGCGTGCGAATTGAACGATTCGATCAAGCGCTTCTTTCCAAGCTGCTACGGCATCAACGGAATACGAGTCCCGAATACGCAGCATGAAAACATGGTTTAGCGGCAGCTCGTTTAATTTGGCGTAAGGCAAGGGTCCGTCATGGGACGGGTCCTTACAGTAAAGCTCCTGCTTCTCATCATCGTATCCGTAGATGACGCCGAATTCGGGAATAAACAGACTCCACCCAATCGCCGGAATGCCCCGGTCGATCGATTCCTGCGCAAACTTGATGGCTTCCTCCAGCTTCTCCACAGGGGCAGGCGTCCGGAAGCCGTATAGTTGCTCGCAGGTGAATCCAAGAGTTCCTAGTCCTTTCTCCAGCAGTTCGGTTGGCGAGAACATCGTCGGCCCTGCCGGACTTACGTCGTTAGGGTGGATGTTCATGCGGAAAGCATGACCCGTCAGTCCCATCACATCGACTAGCGTGTACATCTCTTTCTTATCGGTGTATTGCAATAGAGCATAAATGGATTGTGCTGCGGCTGTGAATGTCTTTTCCCAAGAACGTTCCCTCATCTGTCGGCATCTCCTCACATAGGTATCGGGGGTGCAAGCACGCGTCGGGTTATCCCGCCGGCTTTCTTCTTCTCGTGCGCATACCCTTGAAAATAGACACGAATCCGTTCCCGTTGCACCTTGGTACGCGAGCGAGAAATCGATGTGTATACGGAACCCAACGATACGCCTAGCGCGTCCGCAATTTCACTGGGTGACAGCTGTCTGAACACATGAGCTTCGAAAATATCCCGTTCTTTGTCAGTCAAGCATTGCAGGAGCTCGTGAAGACTGCTATACAGCTCTTTGCGCATCAACCGCAGCTGCGGATCTTGACTGGCGAAGCGTTCTTCATCTACTCGATCCGCCATTCGGAACAGCAGACGGTCCAGATCGGAGCATTCCGCTTGCAATGACGGCCTCCCGACGGTTCGAACCTCTAGAGCGGTCAAGGAGCTCTCTCGGCCGCTTGGTCCTCCCCGGCGAAGCTTCATCATCGCTTGGTTGCGTACGATCCGCTGAAGCCAGTATTTAAAGCGTTCCGGCTCCAGAAGCTTCTCGATGTGGAGAAAGGCGGAAAGGAGCGCCTCCTGAACGACATCCTCTGCCATATATCCGTCTTGCGTAATTGTCGATGCCCATCCCAATGCTCGCTCCCTATGCCGCCTTACGAGTTCACCGAACGCCTCTCTGTCTCCAGATCGCGCATTCTCGACCAGTTCTGCGTCCTGCAGTGACGTAACCGATTCGGAACCGTCCTCGTTAGAGCTACTAGCGTGAGGTTCAAAAAGCTCAAGCGTATACACCTATTCACCACCTTTGTACCCTTACGGTCTCGGATGTGTCTCCTAATAGATGCCAATCGCAGCTAAAACCTTACAAGCGATAATGATTATTTTAAAAGTTTTTATATCATCGGTCTTAACAGCCGTAAGTGTCCCCGCACATCCCGAAATCCGACGTATCATAATTCAGCAGCTCTTGTTCAAGCTCTCCTAACTTAGGGTTAGGCTCTACCGGTTCTGAGGATTGGATCGCTTTAATAAGCCCATTCTGAACGATATAGATCGGCGCTAGAAAGTCAGGTCTCCGAACGGATAGATGGCTTTGGAACACCGCAACGGCGTCCCACTCCGGCAGGACAACAATGTATTGTCCGAACATGCCTTTGGCCGAATAACCCCCGAACTTGGCCATATCCCTGGAGGTTAGCTCCAGATTGGCGGGAACTCCGTCACTTAGCAGATCCCACCCGTAATTCGTAATGCCCAATGGCTGGAACAATTTGAGCTTGGCATATTCCGCGGTGTTCATCCCTGTCGCTCTCGTAATGATTTCGGATAGCAACCACGATTCCGCAGTACTATAATTGAAAACTTCGCCGGGTTTAGTAACGAGGGGTTTATCCAGTATGAATTTCACCGGTTCAAAGCTGCGCATCATCTCGCCTGCCGGATCGTCTTCGGTAGCCGGATTTTCCCACTCAGGCCACTCAAACCCGGCTGACATCCGCAGCAAATCCCTGATCGTAATCGTCTCTTTCAGAGGGTCCATAGTCTCGCTGCGGTATTCCGGGAAGTAGTCCATCATCTTAGCCTCTACTCCGGATATGTGGCCCTCGTCTGTGGCAATGCCAACAAGAGCGGAGATCACGCTTTTCGTTGCGGAATAGAGGTCATAGTGATGATCTTTTGTTTTGTAGGGGGCATAGGCTTCCGTGACGAGATAACTGTTCTTCACGATTAGAACACTATCAATCCGACTATACGGACCTGTTCTTGATTGCACTTTACTAATGTAGGGATATAGAACGTTGGAATCGATCCCTTGTTCCTCGGGAGTAGAAGTACGCCAGTCTTCCCCAGGCCAATAGGTGGATTGAGTCTCCGGTTGTTGGGAGTCACGGTACAATGAAGCTGATACTAAAGCTATGACCAAGACTATTAACAGCGTAACTCCGCTAATCCATGCTTTTTTGCGCTTCAACCGTCTCAATCTCCTCGCGATTCTCGAATGTTATGATTTTCAAAATATATACTACCATATATTTCTACATCAGTGATTTTCGGTAATCGCTCGGAGAGACGCCCGACCAGCGCTTGAACTGCCTGCTGAAGTGAGCGATATCTCGATAACCGAGCCTCAGCGCGATGTCGGATACCGAGGTGCTCGGATCGAGCAGCCAGCGTTTGGCCAGCTGCAGCTTCACTTGGGATAGATACTGCCGCGGCGACAAGCCGAAAGCTTCGTGAAACAGCCGATTGCAATAAGCCGTGCTGAATCCGAGCCGGCTTGCGATCCGCTCCACCGTACGTCCCTCGCCGCCTGCATCCTCCAGGACAGCTGATTCGCTAGAGCTCGCTGCATTCTCAGCCGCCTCCTCCAGCATGCGTGCCATCTCCCGGGCCACGGGAAGCCGCGAGGACGAAGGGGTATCCGCAGCCGTCCCTTCCTCCTCCATCGCATCCCCTAGTACGGAGCACAGTTCAAACAGCGCCGACAGCGCGCGAATATGCGTGTTCGGGTCCACTGATTGCGAGATCGCGCGCGTCAATTCGAGAAGCTTGCCGAGCGGCTCATACAGCTTGCGGGCATGTCCGGAGTCTTGAGGAAACACGACCGTGTTCGTCTGCTGCATCCTCCGGCGGAAACGGGCTTCCCCAATGTCGAAGTGTAAGCAGAAATAGGTCATCTCTTCCCCGCCCTGCACCTCGCTGCGATGGCGCTCTCCAGAACGAACAAGCAGGATGTCGCCCGCCTCCTGCGCAATGGGCAAGCCGTTAACGTGCATGAGCTGTTTTCCCGCCAACACCCAGTTGATTTCAAATAAGGAATGCGAGTGGATGGGATACGTCCAGTTGGGTTCCACCGTGCGCATATGCGCGTGATGCAGGGATACCGTCGCCTCCATATTGGGCAGCATATACGCTTCCCGGCTATGCTCTTCTCCTGTTGGCAGTTTCCACAAGACGTTCCCCTCCTAGTTGCGATTTGGGTAAAATCAGGTTCGATTCGCTTCTACTTCCTATGTGGAATGTGATTTATATTTAGGATAAAATCTTAGCTCCATGTTCGCAACCATAACTTTGAGGAGGAACTAACATGGCTTCTAATCCATTCTTCAACGCCCACCATTCCCCGATCGGCGCATTCGCCAGCTTCACGCTCGGATTCCCCGGCGCAACCGGCGGCTTTGATCTCGAGCGCGGCGTCCCGCCGAGACAGAACGTCTTCATTGGCTTGCAGAAGCGTGACGGAACGAGCTACGAGGCGCTCCCTTTCTACGAAGGGGCTGACGATGAAACGAAGCGATATGCAGCCGAGCACGGTTCTTCACTTAGCGACAGCGACCAGATCGTCTCCGTATTCTCGCCCGACGCGATCACACGCGATTTTCGACTATGTACAGATACTTGGCAGGCCGGAGATCTCACGTTCCGCATCTACTCCCAGGTCCGCTCTGTTCCCGATCCGTTAACGGCAACCGAGCAAGAGCTGCGCGAAGCGCTGCTTCCTGCCGTGCTCGCGGAAATTACGATCGACAACACCCAAGGCGATCAGCCTCGGCAAGCGTTCTTCGGCTTCAGAGGCAACGACCCCTACGCTGCAACGAGACGTCTCGAAGATTCGACCGATGGCCGGTTGCATGGCGTCGGACAAGGACGCAACGTAGCCATCGCGACGGATGATCCGAACGTTACATCCGCGCAAGGCTTCAGCATTGAAGCGATTCTAAAGCCGATTCGCGTGGAAAATCGGTTGTTCAGTCTCGGAGGCGTAGGCGCGTTGTTGTTCGATACGCCGGCCGGCCAACGACGGACTTATCGATTCACGCTCGCTTTCCACCGGGATGGTCTCGTGACCTCCAACATGGAATGCTCTTATTGGTATACTCGATACTATCGCAACCTCGAGTCGGTTGCCGAAGCCGCGCTCGCTCGGTTCGATGACTATGTGCAAGCTTGCCTCGAGGCCAACCGGACGGTTGACGAAGCCCCGTTGTCCGACGATCAGAAATTTATGATGGCTCACTCTATTCGCAGCTATTACGGCAACACCCAGCTGCTCGACCGCGACGGATCGCCGCTGTGGATCGTCAATGAAGGCGAATATCGGATGATCAATACGTTCGATCTCACCGTCGACCAGCTGTTCTACGAATTGTGGATGAACCCATGGACCGTTAAGAACGAGCTCGATCTGTTCGCTGAACGCTATTCCTATTACGATGAAGCCCATTTCCCAGGCGACGACACAGCGTATCCGGGCGGCATCAGCTTCACACACGACATGGGCGTCGCCAACGTATTCACGCGACCAGGCTATTCTTGTTATGAGCTGCACGGTATCTCTGATTGCTTCTCTCACATGACGCATGAACAGCTCGTGAACTGGGTGCTGACTGCAGCCGTGTACGCGGAGCAGACCGGCGATCGCGACTGGCTGGAGCAGCGGCTTCCCCTGCTCGGCGAGTGCTTGGAAAGCATGATGAACCGCGACCATCCGGATCCGGATCAGCGCAACGGGCTGATGGGACTCGACAGCAGCCGCACGATGGGTGGCGCGGAAATCACGACGTACGACAGCCTCGACGTGTCGCTTGGTCAGGCTCGCAATAATATTTATCTTGCCGGCAAATGCTGGGCAGCCTACGTTGCTCTCGAGAAGATTTTCCGGGATTTCGGCCGAATGGAGTGGGCACAAGCAGCCGGCTTGCAAGCAGATCGCTGTGCGGCAACACAGGCGGGCAGCATGACGGCAGGCGGATATATTCCAGCTGTCATCGGAGAAAACAACGATTCTCGCATCATCCCTGCGATCGAAGGGCTCGTATTCCCTTATTTCACGGGCAGCTTAGAAGCTTTAGAAGAGGAAGGCCGATTCGGCGGTTACATCCGCGCTTTGAAGAAGCATCTGCAGACAGTGCTCGTTCCTGGCGTCTGCTTGTTCGAGGACGGCGGTTGGAAGCTATCGTCGACGAGCAACAACTCGTGGCTGAGCAAAATTTATCTATGCCAGTTCGTGGCGCACCAGTTGCTCGGATTGCCGAGGGACGCAGCCTCCGCAGCGGCTGACGCCGCGCACGTCGAATGGCTGCTTCGCCCAGAATCCGCGATCTGGAGCTGGAGCGACCAGATGTTGAACGGCGTGCCGTGCGGCAGCCGATATTACCCGCGGGGTGTCACAAGCATCCTGTGGCTTGAGGGAGTGTGAGCGCCATGCAGCGTCATCATGAAGAGTCGATAGAGAAATTCATCGCCCGCTACCAAGATGATCCTGCTATTCTGGCGATCCTGCTCGGAGGTTCTCTGGCTCATGGCTTCGCCAAGCCCGAGTCGGACGTCGACATTATGCTTATCGTCGAGGAGTCCGATTACCAGAGAAGGAAGGACGAGAACAAGCTGGCGTTCAGCTTGTGGGATATCTGTACCTATCCAGGGGGCTATATCGATTGCAAAGTCGTTAGCTTGTCGTTCATGAACACGATCATGGAGAAGGGCAGCGATCCTGCGCGATATGCTTTCCTAGACAGCAAGATCCTATGGTCCAGAATCGATAATCTGCAGGAGATCCTGAATCAGATCACACAGTACCCGACTCAGGATCAAGACCGTCGCAGAACAAGATTTGCATCGCAAATCTTAGCCTGGAAGTGGTATTACAGCGAAGCGGTCAAGAAGCAGAATCTCTATCTGAAATATCTCGCGATCCAGAAGATCACGTTGTTCGCTAGCCGCCTTATTCTGAACGAGAATCAGATGCTATACCCGTACCACAAATGGCTGCTCAACGTCGTCAAGCTCGCTCCGCGCAAGCCAGTTGATTTCGACCAGTCCATCGAGCATCTGCTAGCAAATCATACGCAAGACACCGTGGATGCCTTCTGCATTCAAGCTCTACAGTTCGTCCAATTGGACGAAAAGACGCTCGATTGGCCGAATCAATTCCTCCATGACAGCGAATTGAACTGGGTTGAGCATGAGGCTCCTGTTGATGATTTGTAGGTGTTTGTAAAAGTTTTAAAGGGCCATCCCAATGGGGTTGGCCCTGGCTTTCACTAACACGATTCAAACGATTGGCTACAAATTTCATGTTATTACTTCTGTAATTCATCTTCCTCTCGCTAATAACCCTAAGTTAATCAGTACTTGCTATTGATTCCTTGATTTACAAAGCGCTGATTTCTAGTACAACTTGTTGACTCCCGTGCCAACGTCCTCCACTCAGTAATCTACTCGGTCTATCAATTCTTTTCCCCTCCACTGCCCCAAATAAACCGAACCATAAAATTCGTAAGTTTCAACATTATACGGCAAGTGTTCAGAAATTAACGTTTCTTTTACAGACCCACACATTTCTACTATTCTTTCAACATCCTCGCGAGAAAAAAGTGTGATCTTTTCACAAGTACTATTATATAGCCTCCAAAGTCTTTCAATAGAATTAGGATGTGTTTTATAGGAATTTATTGGTGGATTTAAATAGTTTTCAACAGCTTCAAAAATATCAATATATGCGAAGAATAATATCGCTGCCTGAACTAAATAATCGAAATCCAATTCATTTTTGAAGATTGGTCTATTAACAGCTTCTATATCTGCCTCGAACTCCTGTAATTGTCTGAAGTTATAGACAGTATGATTCTCACCATTATGTTCTTTATTTGTATATAGGGAAAATGCAATCGTATCACCACTCTCTAGATGGTTTAAGAGATGATGAGCGATCTCATGCCCGAAGATAAATTCTATCTGTTTTTCAGCCTGCCTCTGACATTCTATATGGATATCATGGGGTACTTCTCCGCGTGGATCAAGTTCAAAATCAGTTGCTTCAGTTTCTAGCATTGTTCTAATTGCTATTAATTGTCAACATCGGACGAAAATTCCCCAAAAGTATCGGTTTAAAATTCCCCAGTTTCATCGGTCGGATTCAGCGTCCTCTGATGGTTCCGGGCGGAAGAAGCCGGCCTTCTTTTTCTCCTTGATACGG
>Ga0065721_10004555_pt1 | contig 24918 bp, 20 predicted proteins | sample Mesricmetagenome_FD_59108 | JGI IMG/M metagenome (GOLD analysis project Ga0065721, IMG submission 59108) | Mesophilic microbial community from rice straw/compost enrichment Sample: eDNA_1 v2 (version 2) | ecosystem: Engineered > Solid waste > Grass > Composting > Bioreactor | place: USA: Davis... | reverse complement strand
GTGCGGCGAGGACGATGCGGCGGTTGGTGGCGCGCTGGGTCATGGTAGTTCCTCCTTGTAATGGAATGGCTGTAATGGAGTGGCTGTCCCCCTTCACGGCGGGGACACCCACTCGCGTTGGATGGAGGGGACACTCACTTCTGGATGAATGGGACACTCACCTTTCACTCGGTGACTGTCCCATTCCTGCTACCTGTTTCCGGCCTTTGTGGAGGGGCACTCGTGGGTGTCCCCATTCAAGGGGTTTCCATCCGCCTCCCGATTAGACCGGTCGTCTAGTTTTAGGATCAAAAAAAGCGGACTGCTTTCGCTGGTCCGCTTCTTCAGGAGATTGCTTGTTCGAGGCCGAGCAGCTGTCGGGTAGTGACCATGGCCGCATCCAGTGGCGCGCGATCCCGGGATATCTTGGCCAGGAGACTTGCGCCAAGCCAATTCTGGTACAGCACGAGTGCCAAGCCTCTGGCATCGGCCTCGGTTTTGAGGGAACCGTCCGCCTTACCCGCTTCGATGGTGCCTGCCAGGCGCTCGACGATTCCGGCGGTGCCGCGCTCCAGCGTCGCACGCATGGCTTCCGACAGATCACAAACCTCTGCCCCGAGTTTCACCGCAAGACAGCGGCTCTTCCCTTCTTCACCCGTCTGCTGTTCGAGCCAATCCCGGAAATACGCGAGCACGCGTTCGGCACCGGTGCCGTCCCCATCGAGCAGAGGCCCCATTCGACGGTGACAGCCTGCGAAATAATCCTCCAACACAGCCTGACCGAAGGCTTCCTTGGAACCGAAGTAATGGTAGAACGACCCCTTCGGTACACGAGCAGCGGCCAGCACCTCCGCCAATCCCACCGCCGTAAAGCCCTTCCGCAGCAACAACGGTGCGGCGACATCGAGGATGTGTTGACGTACGTCGGTCTGGTGGGCACTCATGGGACGGGAGTCTAGTATTGATTAGACCGGTCGTCTACTACGCTGCTACGTTCGAGGACACTCACCCCAGCAGTCCTTTGGGACACCCACCTTCGTCGTTGCCACCAAAGGGGACACTCACCGTTTTCGCGGAGAGGAAAGTCACTCGTTGCAGCATTGCAGGGGAAGCAGCGGAGGGACAACCACTTATCGTTGCCATGCCTCTTTCTCACCCAAGAGGAAACTTTCGAGGGGTCACCCCATCCATCTCCAGGTCGAGGGAAATATTCGAGGGACACTCACCCAGCCAACGTTATTAAGGGCAACCACCCCTGGGTCTGGGGGAAATGCCGACACGGGCGACTACGCCAAGCGAACGGGATGAGGAAGCGTCGGCTACACGCTGGACGCGGCGAGGCGCCTGATCCACTGCATGCCAGCATCACGATGCGCTCGTTCATGCCAGACCAGGTAATAAGAAAAGCTCGGGCCATTCGGGAGAGGTAGGACTTCGAGCGCTGCCACATTGGCGAGCGCTCGGCGGCGCGGCGGGGGACGCAGAGTACCAGATCGCTCTCGGCAATGATCCACGGCGTCGACATGAAGTAAGGTGTACGCAAACTCGTCACCTTGGGTGTCACACCCAATCCATTCAATACCTCATCGGGCAGCATGCGCACGCCTTCCGGATACATCGTGATCGCTTGAGGAGCGGTGGCGAGACGAGCAAGCAGATCTCCTTCGCCCTTCAAACACGGATGTTCTCGTCGCAGTAGGCAGGCATAGTCGTCGTGAAAGAGTTCGCGGTAATGGAAATCTGCGGGCAATCCTTCAATGTCACCGTCCAGCGCAAAATCGAGCGCGCCACTTTCAAGCTCTGCGAAAGTGTTCGTGCCGTAAGGCACGACATCGAGGCAAACACCTGGCGCAGCATGAGCCACTTTCGCAGCGAGAGGACCGATCACCGTCACGGAGCCGTAGTCAGTGGCGGCAATGCGGAAGGTGCGCCGGGCAGTAGTTGGTTCGAAATCCACGCCGTCGGCCATTCGCCCGAGAGCAGCCAATACTTCACCGACGAGCGGTCGTAGTTCCTCGGCACGAGCCGTCAGCACATAACCCTTGGTGTTACGAACGAGAAGTGGATCGTTGAAGACTTTGCGTAGGCGTGCCACGACGCGGCTGGCGGCTGGCTGACTCAAACCCAGCTGTTCCCCTGACACCGTGATGCTGGCGGTGTCGAGCAATGCAGCGAGCATGCGCAGTGCTTTCAGATCGAGTCGATCGAGTTGCGTATTCGATTGATGCATGCCGGATATGCTAGTGGTGCCATTCCTCTAATACAAACCGATAGGTACGGTTGCCTCACGCTCGTCGGGCCGAAGGGATCTCGACGCGTACTTCATAGAGTAGATCGCTGGCTCGATGTGTCCCCCAAGATGTCTCCAGCCCTCCACGTGAGGTGAGTGTCCCATTCATGCTGGCGACGCTCGGCGAAGTGACTGTCCTTGTGGCGACCGTTCCTCGCTATACGGCGAAGGTGACTGTCCCCTCCCCAACGCGACGTGCTCTGGCCAAGAGCTAGTGTGACGCAGATGCCCAACAACAGGAGGTGTTAGATGATCGTTTTTCTTACCGGGGCTACCGGCTTCATTGGTTCCCATATCACACGTGAACTCATTGCCGCGGGCCACGAGGTGCTCGGGCTGACCCGTTCGGAGCAAGGTGCACGTTGGTTGATAGCCGTAGGCGCCAAGGCCTGGCGCGGCTCCCTCGACGATCCGGAAAGTCTCACGGCCGGCGCTGCATTGGCCGATGCAGTGATTCACTCGGCGTTCGACCACGACTTCTCGCGCTACGCCCAGAACTGCGAGAAAGAAAGACAAGCGATTCATGCCATGGGGGCGGCGCTGGTCAATTCGGATCGACCTCTGATCGTGACCTCGGTCATCGGCATGGGCGCAAGAGTGCCGGGAGAACCTGCGCGCGAAGATGTGGTCGATTGGCGCCATGCTAACCCGCGCGCTGCCTCCGAACAGGCGGCTGCTGAAGTGGCGATGAAGCGCGTGTCCGTCGGCGTAGTGCGTCTGCCGCAGGTGCACGACACCACCAAGCAAGGCCTCATCACACCATTGATCGAACATGCTCGAACGGAAGGGATCTCGGCTCACGTCGGTGACGGCGCAAACCGCTGGGCAGCTGCTCACGTCTCCGATGTTGCGCGACTCTACCGACTGGCGGTGGAGCTGCACGTACCAGGGGCCCGCTATCACGCAGTCGCCGAGGAAGGCATTCCAATGCGTGCAATCGCTGAAGTCATCGGCAACAAGCTCGACATCCCTGTCGTCTCCCTTCCTCCCGAAGATGCAGCCGAGCATTTCGGTTGGCTGTCCATGTTCGTCGGTCGCGACATGTCGGGCGCCAGCACTTGGACGCGGGACGATCTCGGCTGGCTACCCACGGGTCCCAGCCTCCTCGATGATTTGCGCGCGCATGACTCGGCCAACGCGGTCGACCTGCTGCGGGCCTAGGGAGACAGGGGACACTCACCTGGAGTCACTCGTCCAGAGTCAAAGGGACGCCCACTCAGAGTCAAGGGACACTCACTTGATGGGATGGTCGTCAGACCATGGGGAGCTTGCGGCCGGCGTAGACTCCTATTCGACTACGGACCAGCAGCAGAGTGAGTGTCCCTCCTGCGGTGCGCGATGAGGCCGCGGCTGATCCATGGGGACATGGGCAGAGGAATCTGACACCTGACTTCCATCGAGAGCTATTTCTCCCGTCTTTAGAGAGCCTGACTTCCCTGCCGCAGATTTTGGGAACGCCAAAGGTGAGTGTCCCCTCTCGAGGGCTTATAATCGCCGCCCTTTTGCGATTGGACGGCCATGCGCATCGTACTTGCCCCAATGGAGGGACTCGCCGACGTTCATCTACGGCGCTTGATCACCGCTCAGGGCGGCTTCGATTGGGTAGTCTCGGAATTCGTGCGAGTGCTCGACCATCTCTACCCCGATCGGGTGTTCCTTTCTCGTTGCCCCGAATTGCTCAACGGTGGTCGTACCCAGAGCGGTACTCCCCTGCGTGTGCAGTTGCTCGGCAATCACCTCGACGCCATGGCAGCCAATGCACAGCGTGCCGTGGAACTTGGCTCCTATGGCATCGATCTTAATTTCGGCTGTCCGAGCAAGACGGTGAATCGACATCGCGGCGGCGCCGTGTTGCTGCAGGAGCCCGAGACTCTCTACCAGATCGTGCATGCGGTTCGTAGCGCATTGCCCGCTTCCGTGGTCGTCTCTGCCAAGATGCGGTTGGGTTTCGACGACACGTCGCTCATGCTCGAAAACGCAGCGGCAATCGAGGCCGCCGGTGCCACCGAAATCACTGTCCATGCTCGCACGAAGGCGCAGCGCTACCTGCCACCCGCACACTGGGATGAATTGGCCCGAATCAGAGAGCACATTAGGATTCCACTGATCGCGAACGGCGACATTTTTTCAGTGGAAGACTATCGCCGCTGCACCGCCATTGCGGGCACTCCCGACGTCATGCTTGGCCGCGGCGCCGTGATGCAGCCGATGCTTGCGCAGCAGATCCGCGCCAATCAGTCGACCGAAGCTCCCTGGCGCGGCATGGGCGCCTTACTCAATGGTTTTTGGGAGGAACTTCGAAATTCTGCCTCCACCCGCGAAGCAGTGGGGCGGGTCAAGCAGTGGATCAGCTATTTACGCCAGAGCTATCCGGAAGCCGAAACCCTCTGGCACGCAATCCGCACCGAAACCAACCCGCAGAACATCACAGCCCTATTGGGAGAGATGACTCGTTAGGCTTTTGCGCCCCCCTGACGTGCCTACCAGGGACACTCACTTACTGCTCTGACTGGGGACACTCACTCGTTGTTCGTTCCTCCAACCGCACAGGCACCGGATATCGAGAAGATTCTTCATCCCCGCCTGCGACAGCCACCGAGCACCTTTGGGGACAGTCACCGTCAGGAGAGAGGGACACTCACCCTTCTCCAACTCATGGAGCACTACCCTTTAGGACGCGAAACGAGAGCTACTCTCCTCACAGAGCACGCAGTTCAAATTCAGCGGCGTCCCCGAGCCGCCATTCGTACAGTGAGGAGATGGACAACGCCCGAGGCTGACTCCTCAGAGCCAGCCTCGGTGTTGAAACGGGAAAGAGCCTCAGGCGTTGGCAGCGAAGAAGCGAAGCAATTCAGCTGCGGTTTCGGCGGGGCTGTCCATCTGGAACGAGTGACCACCCGGAATGGCCTTGCCTTCAGCACGCGTGGCTTCCTGTTGCCAGATGCCGAGCACGTCGTACTGACGCCCCATGGCGGCGTTGCTGCCCCACAGTACGTTCAATGGGCACTCGATGCGTTTACCAGCGGCGAGATCCGCCTTGTCGATTTCGATGTCCATGTTGGCGGAGGCGCGGTAGTCCTCGCACATGGCATGGATGGCCGCCGGATCCTTGTACACCTCAGCCCAGGCCTGGCCGATGTCACCAGGACCACCACCGATGAACATGCCGGTACTGGCAATAATGTTCTCCGGGAAGGGAGCCGGGCGGAGGAACAGGAACCAGTGAAAATAGGCGTCGACGAATTCGCGTGTGACGTTCGCATACAGGTAATGCGCCGGCACGATGTCGAGCACCGTCAGCGTCTGTACCATCTCCGGATAATCCAGAGTCAAGCGGCGCGCAACACGCCCACCACGATCGTGACCAACGAGGTGGAAGCGCTCGAATCCGAGTTGGCGCATCACCTCGGCCTGATCGCGCGCCATCGTGCGTTTGGAGTAATTGATGTGGTTCTCCCCCCCCTCTGGCTTGGAGCTCCAGCCATAACCACGCAGGTCGGTGGCAACCACGGTGTAATTCTGCGCCAAGGTGGTCGCCACTTCTGCCCATGAGAGGTGTGATTGCGGAGCACCGTGCAGCAGGAGCACGGGAGGGCCTTCGCCGCCGACAAGCGTATGAATGCCGACATCATTGACTTCGATCCACTGCGTGCGAAACCCAGGGAAATAGCGTGCGTCCAGTTCGGCTCCGTTGGCAGGCGGTTGAGCCCAGGCTTTCTGCATGGCCAAACCACCCAGCAAGGCACCTGCCGCGCCGAACAAGCGGCGACGATCGAGATTGAGGAAGGATTCGGGTAAGGAAGCGGATTGATTGTTCTTCATGGTTGCTCCGGCTGTGGAAATCTGAGGAGCGCCAGCCTAGCGGAGCCGAGCCCCAAATTGAACCCTCGGTGTGATCGACTTTACCCTTGGGACAGCCACCTACAAGCTGAAAATACAGAAAAGGGACACTCACCTGTGCTCTAGGGACACTCACCCTCCGCATACGATTCGAATTTGTGTATGCGTCGGCCGCTCAATTCGACTTGAGACTGCTTGATTTGCTGGAGTTAGCGAAACATGCGCAAGCGGGACCCTGCCTTTGGACAGGCCCAACTTGGAGAAGAAGATGTCAGGCTACGTGCCGCAACCTACGTTCAAGGACAGCTATTCTTTCCAGGCCATCCAGGAGTGTGGAGCTTTCTTTCTGAATCTCCCGACTCAATAGTTCCCACTGCCTGACAGTCAGGCGGACTTTCTTCAGTAACACAGGTGCTTCTTCGACAACTTTCCCGTTGCCTTGTCGCCGGCGACCATACCACCTCACCAACTGCACATAATCCTGGTAAGTAAACGGAATGTACGCTGAGGAGTCACGACGACTGACGGGGTTAGAAAATGGCATCAAACGAGGCACGGTATCGCTGGAACGTATCCCCGCCTTCCGCTTGATGCGATCTTGAATCGAAGTGAAGTCCGACGAAATGGGATCATCAGTCATTCCCGCCCGCACCGGATTGAGGTCCACATAAGCCATGCATGCCAACAGCGCCGCTTCGTCTTTCAATGCCTGCGATTTGAAGCGCCCCTCCCAGAAGCGCCCCGTGCACCCATCTTCCTTGTTCGCACGCAGCGCAATGACATGGTTCAGGCAGGCCATGAAACGGCTCAGATTGCAAAGCTGCTCGCGCCATAGACGAACCAGCCGTTTGAGCTCACTGCGTTCGGCCGTCGTCAGAACCAGCTCCTCTAGATATTTCCGAAGTATCGCTGGTCCTCGATAAAGCCGTCCCCAACGCCTGCAGATCTCGTCATCACTCCATGCATCGGCTTTGGCTTTGTCAATGTGAAGCACCAGATGATAGTGGTTGCTCATCACCACATAGGCAGCAATATCCACCGCGAAGATTTCGCCGAGGTATTTGATGCGAGCGACCAACCATTTTTTCCTATGATCAAAATTACGACCGCTGTCATCACTTCCAAGGAGAAAGGCGCGACGTACGCAGCGGCTGATGCAGTGGTAATAGGGAGTGGTGTCCAGCGACACCAGCTCAGATCGTGGCCGAGTCATCTTCCGAGCATCCTTGCTGGAGGAGTTGGCTTCACGATAGACGATGATGGAAATTCTGCCACTTGAAGAGTGGCTGTCCTCGTCGACACTTGAAGAGTGGCTGTCCCCGTCTGCGCTTGGAGTGGCTGTCCTCGTCCACGGTCAGGGCGAGCATCTTACTCACCTCCGGCTCTCCGCTGAGTGAGTGTCCTTCTGCAGCAATGGATCACTCCTGCACCAAGAATTCTCCAAGCCGAAACGAACGCCAGCCGGTCGCACCAAACTGAACGCAAATGCACCATACTTACACTGGCGAAATGGATGTCGTCCTCAGAACGCGATTTGAGAAACGCACCACACATGAACAACAGCGCGCTACTGGAGCCCATCGCGGAGATCACTGGCACCACGAAAGCACGTACTGGGGTCCCCTCCGAACGATCGATAAATCACGAACCCATATTTTCTCAGCAGAATTTATCGACTTATCTGCGAGTTTACGTACTCGCTGGCTCGATCCAGCCACCGTAAGCAATTGGTGCACGCGCACCAAAATTTCCCGTGGAGTGGCTGTTGCAATCGGACGGCTACATAGCTGAACAGTGGCGTGCTTTTTGCACAATCGGAGCCGTTACCGGCACGACGAAGTTTGACTGCGAACTTGTTCGACGTTGGTGCAGTTTCCTCCCTCAGCACATAGAGAATCATCATGACTGAATTGCTCAACTCTATAGATAGCATCGTGTGGGGCCCAGCGATGCTGATACTGATTCTCGGCACCGGCCTTTATCTGCAGATTCGTTTGCGCGGCATGCCGATTCTGATGATTGGTCAAGGCCTGCGCATGATATGGAAGGGCCGTGAAGGCGATAGGGGCCACGGCGAAGTCAGCCCCTTCTCCGCGCTGATGACCTGTCTTGCGGCGACGATTGGGGTTGGCAACGTCGTAGGCGTTGCAACTGCCATTGCTCTGGGTGGTCCAGGGGCGGTGTTCTGGATGTGGGTCACAGCGATGGTCGGCATGGCCACCAAGTACGGAGAGGTCGTGCTCGGCGTGCACTTCCGGGAACGTGACGAAGATGGTCGCTATGTCGGTGGTCCGATGTACGCGATTCGTAACGGAATGGGAAAAAAATGGGCTTGGCTGGGTGGAACCTTTGCCGCATTCGGCGGACTCGCGGGCTTCGGCATCGGGAACATGGTACAGGCCAACAGCATCGCCGATGCCGTCCATGATGCCTTCGGCATCGACAATTTCATTACCGGCATCGTTCTCGTGATCATCACCGGTGCTGTAATTCTGGGAGGCATCAAGCGCATCGCTGCCATCGCCAACTGGCTTGTGCCTTTCATGGCCGGCGCCTACGTGTTGGGAGGTCTTGCAGTACTCGTGACCCATGCCTCCGAGATACCCGCCGCCTTCGCAATGATCTTCAATACGGCGTTCACCGGTACTGCGGCCACTGGTGGCTTCGTTGGCGCTGCGATGATCGCTGCTATTCGCTTCGGCGTTGCCCGCGGCGTCTTCGCCAACGAGGCAGGTCTTGGCACAGCGGGCATCGCGCAGGCTGCAGGCGCCAGCAACAACTCCATCAAAAGCGGACTCGTTGGCATGATGGGTACCTTCCTCGACACCTTCATCATCTGCACCATCACCGCATTGGCCATCGTGATCAGCGGCGTGTGGACCAGCGGTACGAGCGGTGCAGAGCTTACTCAGCTGGCATTCGACAGCGCCATGCCCGGCCTGGGCCACACTTACGTCGCCATCATCCTGACCGTCTTTGCACTGACCACGATCTTCGGTTGGGCCTATTACGGTGAGCGCTGCTGGCAGTTTCTGCTGGGCAAGAAGATCATCCGCCCCTACCGCATTTTGTGGACCATCGGAGTAATGGTCGGCGCGACGATCGAGATGGAGGCTGTCTGGCTCATCGCCGACATCCTCAATGCCCTCATGGCAATTCCGAATCTGATCTCGCTCCTGGTACTGGCCCCCATGCTGGTCCAGCTGACCAATGCACACCTGGCCAACGTAATCAGCGAAGCCCGCTCCGAGCCCGCCGTCGCAGGCGAGTCCGTCCCAGAAGCATGAATGAAACCGAGTGATCCGATAGAACTGCATCGGATCACCCGGTCTCGGCTCGTCGGTGCGATTGCAGTCTAGCCGCAACGTGGAAATTCGCCAGTCTATTTCGGTGAATGACCACGTTATCCGAGGCCACTCTCCTCAGAGGAAGTGACTGTCCCTTGCTCGGCCCTACTCGCGGTCCTTCGCACGTCCAACGCGTACAGCTCCTCTCCAACAGATCAGCGATGTAAGTGTCGAACTTCTGTCGCTGGGTGATCATTTCGGAGAAGTCGAGGAGACGGCCCTTCCCTAGAAAGTCGAGGTGACCGTCCCATCCCAACTGGATGGCTCAGCAGAAAATAATGCTGTGATTTCGCGGCGTTATCGAAGGCGGCTGTCCCTGAGCTTTCACTGAACTTCCAAAGTGACTGTCCCCAAACAAACGATTGTTCCCACGGACCAAGAAGGAAAGGTGAGTGTCCCCGAAGAAAAAGGTGAGTGTCCCGGAAACAAGCCAGTGCGACTGTCCCGGAAGCTCATCCGAGCTCAGCGGAGTGCGGTTCAACTCGACAAGCAAATAGGTGGGTGTCCCTGGGGCGCCCGGGGCGGAACCCAGGGGACAAGATGTATAAACGACGGTGAGTGTCCTCTGCGTCAGTACTTATAACGCAGGATGGGATGCGTGGCGGAGGTCTCTCGGCGACGTTCCCACATACGTTCACGGCGACGGCGCACGCGCTCCATCAACATGGCACGACGAGAAGAAAGCCACTGCTCGCGATCCGCAACCTTGCCGCGCCTCTCCAACTCGCTTTCACGATAGGCAACGAAGTCGCGATAACCTTCGAGATCGTGCTTGAGCTCACGGATGACGAGCTCAGCCATCAACGCGTCATCGAGATAACCAATGCCAGGCACTTTGTCTGGGATGATGTCCTTTTTTACCGCGAAATAGCTGATCGCAGCCAGAATGCGGCGCCGGTCCTCCGCATCGAGCGCCCATTCCTTGTCACCAAGCAGTTCGATCAAAAGCTTGATGTCATCCAAACGGCGCATCACATAACTGGGCGCTTTCGATTTACGTGCCTGTTTGATCAGTTCACGCGCGCCGGACACGATGTCGCTTTCCGGCAATTTCGAGTGTTGTTTCCACACGGAATTCAACACGCGGGAAAAGTACTTCAGGTCCTCATCACTCAGCTCGAGCATGATGTTCAACGCCATAGCTCCTCCTCGTCCATGTCCTGGTACTGGCCTGATGGATGGTACTAGAGCGCGGCGATGAGAGAACTGCTTTGCAACATGCCGCTTAGAATTCCGATGCAAAATCTGACGCAGCTCACGCTTCTGCGGCGCCAGCGCACTTCGAAACTTTCTGTACAAAGATGAGCTCGTGCGAAGCTCACACATGGACCTTCGATGGCTGGCTCATTATCCTTCGCGCATTCGAACCACTACTGCAGAGCTACGCATGAACTACTGGCTTATCAAATCGGAACCCTACGAATACAGCTGGGATCAACTGAAGAAAGACAAGAAAACCGATTGGAGCGGCGTCCGTAACTACGCCGCACGCAACAATCTGCGTGCAATGAAAAAAGGTGACCTCGCCTTTTTCTATCACAGCAACGTAGGGCAAGAGATCGTGGGCATCGCCAAAGTGCTGCGTGAACACTATCCCGATCCGACTGCCACCGAAGGAGATTGGTCCGCCGTGGAGTTCGGGCCGTACAAGGATCTGAAAAATCCCGTATCTCTCAAGACGCTGAAACAGGATCCCTTTTTCAAGAACATGGATCTGGTCCGTCTCGGACGCCTCAGTGTGGGCAAGGTCACTGCGGAAGAATTCGCTCGCATCTGCGAACTGGGCGGCATCGCTTGAAGTAAAGCGACCTGTGTGAAGCCCCCAAAAATCGGCGATGGTGGATCGCTCCACAGCCCCGGGGTGACTTGCATCTCGTGCGCGGTCATGCTCCGATCCGTACCGCTGCGCACCCATAACAACTAGAACAGGAGGAACCATGTCGTTCACATCCCGCGCCCACTTCTTCAAGGCCTTCATCCTTGGCGCGACCACTGCGCTCTTCAGCCTAATGGCAAATGCGAGTTTCGCGCAGGGCTGCGATCGTACCTGCCTCGGCAACCTGATCACGCAGTACGTCGATGCGCTCGCTGCAAAAGATCACACTCGCCTGCCGCTGGCCGATACCGTGAAATACACGGTCGACGGACAGGCGGCAGAGCTCGGTGATGGTGTCTGGCAAACCGTTACGGGTGTGCATGGCTTTCGTCACGACTATCTGGATGTAAAGGAACAGATCGCTGCCTCGCACGTCGCTTTTCATGAAGACGAGAACCTGATGCTGCTGTCTCTGGTTCTGCATGTCGATGAACAGCAGAAGATCAGTGGCATCGAAACGCTCGTCACACGCGTCACATCGAGTTCGCGCCTTCGACCCACCGAGCTTGGTGGCCCCATCCGTGGCATGAACGATCCCATTCCCGCAGGGCAACGCATGTCGCGTGACAACCTGGTACGCATCGCGCTCACCTATGCCGAGGGCCTGCGCATCGGCAACTTCACCGATGCCGGCACCCCTTTCGCGCCCGAAACCTATCGCGTGGAAAACGGTGCGATCATGGCACAAGGTGAGGAGATGTACGGGCAGAACATCATCGTGCATCCCGGCATCATCGCTAGCGTGGTAGCGGTAGACGAAGAGAACGGCACCGTGTTGCTGTGGCTGAACTTTGGTCACACCGGCTCGCAGTACGGTGAAGGCAATGCCCTGGTGACCTATGAAGCCTTCAAGATCTGGGGCAATCAGATCCATTCGATCAACGCCTTCTTTACCGGCCTCCCAATCTCGCGTGCGCGCTTCTGGCCTTCCATCGAACCGGTGTACCGCCGCTGAACTTTCTTTAGTGCAAGCGTCGTTTTTGCGGCGCTTGCATCTACTCCTTGAGAATTTCCGCTCGATCCTCGTTCGCCCGCGGCATGCATCGAAAGCATCGCTACAGTAGACTTGCGCACCATGCAGCCGGAGATGGCTCGCGTTCTGAATCGACCGTTTATATGGAGCCGCAATGAACTCAGTTACACGTCCGATGCTTCTCGGTACCAGTTCTCTCTTGAGCCTGCTCGTTGCCATGCCTGCGCAAACGCATCACGGCGTGACCGCGCATTTCGACCTGACCAAACCGATCGTGCTCGAAGGTAAGGTGGCGCGCCTCGATCTGCGCAATCCGCACTCGACCGTGTATCTCGATGTCGTCAACAGCGACGGCACCACCTCGCAGTGGAACTGCGAGATGCATGGCACGACGATTCTGCGTCGCATGGATATCACGGCGGAAACGCTCAGTCCCGGCACTCCATTGCGTATCGAAGGTTTTCCGCATCGTCGCGATGGTCATGGCTGCTACTTCGACGTGGGCATACTGGAGAACGGTCGACGCTTGGAACTCGGTTTCCTTACCGGCGAGCAACGCCACAGACCTGGGAACGACGCCGAGAAAGGCTCCATCTTCGGTACTTGGGTGAGAAAGGATTTCGAAGTGGCGCAGACGGTGCGGCGCAATTTCGACGTACCGCTCACCGAAGCCGGTCTTGCTGCGCACGCCGCCTACGATCCGATTCGCGATGACCCCACACGGCAGTGCAGTCCCGTAAGTCAGATTCGTGTTTGGGGCATGGCCACACAACCGGCCGTGATCAGCCGTGAGGGCGATGAAATCCTGATTGCACACGAATGGATGGATGTGCGGCGTCCGATCGACATGCCGCCGTACGACGACACGCCGAAAGAACCCGCCGTGTTGGGACACTCACGTGGCGCATGGGAAGGCGATACGCTCGTCATCACCACCACTGGCTTCACCACGGGGGTGATCAATCAGTTCGTCGAAAACTTTGCGGGTCGCGAATCCACCGGCGTACTGCATTCGGATCAGATGACCTTGATCGAGCGCCTGTCGATCGACCCGAGCAACGATGACCTCGTGCTGAACTGGACCATCGCCGATCCGCTCTACTACACCGAATCCTTCTCCGGCAGTCAGCGACTGGTGCGCTCCGACCTCACCATCCAGCCTTACAACTGCGTGCCGGACGAGCAGTAAGCTTCCTATTTCGCGCTCGCAGGTACCGTCTCAGTGTTGGACGGTGCCTGCGCCGCGCGCGCCAGACTTCGACGTTGATAGAGGTTGTTGGCGACGAGGCCACCGATCACAAGCATCGCCCCCAACACTTCGACCGCATGAAGTGGCTGTCCCTGCAGTACGCCGATCGTGAAGGCGGTGATGGGAATGACGTTGAAGAACAGTACTCCGTTCACTGCCCCCAACATGCGGATGCCGCTGTTCCAACTCAATACCGCAACCAAGGCGCCCAGGATGATCACGTAAGCGAGGATCCAGCGTAAGGTCACGAGATCCTCGACCGACGGCAGCTGCAAGAGCCCAGTCCAGGTCATGCCGAGTGTGATCAAGGCGATCGAGATGGAACCTAACGCGCTGGTCAAAGCGGTGTAGCGCAGCGGCGACCACGAGGGGAAACGCTGCGCACCCAAGGTGTAGGTCACCCAGCAGCAACCACCTACGAGTATCAGCAGATCCCAACCTGCAGCTCCACCACCGAAGGCCGAGCGTGGGTCACCGCCAGTGATCACCAGAAAAACACCGATGAAGGCGATCACGATGGTCATCAGCGTGAAAGTCTGAGGCTTGAGACCTTTGAATAACCAGTTCGCCAACATCGTGAGCATCGGCATCGTTGCCATGATCACGGCGGCGTGCTCTGGCCGTGAATGCGCAAGCCCCGTGAAGGCCAACAGATTGAAGCCCGCAAACCCCAGGGTACCGAGCGCGAACAGCGTGGCGCCGTGGCCATCGAACCGTAACGCGGCAGTGCCCTCGACCAATGCCAGGAGCAACAAGAACACGAGCCCGGATGGCACGTAGCGGATGGAGGTGAGCCAGTAGGCATCGATCAGCTCGAGCGCCGGCTTGGCTACTGGGAACATGCCGCCCCACGACATGGTGGCGGCAAGCAGAAACAGGATGCCAAGTAACATGCGGTGCTGACTCATGGGAACCTCCTGTACAGCTTCAGCGGGCCGTGCATGCTATCTCGTCACAGCGTCATCACAACCCCTTGATTCCAAATTTGATTCTTTCTCTATGACATAACCGGGCATCTTAGCGGCACTGCCCGTGGCCTGATTGCATGGATGCGACACCGTGGGTGTCGTCTCTCCAGGGTGACTGTCCCTATGACAGCGGTCCCCCTGTAACGGCGGTGACTGTCCCGATGATGGTGAGTGACTGTCCGCAACACACTTTGGTGGCTGTCCCTTCAGGCGTTGGTGGCTGCCCCATCAGTCGAGAAGAAAAGTGGGTGTCCCCTCACGAACACTGGTGTCCCCTCAGGAAACGACGGAGGGCCATCAAAAAAACCGTCTCACCAGTGAGCGGGGATCGAACGCGTCGTTCATCCTGCCTTAAGCCATTTCACGTTCCGTTCAGCTGCAAACGACGACACTGAGCTCGTCGTCAGCAGACCACGAGTCGCAACCAAGGAGACGGACATGAAAGTTCTGACCAACAAATTCCTCATCCTGTGCTTTCTGTTGCTGGGAGCGAACGCAGTCACTGCTGCGGATCGCTTCGAGCCGCGTTACGGCTACGGCCTCGAGCCGCACAGATTTTCGTCTTACAACATCGCAGCGCTCGACTGGCGCCTGGGTGAGCCGCGCCGCGGTGGCCGCGAGATTCTGTATCGCGCCCCCGGTTCCAAACGCTGGCAGGTCGCTCCCGGTGAAGCGGTAGCCGTAGCGGATGGCTGGGTGCTCGGCACGGATCGCCATAGAGGCGGTTATGGCATCTATCGCTGGAACGGTCGCGGGTGGAGCCGCATGCCCGGTGAAGCGGTTGAAATCGGCGGCAGCTACGAACGTCCCTGGGTCGTCAACGCCCATGGCACTCGCTACGTTTGGAACGGCCACGAATGGAGAGAAGAAGTGCGCAGCAGACCTGGGCGTGGACCCGAGCGAGACCGTGACCGCGGTCGCGACTCTTTTCGGCGCTGAGGCGTAGGCTTGGTCATCGTTCGTATGACGTTCTATGATCAGCCCCCTGCAATGGGATCTGCTACGAGCAGTTGGGAGGACCTATGTCGATTCTGAAAAGGACGCGCCTGGCGGCGGGCATCACCGTATGCATTGCTGCACTCACTCTGGGTGCCTGCACCACCACGACCTCATCCGGCGTGGTGGGTGCGAATCGCCAACAGTTGTTGCTGGTGTCCTCGGCCGAGATCAATCAGATGGCCAATGAAGCCTACGGCGAGATGAAGGCCGAGGCACAGAAGCAGAACATCCTCAACAAGGATCAACGTCTGCTCAATCGCGTGCGCGCGATCGCTGCCCGCCTGCAACCGCAAACCAGTGTCTTCCGCTCAGACGCACCGGGCTGGAACTGGGAAGTGAACGTCCTGGAAAGCGACCAGCTCAATGCCTTCTGCATGCCGGGAGGCAAGATCATGTTTTACTCCGGCCTCATCGAGAAACTGGACCTGAGCGACGACGAGATCGCCGTGGTGATGGGACACGAGATCGCACATGCACTGCGCGAACATTCGCGCGAGCAGATGTCACAGGCTCTCGCCGCGCAAACCGCAATCGGCATCGGCGCTGCTCTCCTAGGCCTGGGCCGCGGCACTGCAGATCTCGCTGCCACCGGTTATCAGGCATTGATCGCGACCCGCTTCAGCCGGGCGGACGAAACCGAAGCGGATCGCATCGGCTTGGAACTCAGTGCGCGCGCCGGTTATGACCCGCGAGCCGGGGTAACGTTGTGGCAGAAGATGATGGCAGCCAATGAAGGTGCAGCACCGCCCGAAATCCTCAGCAGCCATCCTGCGAGCGCGAACCGCGTGCGTGAGATCCAGAGTCTGCTACCTGCAGTGACTCCACTCTACGAAGCAGCGCGACGCTGAGCCTCTCATTCCTCTCGCCCAATAATTTCAGCAGCCAAAACGACGACGCCCCGCATGTGCGGGGCGTCGTCCTATTGACCAGCGCAAACTTATTTCAGATTGGAACGGTGCGAAGGATTTCCCGCGCCACGCGCGCCTTCCAACATCAACGCCAGCTGAGTGCGGTTGCGGAGGTTGTAGATGCGGAGGATTTGGGAAACGTAAATCTTGACGGTGTTTTCGGAAATGCCTAGATCGCAAGCAATCTGATAGTTGGTGAGCCCCTTACCAATCAAGCTGGCTACCTCTTTCTGCCTGGGCGAGAGCTTCTCTTCGAGCTCCTGAGCGGCGGTCTGCGCCACGACGGGCTCGACCAATTCCTTCTGGCTGACCATCGGCACCATCGGGATCCGCACGTCCGGCGTAGGGTCGGTGCCATCGTTGCAGATCTGGTTGAGCGAGTTGCTCAGAATCTTGAGGCTCTGGCTGAGCGTGCGGATGCGCGCCTCAGCCTGGCGGCGCTCGATCTTGGCGAGAACACGCGTGATGCCTTCCACCAGCAACTTGAGGTCGAGCGGCTTCTGGAAGTAGTCGGCCACACCGGCACGCAGGGCATCGATCACGTCCGTCTTGTCGGCATCGCCGGTAAAGATGATGGTTTCGAAGATGCGCTCACCACCTACAGTGGAACGCAGCGCCTCGAGCAACTGGATGCCGTTCATCTCGGGCATGCGGAAGTCGCTCAGTACGAGGACGATGTCGGGATTGGCGGTGAATTGAATGAGTGCGTCGTGAGCGCCGACTGCGTCGACGCATAAAAAACCCTGACTGACAAGAAACTCGCAGAGTTCCTCTACAACCAGCGGCTCGTTATCGACCACCAGGATTTTGTGGTTGAGCTGCTTGTACTTTGCCAATGGCAGAGTCTCGTCCCGGGAATTATGGTGTAGCACCATATTCAGCGCGTGTTCTATGAAGTCAGATGGGGTTGGGTCTGAATTTGCCATGGCAGTATAACAACATTTCCTTATAGCGCAGTAATCATACGAACTAACTACAATGTCCTTCTGGAGGCGCGAGAAGCCCGTACCTCCGAGAAACCCTGGTTTTTACGACCCCTCACCACCTGGGCGACTCCTCTTAAGCAGAACATCGGCGCGGCGCACTAATACCTTAGGTATACGTGCAACGCGATCGAAAACGATGCATTTTGCGGCCATGATCACACTTAATGAGCATTAACGGTCGTTAATTTGTTCTAGCTCATTGGTGTAAGTCAAACATCTATTGAGCTAGTACGATCACTGGTTCAGGAAAATGAGACTCCAATCTCCTTCTGGTGAGTAACTCGTCGATTCATCGTGCACACTTCATGCCCAATTGCCGGCAGCTATCGACCTGATCGACGCAACATCGGAGCTGCAGCTTGACTTTGCGCGTTCTGTGACTATCCTTTCGCCCCCATGAACCGCAACAGCTATGCCTTCATTTATTTCTTCATTCGACGCCGAAAGGTGGGTTGAAGGCCTAGTGTTGACCTGAAAAACCCGCCCTTCGGCGGGTTTTTTGTATCCATGCCCAGCAGGGAGTGAGCCGTGAGCGAGACGTCCGAGCACCAAAAAGAAGAGAGTTTTTCCTTCGTCGAAGCGGAGCACGCGGTACTACGCTTCTGGAAAGAGCGCCAGATTTTCCAGCGCTCGCTCGAAGCCACCCGCGATTGCCCTCCTTATATCTTCTATGACGGCCCACCCTTCGCGACGGGCCTACCCCATCACGGACACCTGGTAGGTTCGACCCTCAAAGACATCATCCCTCGCTACTACACCATGCAGGGCCGGTACGTGCAGCGCCGCTTCGGCTGGGACTGCCATGGTCTGCCGATCGAGCACGAGATCGACAAGACCCTCGGCATGAGCTCGCAGCAGGCGGTCGAGAAGCTCGGTGTCGCCGGCTACAACAATGAATGTCGCAGCATCGTGCAGCGCTACACCGCGGAATGGGAAAAGACCATCACCCGCATCGGCCGCTGGGTCGACTTCCGCAACGACTACAAGACCATGGAACCGTGGTACATGGAGTCCGTGTGGTGGGTGATCAAACAGCTGTGGGAGAAGGACCTGATCTACCGCGGCGTGAAGGTCGTGCCCTTCTCCACCGCGCTTGGCACCGTGCTGTCGAACTTCGAAGCCGGCTCCAACTATCAGGACGTGCAGGATCCTGCCGTCACCGTGCTCTTCAAGTTGCTGGACGAAGACGCCTACATGGCGGCGTGGACCACGACTCCGTGGACCCTGCCCTCCAACCTCGGCCTCTGTGTGAATGCCGGGATCGAATACAGCAAGGTGCGCGATCTCGAGACCCAGAAAGTGTTCTACGTCGCCACCGCGCGCCTCGAAGCAGTCGGCAAACATCGCAAGCTCGAAGTACTCGAGACGCTGCCCGGTAGCGCACTCGTCGGCAAACGTTATCAACCGCTCTTCCCCTACTTCCAGGATCTCGTCTCCGAAGGTGCCTTCAAGGTGATGGCGGACGACTACGTCACCACCGACAGTGGTACCGGCATCGTGCATCAGGCACCGGCCTTCGGTGAGGACGACTATCGCGTGATGCGCGCGCATGGTGTGAACGTCGCGCCCTGCCCGATCGACTTCGAAGGCAAGTTCACCGCGGAAGTACCCGACTATCAGGGCGTCTACGTGAAGGATGCGGACAAGAGCATCATCCGTCGTCTCAAGGACGAAGGTTCGCTGCTGATTCAGGAAACCATCGTCCACGCCTATCCGTTCTGCCCGCGTTCCGACACGCCGATCATCTATCGCACGATTCCGTCGTGGTACGTGAAGGTCGAGCAGCTGCGCGATCGTCTCGTCGCCAACAACCAGCAGATCAACTGGGTGCCCGACCACATCAAGAACGGTCGGATGGGCAACTGGCTGCAGGGTGCCATCGACTGGTGCATCTCGCGCAACCGTTACTGGGGCACGCCGCTGCCGATCTGGATCAACGACGTCACCGGCAAGGCGATCTGCATCGGCTCCACTGCCGAACTCGAGCAGTACACCGGTGTGAAGGTCGAAGACCTGCATCGCGAATTCGTCGACGACCTCACTTTCTCGCTCGAAGGCGAGGAAGGCACCTATCGCCGCGTGGAAGAAGTGCTCGACTGCTGGTTCGAATCCGGCTCGATGCCCTACGCACAATTGCATTATCCCTTCGAGAACCAGGACGTATTCGAAGCCGGCTTCCCCGCCGAATACATCTGCGAAGGCCTCGACCAGACCCGCGGCTGGTTCTACACGCTGCTCGTACTGGGCACGGCGCTCTACGACAAACCCTCGTTCAAGAACGTGATCGTCAACGGCATCGTGATGGCCGAAGACGGCAAGAAGATGTCGAAGCGTCTGCAGAACTACACGCCGCCCGACATCCTGATGGAAGAGTATGGCGCGGACGCGCTGCGTCTGTATCTCATCAACTCGGGTCTGGTGAAAGCCGAGGAACAGCGCTTCGCGGATAGCGGCGTGAAGGACATGGTCCGTCGTGCACTGCTGCCCTGGTACAACAGCTTCAAGTTCCTGCAGACCTACGCCGAGATCGATCACTGGCGCGCGCGTGCCAATGCCCCTGCATCGAACAACATCACCGACCAGTGGATCCTGAGCCGCGTGCAGTCGCTCGTGACCAACGTCACGCGCGAAATGTCGGAATACAAGCTGTACAACGTGGTGCCGGCTTTGTTCGAGTTCATCGAAGAGCTCACCAACTGGTACATCCGCCTCAATCGTTCCCGCTTCTGGGAAGACGGCATGAGCGCGGACAAACAGGCGGCCTATCAGACGCTCTACACCACGCTGCACACGGTCACCCTGTGCATGGCACCGTTCGCCCCCTTCCTGGCCGAACACATCTATCAGCGTTTGCTGCCGTTCGGTCCAGAAAACGTCGAACAGCCGGAATCGGTGCATCTCTGCCGCTATCCGCAGCCGCATGCCGAAGCGATCCGCCCGACGCTGGAAGCCGCCGTGGCGCGCATGCAGAACGTGATCCTGCTTGGTCGCCAGAAACGCAACCAGGTGAAGATCAAGACCAAGACACCGCTGGCACGCCTGACCGTGATCCATCGCGATCAATCCATGCTGGAAGAAATCGCGCGGCTCGAGGACTACATCCGCGCCGAGCTGAACGTGAAGGAAGTGCAGTACAACACGGACGAAGACCGCTACATCCGTCTGTACGCCAAACCCAACGCGCCGGTACTCGGCAAACGCCTGGGCAAGGACTTTGCANGCTTCCGCAAGGCGATCGAAGCGCTNAGCAGCGATCAGCTCAACGAATTGCAGGAAATGGGTTCACTCACGATCGAAGGCGAAAACTTCTCGCTCGATGACATCCTCGTCTTCCGCGAAGCGAAGGAAGGCACGCAGGCGCTGTCGAACCGATTCATTTCGATCGACATGGACTGCGCGCTCAACGACGTGCTGGTGCGCGAAGGTCTCGCGCGCGAAGTGGTGAACCGCATCCAGAAAACCCGCAAGGACAGTGGACTGAAAGTGGCCGACCGCATCGACGTGCAGTATCAAGCCGATGGTGAATTGGCTCTCGCCATCGCCGAACACGCCGAGTACATCAAACAGGAAACGCTCTGCCAGAACCTGGAAGTCGGCCCCGGCAACCTGACCTTCGACATCGACGAACACTCCTTGCAACTGACAGTCAGCAAGCGCTGAACGCAACAGGATACCGACATGAACGCCAAAGCAGCACTCAACAGTACCGACGACACCCGCATCCGCGCGGTGAAGGAGCTGCTGTCACCGGAGCAGCTGATCAAGGAATATCCCATCACCGACACTGCCACCAGCACCGTGCTCACCACGCGTGCCGCGGTGACGCAGATCATGAGCGGCCAGGACGATCGTCTGCTCGTGATCGTCGGCCCCTGCTCCATCCATGACCCACAAGCGGCGCTCGACTACGCCTCGCGTCTGCGCCCGCTCATCACCGAGCTGTCGCAGGATCTCTGCATCATCATGCGTGTCTATTTCGAGAAACCGCGTACTACCGTGGGCTGGAAGGGTTTGATCAACGACCCGGGCCTCGATGACAGCTTCCGCATCAACGACGGTCTCAAGCTCGCCCGCAACCTGCTGCTGCAGTTGGCAGACAGCGGCGTGCCAGCAGGTACGGAATTTCTCGATCTGATCAGCCCGCAATACATCGCCGATCTCGTGTCCTGGGGCGCCATTGGTGCACGCACGACGGAATCGCAGTGCCATCGCGAACTGGCGTCGGGGCTGTCCTGTCCGGTGGGCTTCAAGAATGGCACGGGCGGCAACGTGCAGATCGCGATCGACGCCGTGAGCTCCGCGGCGCGTTCCCATCATTTCCTGTCCGTGACGAAGGAAGGTCGCTCCGCGATTTTCGAAACGGCCGGCAATCCCGATTGCCACGTGATTCTGCGCGGCGGCAGCAAACATCCGAACTACGATCCGGAGAGCGTGCGTGAAGCCAGCGAGAAATTGGTGGCGGCAGGTCTGCATCCGCAGTTGATCGTCGATTGCAGCCACGCCAACTCCGGTAAGGACCACGTGCGCCAGGCTGCCGTGTGCCGCGATCTTGCAGGTCAGATCGCCAGCGGCAACCGCAACATCGCGGGCTTGATGTTGGAAAGCCACCTCGTGGCCGGCAATCAGAAACAAGTACCGGGTCAACCGCTGACCTACGGCCAGAGCATCACCGACGCCTGCATGGGCTGGGATGTCACGGCGGAACTTCTGCATGAACTGGCAGAAGCCGTACGTTCACGCCGTCAGGCCAAGGCTGCCTCTGCTGCCTGATCTCGTTCGCTGCTCCTTCTGTGCAGACAGAAGGAGCAGCGCCCTCCTCTTCGCTCGTGTGATCGCTACGAAGCGAGTCCTCAAGAAGCCAGAGTTGGATAGTCCGTGTAGCCTTCTGCGCCGAAGCTGTAGAAAGTCTCGGGTTGCGGTTCGTTCAGGCTTGCGCCGCGACGGAAACGTTCGACCAGATCCGGGTTGGCGATGATGGCCTTACCGAAGGCAACGGCGTCTGCCCATCCTGCATGCAAAGCCTCTTGTGCGGATTCATAGGTGAAGCGCTCATTGGCGATGTAGACACCACCGAATTCCTTCTTCAGTTGCGGGCCGATGCTGTCGGGACCGACGTATTCGCGTGCGCACAGGAAGGCGATGTTGCGACGCCCGAGTTCACGCGCGACGTAACCGAAGGTGGCAGCGCGATCGGAATCGCCCATCGAATGTGAATCACCGCGGGGCGCAAGATGCACGCCGACGCGACCTGGCCCCCACACGGAAATTGCCGCATCGGTTGCTTCCAACAGCAGACGCGCACGATTCTCGATGCTGCCGCCGTAGTCGTCGTCGCGATGGTTGGTGGAATCCTGCAGGAACTGATCGAGCAGATAACCATTCGCGCCGTGCAATTCCACTCCATCGAAACCGGCAGCGAGCGCATTTTCGGCGCCGCGGCGGAAGTCTTCGATGATCCCCGGAATTTCTTCGCGCTTCAGAGCACGCGGTGTGACGTATGGTGTTTCCGGTCGCACCAGACTGACGTGCCCTTGCGCCGCAATCGCGCTCGGTGCCACAGGCAGCTCGCCATTCAGAAAGATCGGATGCGAAATACGACCGACATGCCAGAGCTGCAACATGATGCGGCCACCAGCCTCGTGCACGGCCTTCGTCACACGCTTCCAACCTTCCACCTGTTCCTGCGACCAGATGCCGGGCGTGGCGGCATAACCGATGCCCTGCGGCGAAACCACAGTGGCTTCGGTCAATATCAATCCCGTGCTGGCGCGCTGACGGTAATACTCGAGCATGAGATCGTTGGGCACACGCGTGTCACCGGCACGGCGGCGAGTGAGCGGCGCCATGATGATGCGATTGGGTAATTCCAGCTCTCCAACTTTGAGCGGATCGAACAAGGTGGGCATGAAACACTCCTACTACTGACCATCAGGAAAGAAAAACGTCGGGATCACCGCACAAACACTGCACAACGGCAGAAATGACAGCGCACACGCTATCGCGGTCCGACCCGCGGGATACAATGCGGTCACTTTCCACTTTTTCATCCCCCAGGGAGGAAGTGCCATGAACCGGATCGTTCGCCCTCACACTCTACTTGTCCTCGTCCTTCCCTTCGCAACACTTGCGTCAAATCTCCAAGCGCTCGAACTACCCGCCGGCAAGTGGGGCATGAATTCCGAAACGTTGACGCCGATGGCGACGACGCCCATCACGGACTACAGCGAAGAATGCATCGAAGAAGATTTCGATCCGGTGCAGATGCTGGCCGATTCCGAAGTGAGTGAACGATGTGAGATCACCCCCACCACCAACACGGCCACCGAATTCGCAAGCGATCTGAGCTGCAACGTAGGACAGGGCGGTACCTCGACCGGCACCATGCGCATCACCGTCAATGGCGAGGAAGCCAGTGGGGAGATGCAGATGTCGATCGCGGTCAATGGCCAGGTGATGCAGTTGAGCAACAAGTGGACGGGACGCAGACTCGGCGCCTGTGACTGACGTGGTGTAAGCTCTCGCGCCAGCTCGGTTCCATAGCACCAACAAGAACAACAAGAGGGGGACTTCCATGCTGCGCGCCCTGAGCCTGGTCGGCACCTTGCTGCTAGCCACCTTCACTCTGACTGAAAGCGCTCTGGCGGAAAGCCGCGTGGAACGCGTCGTGGTGCACGCGCGATCGCTCGAAGGCAACCTCATCGGCGACAGCGCCGAACGTGAGGTCTTCATCTACCTGCCACCTTCCTACGACACGTCGGACAAACGTTATCCGGTCGTGTTCCTGCTGCATGGCTACGGTCTGCGTGCCGAACGCTGGATGGGTTTTGCCGAAGTACAAGCCGGCGCCGATGCAGCGTTCGCATCCGGAGCCCAGGAACTGATCATCGTCAGTCCCGATGCCTACACCTTCTTCGACGGCAGTCTGTACACCAGCTCGCTCACCAACGGTGATTGGGAAAACTACATTGCGGATGAGCTCGTCACCTATGTCGACACCCACTACCGCACGCTGGCCACGCGTGAGAGCCGCGGACTGGCCGGCCATTCGATGGGCGGTTACGGCACGCTGCGCCTGGGCATGAAATATCCGCAGGTGTTCTCCGCGCTCTATCCCATGTCGGCCTGTTGTCTATTCGAGAGCGGTGAAACCAATGAAACGCTGGCACTCGCCGCCACCTACACCAGCAAGGAGCAGGTGGCCGCTCTGCGCTTTCCAGGCAAGGGCACATTGGCACGCGCTGCGGCCTGGTCACCGAATCCCGCCAAAGCTCCGCTTTTCCTCGACCTGCCCTTCGATGGCAATACCAGCAATCCCGAAGTGGAAGCCAAATGGCACGCCAACTCTATCGGCGCCATGCTGGATCAATACACCTACACCCTCCGGCGCTATACCGCGATTCGATTCGATGTAGGCAATGAAGACAGCTTGGTCACGAGCAATCGCACACTGCACGAGAAATTGGAAACAGCAGGTGTCGCACATCACTTCGAGATCTACCAGGG
>Ga0065721_10004804_pt1 | contig 24919 bp, 22 predicted proteins | sample Mesricmetagenome_FD_59108 | JGI IMG/M metagenome (GOLD analysis project Ga0065721, IMG submission 59108) | Mesophilic microbial community from rice straw/compost enrichment Sample: eDNA_1 v2 (version 2) | ecosystem: Engineered > Solid waste > Grass > Composting > Bioreactor | place: USA: Davis... | reverse complement strand
AAGCCGGACTTCATGGTGAGCCTGCTGGTGCTGGCGGCGTGCAACGTAGCGGGGGGCCTCATGGCGCTGGTGGCGGCGCGCTACGTGCTGCGGCCCGCGGCCGCGGCGGACCCCGTCGCCGCTGTCGCCCCCGAACTCGCCCCGGTCGCCGACCTGTGACCCCCTCCGCCCCGTTTGCCGAAAGACGCATGTTCATGACACACCGTTCGCCGCTCTGTGGCGGCGCTGCCCTGCTGCGCGCCGCCGTCAGCACGCTCATCGCGCTCCTGCTCGCCCTCCCGGCCGCCGTTGCCATCGCGCAGCCGCCAGCGGACGACTACCCGCCGGGGCCGGACTCGAAGGCGCAGGAGGGGGTGCCAAAGGGCGAGGTGCTGAAGTTCTCGTTCGAGGACTCGAAGGTCTTCCCGGGCACCTACCGCGACTATTGGGTATACGTGCCCGCGCAGTACACGCCGGACAAGCCCGCCTGCGTGTACGTCAACCAGGACGGCATCCAGTGGAACGCCCCCGTGGTCTTCGACAACCTGATCGCGAAGGGTGAGATGCCCGTCACCATCGGGGTGTTCGTGATGCACGGGCGCGTCCGGGCGGCGGACCCGAAAGCCGCGCTGGACCGCTTCAATCGCTCCTACGAGTACGACGGCCTGGGCGATGCCTACGCGCGCTTCCTGCTGGACGAGCTTCTGCCGGATGTGGAAAAGAAGAAGACGACCGACGGACGCCCCATCCGCCTGTCGAAGCGCGGCAGCGACCGCGCCATTGGCGGGTCGAGCAGCGGCGCGGTGTGCGCGTTCACGGTGGCCTGGGAGCGGCCGGACGCCTTCACCCGCGTGTTCAGCGCTATCGGGACGTACGTCGGCCTGCGCGGCGGACACGAGTACCCCACGCTGCTGCGCAAGGTGGAGCCGAAGCCGATCCGCGTGTTCCTCCAGGACGGCTCCGACGACCTGAACATCTACGGCGGGGACTGGTGGGTGGCGAACCAGGCGATGGAGCGCTCCCTGACCTTCGCAGGCTACGAGGTCGAGCACGCCTGGGGGACGCAGGGGCACAACGGGCAGCACGGGACCGCGGTGTTCCCGGACGCCATGCGCTTCCTGTGGAAGGGGTGGCCGGAGCCGGTGAAGGCGGGGCGCTCCCGCAACAACATGCTGAACGACCTGCTCCTGCCCGGCGAAGACTGGCAGCTGGTGGCGGAGGGCTACGGCTTCACGGAGGGCGCGGCGGTCAACGCCCAGGGCGAGGTCTACTTCAATGACGTCGCGCGGGGCAAGACCTACCGGATCGGGCTCGACGGCAAGGTGACCCCGTTCCTGCAGGACTCGAAGAAGGGCGACGGGCAGATCTTCGGCCCGGACGGGCGTTTGTACGCGGCGGCCACGGCGAAGCAGGAGATCGTGGCCTACGACACGGCGACGGGCAGGGCGACTACCGTCGCGAAGGGCATCCGGGGGAATGACCTGGTGGTCGCCCGCAACGGCACGGTGTACGTGACCGAGCCGGGGAAGACGCCGGGCGAGCCCGGCCGCGTATGGCGCGTCACGCCGGACGGCAAGAAGGCGGTGGCGGACATGCTGCCCGGCTTCCCCAACGGCATCACCCTGTCGCCGGACCAGACGCTCCTGTACGTGGGCGACAGCCGCTCGCACTGGGTCTATAGCTACCAGGTCCAGCCGGACGGGTCGCTCCAGCACCGGCAGCGCTACTACTGGCTGCACGCGCCGGACGATACGGCGGAAAACCTCCTGGGGGACGGCAGCGGCGCGGACGGGATGCGGGTGGACCGCGCCGGGCGGCTCTATGTGGCAACGCGCATGGGCATCCAGGTGTGCGACCAGGCGGGCCGGGTGAACGTCATCCTCCCAACGCCAAACGGTCAGGTGGCAAACCTGTGCTTCGGAGGCGCGGACTTCGACACCCTGTACGCGCTCTGCGGGGACCGGGTCTACCGCCGCAAGCTCAAGGTGCGCGGCGCCCATGCCTTTGAGGCGCCGCACCGCCCGGACCCGCCGGGGCTGTAAAGCGCGTATAATCCTCACAGAGATGCCAATGAATGGGGACCGATGACGACCCGAAGCCCCGAAGACAAAATCCATAGCGTGACTACCGCCGCCGCCGCCGTCCCTGCCCCCTCCGGAGAGCCAGGCGGGAAACCAGGGCGCACGGGCGTCAAGCACCGTGAGCTGACTGAGGCCCTGCGCGCCCTGGTGGCGGGGATGCGCCCGGGGGACCGCCTGCCCACGCAGGAGGCCCTGATGCGGCAGTTCCACGTCTCCGATACGACCGTCCTGCGCTCCCTGGAAGACCTCAAGCGTGAGGGGCGCATCGTCCGGCGGCAGGGCAGCGGGACGTTTGTGGCCGGCGATGCGCCCGCGACACCGGCCACAACGCCCCCGCCGAGCCGCAGCCGCCTGGTGGCGGTGATGTCGCGCCCGAACATCAGCCCCTTCTTCTCTGACATGGTCCAGGCCGTCGAAGCCAACCTGGGCCAGCACGACCTGGCCCCGGTCCTGATCGTGGACACCGACGTGGAGCGGCGGGTCCGTCGAACCATGGCCCACTGGGGGCGGGGAGAGATCATCGGGGCGCTCCATATCGGCTCTGCCATCCTGACGGGCCTCGAAGACCTGCCCACCATCCTGATCGGCGAAAGCGCCCGGGACCGGGACTTCTGCCAGGTGTCCCTGGACAACACCCTGTCGGGCCGGCGGGTCGGCGAGTATCTCTGGGACCTCGGACACCGGAATGTGGCGGTAGTGACCATCAAGGTCGGGGGCGCGCCGGACGCGCCGCCGCTACAGGGTGTGGACCGCGTGCGCGTGGCCGGTATCCGCGCCCTGTGGGAGGAGCGGGGCGGCGTATGGCGCGAGGACTGGCAGATCGCGCACCCGTTCCTGCTGCGCCCGGACGACCGGCGCGCGGTGGACGTGATGCGCTCCTACCTGGAGCCCCTGTTCCCGGCCTCGGGGCCGCGGCCCACCGCCATCTTCGCGGTCCACGATGAGATGGCGCTTGTGGCAATCCGGGCGCTCGAAGATATGGGCCTGTCCGTGCCGGACGACGTCTCTGTAATCGGGTTCAACGACGCCGGCACTCTGGCCGCGTTCTTCCGCCCCTCGCTCACCACCGTCCGAACCCCCTGTGCGGCGCTCGCCACACTCGCCGTGCACCTGTTCCTGGACCTGCTGCGCACCCCGGAGAACCGGCCGCGCTCCATCCGCCTCCCCCCGGAGATCATCGTCCGCGACTCCACCGGCCCCGCGCCGCTCCCCCTCCCGTAACGCCCTTAGAAGCTCCGCAGTCAGGGAGCGACGGAGCGGCGGGCCTGTTGCCGGTAGGCGTGGGGCGGGCAGCCATACCGCCCGCGGAACAGGCGGTAGAAGTACGACAGTTCCGAAAAGCCGCAGTCCGCGCTCACCTCCGCGATGGGCAGGGTCGTAGTGGTCAGCAGCGTGGCGGCCCGGGCCAGCCGCAGGTCGTTCAGGAAGGCGGTAGGGGTCTGGCCCGTGGCCGCTTTGAGTGTCCGCGCCAGATGGGAGGGGCTGACGCCCGCAATCGCCGCCAGACGCGGCAGTCCCTCCCGCAGCACCTCTCCGTCCCGGCGGGCACGCCGTAGCGTCTCCGCCAGCCACGGGGGGCTGTCAGCAAGGGCACGATAATCGTCCGCCTCGCCGCCATCATCGTCCCACAAAAACGGCAGTGCGCCGGAAAGGAAGCGGCACAGGTCCAGACCCTGCCGCCGCGGGTCCGGGTGGCGCTGGAAGGCGAGCAGCGCCGCCTGGAACACAGCGGCACAGGCGGCGCGCCGCTCCTCCGGCACCGACACCGCCGCGGGCAGGTCCCCGGTCTCCCACTCCGCCCCGACGCCTCCCGCCACCTCGCAGAACCGCCGCCAGGCGTCCGCCGGGAACGCCACGTTGATGTGGTGCAATTTGCCGCCCGGGGGCACCTGGATCGCGTGGACATCCGGCGGGCGCAGGAACACCAGATCGCCCGGGCGCAACTCCCGCGCCGCGCCGTTCACCGGGTGGGCCGCCGCGCCCGCCAGCACGAACATCATCTCGTAGAAGTCATGGTCGTGCAGGCCGACAGAGAAGCCCCGCCCGCCGCCCGCCTGAGCGAAGAGCGCCGCGTGCAGCGCCCCGCCCGGCGCGATGGCGTCGAACCGCAGGTGGCGTATTTCTCCCCCGGCGCTGCTCCCCATGCGCGTATGGTACAAGCATTCGCGCGCCCGGGACAAGACGACCGGGCCACGCCGGGCGTACAATCGGGTCATCACCGCGGACCACGCTTCCGAGGAGGGAAACGACCGATGACGACGAGAGAGCCGCGCTTGACGGCCGAGCAGGTGGCGCAGTACGAGAAGGACGGCTACGTGGAGTTCCACCAGCCGGTCCTGCCGCCGGACGCCTTTGCGCGCCTGAAGGCGGTGTTCGAGGAGGACCTGGCCCGCTACGGCGAGGACGGGCTGGATATGATCCACGTGCGCGACCCGCGCCTGCTGGAGTTCCTGCTGGCAGATGAGGTACTGGACCTGGTGGAGCCGCTCGTGGGGCCGAACATCGGGCTGTGGGCCAGCCACTTCATCTGCAAGCCGCCCAAGACCGGCAAGGCGACCCCCTGGCACGAGGACTCCTCCTACTGGAACGGGCGGGTGAGCACGATGGCAGGCATCTGCACCGTCTGGCTCGCTATCGACGAGGCAACGCCTGAGAACGGCAGCATGGCCGTGATACCCGGCACGCACACCAACGGCTTCTCCGAGTATGTCCCCGTGGACAAAGCCAGCAACATCTTCGGCTCCGAGATCAAGCCGGAGATGATCGACGAGTCGAAGGCGGTCTACTTCCGTCTGCAGCCGAACCAGTGCAGCCTGCACGAGGGGCGCATCATCCACGGCGCGAAGGCGAACACATCGAACAAGCGCCGCGCGGGCTACACCATGCGCTACTTCCCAACCACGAGCCTGGTCTACCCGGACAACCCGCGCAACGCAGGCCACAAACTCTGGCTTGCCCGCGGCAAAGACATCGCCGGCAACCGCTACGAGAACGCCTGATCTCAGAGAGACTAACCGCAGAGGCGCAGAGAGCGCAGAGGGGGGAAGGAAAACGGGGAAGGGCTTACCGCCAAGACGCCAAGGGCGCCAAGAGATACAGAGAGGAAAAGAGGGGCCGGTCTGCGCCCTCCGCGTCTCTGCGGTTAGTCCCTCCCCTCTTGGCGCCCTTGGCGTCTTGGCGGTAAGAATCTCTTTCACGCGATCAGGGCGGCGGCTGTGCGCTCTATGCGCTCCCGGTCCCTCAGGGCGGCGAGCCACCGCTCCGGTATGGCGCTCCTGCCCCAGAAGGCCCCGGCGGCGCCGCCCGCCACGGCGGCGATGGTATCTGCTTCGCCGGCCAGGTTTACGCACCCCACCAGCGCCTCTTCCAGGGAGTCGGCGTGCAGCGCCCACCACGCCGCGGCCTCCAGGCACTCCAGCACGTACCCGGCGTAGCCCGACGGCTGCAGTTCGGACTCGGGCAGTTGCGGGACGCCCTCCAGGCGCTCCCAGAAGCCGGCCGGCAACGGCGCCGGTCCCGGCGTCTCGCCCGGCGCCAGATTCCCCCGCGCGGCCGCCTCCTTCGCTTCGTGTAGCGCCGCCTCCCACCCTGCCAGGCGCGGTTGCCCGTCCAGCAGCTGCCGCACCCAGAGGCAGTACACCGCGCAGCAGACCTCAGCCTGCGGATCCCAGTGCGTCATGGCGGAAACGCGGGCGGAGGTGCGCAGCATCGTGTCCCGGTCGGCATAGGCGAGCGCGACGGGAAGGGTCCGCATCAGGCTGCCGTTCCCCGCAGCCTTCCCCGTCCTCGCCGCGCTGGTGGAGCGCGCCGCCTCCGGCCAGAGGCTGCCCGCCCCGCCCCGGGTTCGAAGGAGATGGTACTGGCCAAGCGCGTCCGCGGTCGTGTTGCCGATGTCCTTCGGCCTGCCCGCCTTCCAGGCGAGGAAGTTCTCCCCGATGGGAGCGACGGGATCCTCGGGACGGACCAGGATGCCACCGGCAACACAGAGCGCCATCGCGGTGTCGTCGGTCCATTCGCCCGGCTCCCAGGTGTGGTTGCCCACCATCTCGGTCAGGCGGCCGTAGCGCTCGCGCAACTCCTGCCCGCTCAGGAACTCGGCGGGCGCCCCCAGCGCGTCCCCGCACGCCAGCCCCAACATTGCCCCCACCACCCGGTCTTCCTGCTCCATCCGCTCTCCCCTTTCCGCCCCACCTCGGGCACTCTCCCGACCACTACCTGCTTATAATGTACCATAAACACTAAGACACGCTGGCAGCGGTGGCGCTCTCCGTGCCGTATAGTGGGGAGCGGGAAATCCCCTCCGCCATGTCCGCAACTGAAACTCTCTACGAACGACTTCTGCGCCCGCTGCTCTTCGCCAGTGGCGGCGGCGACCCCGAGAACGTCCACCACCGCGTCACCGCGGCGGCCGCGGCGGCGCCCCCGGCGCTGTGGCGCGCCCTGCTCGCGCTGCGCCCGGTCCCCCAGCGGCCCGTGAAGCTGCTGGGCCTCGACTTCCCGAACCCCGTGGGGCTCGCCGCGGGGTTCGACAAGGAGGCGGCGCTGCTGTGGCCCTGCGCCTATGCAGGGTTCGGCTTCGTCGAGGTCGGCACCGTCACCCTCGCCCCGCAGCCAGGCAACCCGCGCCCGCGCATCTTCCGCCGTCCAGAGGCCGCCGCGCTCGTCAACCGCATGGGTTTCCCGTCCTCGGGCGCGGACGCCGCCGTGCGCCGCCTGTCGTCCCCGAATCGGACCCGCCTGCCCGTGCCTGTGGGCGTGAACATCGGGAAGAACAAGGCGACGCCACTGGAGGCGGCCGCGGAGGAGTACGTCCGCCTGCTCGGCCTCCTCGCCCCCTACGCCGACTACGTCACGGTGAACGTCTCCTCGCCCAACACGCCGGACCTGCGCCGCCTGCAGGAGCCGGAGCGGCTGGCGGCGCTGCTGCAGGCGCTCACGGAGGCGGCGCGGACCCTGCCCCGGCCGGTGCCGGTGCTGGTCAAGCTCTCGCCGGACCTTTCGGAGGCCGAGCTGTGCGACACGCTGGATGTGGCCCGGGCGCACGCGCAGGGGGTGATCGCCACCAACACCACGATTGCGCGCACCGAGGCGCAGAAGGCGGCGGGATGGCCCGAAGGGGGCGTCAGCGGCGCGCCGCTGCGGGAGCGGGCAGTGGCAGTGGTCGCCGCGTGCCGGGCCCGCCTCGGCCCCGGCTTCCCCCTCATCGGCGTCGGGGGCATCGCCACCGCCGAGGACGCCCGCGCGCACCTGGACGCCGGCGCGGACCTCGTGCAGCTCTACACCGCCCTCATCTACCGCGGCCCCTTCCTGCCCCGGGACATCGTCCGCGGCCTCTCCAAACCGGCCGCCGGCTGAGCCCTCCGATGCCTCCCCTCGCCGCCCCCGAGCCACCCGATCCCACGTTTTCCCGGAGGACGCCGAGGCGATCCGTCACCTGCCCGTGCTGTTCCGGCAGTACCTCGCGGACCGGCCGCGGTAGCGTGGGCGGGATTTACACCCCGCGCGCCGCCGTGCTACAATCCAAAAAACCGGTTTAGCCGCCCGTGTGCACGCTCGGGCGGTTGCCATCCAGCGAAGGAGAGCGAAGTGGCTGACAGGTTGCGATTCGGCATCGTCGGGTGCGGGGCCATCGGGCCGACGCACGCGGGGGCGCTGCGACAGATCGAGGAGCGGGGCGGCGACGCGGAACTCGTGGCGGTGGCGGACCCCGTGGCAGAGCGGGCGCAGAAGACCGCGGAGAAGTTCGGTGTCTCCCGCATTTACGACAGCCACGAGTCCCTGCTCGCCGACCCCGAGATCGACGCCGTCTGCATCTGCACCCCCTCCGGCATGCACGCCGACCAGGCCGTAGCGACCCTGCGCGCGGGCAAGCACGCCATCGTCGAGAAGCCGATGGATATCTCCCTGGAGGCCTGCGACCGCCTGATCGCCGCGGAGCAGGAGACGGGCAAGAAGCTCGCCATCGTCAGCCAGCACCGCTGGGACGCCGCCACGGTACTCGTGAAGCAGGCCATTGACGAGGGCAAGCTGGGCCGGATCGTGCTCGCGGACGCCTCCGTGAAGTGGTGGCGTACGCAGCAGTACTACGACTCGGGCGACTGGCGCGGCACCTGGGCGATGGACGGTGGCGGCGCGCTGATGAACCAGGGTGTTCACACCGTGGACCTGCTCCAGTGGCTCACCGGCGGGGTCCAGTCGCTCACCGCCTACACCCGCACCGCAGCGCACGAGCGCATCGAGGTAGAGGATGTCGCCACCGCCGCGCTGACCTTTAAGAGCGGGGCGATCGGCACCCTGACCGCGACCACCGCGGCCTGGGACGGCTTCCCCGTCCGCATCGACATCTTCGGCACCGAGGGCACGGCAATCATCGAGGGCGACCGCCTGAAGCTGCTGAAGTTCAAGACCGGCGAGGAGTTCCAGAGCGAGGAGGCCGCCGCGCACGCGCTATCCGTGGCGAAGGGTGGCACCGCCAGTGTAAAGGACCAGGCGGAGACCCGCCTGAGCGTCCCCTCTGGCAGCGCCGCGGCTGACCCCGGGGCGGTCTGGGGCGACGCCCACCGGGCGCAGCTCGAAGACTTCATCAAGGCCATTCGCGAGGACGGCCGGCCGCTGATTGACGGGCGCGAGGGCAAAAAGCCGCTGGAGATCATCCTCGGCGTGTACCGCTCGTCGCAGACTGGCCAGCCGGTCACACTGGGGTAGGCGCGTTGCCCAAAGTCGACCGGGACTGGGCGCAACTCGACGCCTTTGAGGCCGAGTACGCCGACCGTCTGAAGGAGGAGAAGCAGCGACAGGGCAGCGGCGGCGGCCGGGACTCCCAATACCTCAATTTCCTCCAGCTCCTCGCGGACGGAGTGGATCAGTTCTACTCCGACGAGGTAAAGGGCCGCGACGACGCGACCCGGCGCCTCTTCGCCCTGCGCGGCAAGATCATCGGCCTGCGGGAGAAGGTGGGCCTACCCGCAGAGGAAGGTCCCCTGCTGCCCGTAGAGCGGTCGTACGTGCGCATGCCATCCAGGGGAGCGGGCGCCGCCGCCGCCGCGCCTACCGGCAAGAAGAAGAAGCCCCGCATCCGCTTCCTGGCCGACCCCACGCCCCCCGGCTTCGCTTATCCCATCACCTTCGATGAGATACGGGCGGTGCTGGCCGAGCTCCCCCCGGAACACGCAGCGGTGGTGCGCGAGGTGCGGCTGTCCAACCAGCGGCGCACGGGCGCGGATGGCGACTGGCTGGACGGCGAGATACGGCTGCACTGCCTGTCCGAGGTGGTGACCGATGCCGCGGGCACCGTGGTCGCCTACCGCCGCGCCCTGATGCGCACCGAGGGCGGTCAGGACGTGGAGCGGTTCGGGGGCTCGTTTGAGGAGATCGACGGCAAGCTGTACGCCCGCTGGCCGGTGGAAGCGTACAAGACCTTTCTCCTGCGGCGGGTCCTCATCCATGAGGTCGGGCACGGCGTCGCCGAGCTTCCGGGGTATACCGAAAGTGTGCGCAGCGCCGGGAGCCTGGAAAGGTTCTGCGAACTGTACGCCGAGAACTTCTACCGCCCCCCCGGCAAGTCGGTCCGCCTCGGGTTTTGAGCGCCCGCCGGGAACTTCGGGAGCCACGGCCCGCGTCTGCGTACAAGGACGATGTACCGCATGACGTCAGGAGGAGAATCGTGAATACTGCTCGACGGAACCGTCGCCGCGCCGCCCCTAGCCTGCTGTGCCTGGTGACGATGGCACTGGGCGCCGGCAGCCTGGGCGGGTGCACTACCCCCACCACTGCCTGGCAGGCGACGCCGCTCTCCCCGGGTGCGGCACCGACCAGCTCGCCCGCGCCCCTCGCCTCCGGAGCCGCTCCCGCGACGGCGCCTGGCGGGGCGTACGACCCGAGCGGAGAGCCCATCGTTCGCGCGGTTCGCGCTGCGGCGCCCGCCGTAGTCTCTATCGACACCGCCGCCACGCAGCGTGTCCTTATCCCTGAGGATCGCCTGGACCTGATCCTCGGTCAGGGGCGCGTGGTAGAGCGGCAGGTGCCCACAGGCGCGGGGTCCGGCGTACTGCTGGAGGGCGGGTATGTGCTAACCAACCAGCACGTGGTCGGCGCCGCGGCGGAGCGCGGTGGGAAGATCCAGGTGACACTGGCGGACGGGCGCCGCTTCTCGGCGCGGGCGGTGGGCACGGACTACCCCACGGACATCGCGGTACTGAAGGTGGACACCCGGGAGTCGCTGCCGCAGATCCCGCTCGGCACCAATGATGCCCTGGTGCCCGGACAGACGGTGATCGCCATCGGAAACCCCGTGGGGCTGTCGGCCTCGGTCTCCGCAGGTGTCGTGTCCGCCTTGGGCCGCCCGCTGTCGCTGGAGGGGCGCGTCTACGAGAACCTGATCCAGACGGACACCGCCATCAACCCCGGCAACTCCGGTGGGGCGCTGATCGATCTGGCCGGGAATCTGGTGGGTATCAACACCCTGGTGCGAGCGGATGCCCAGAACATCGGGTTCGCCATCCCGGTAAAGACAGCGCTGAGGATTGCGGAACTCCTGAAGGCAAACGGGCGCGTGGTCCGTCCGACCCCCGGCTTGATGGTAGTGGATCTAGACCCCCTGCTGGCACGCCAGGCGGGCATCCCGGCAGATACCAGCGGCGTAATGGTCTGGCTGCTCTACCGGGGCGGTCCGGCTGCCGAAGCGGGCCTGCGGCGGGGGGACGTAATCACCAAGATCAACGGCCAGGCAATCACCAACGAAGCGGACTACCGCAAGACCCTGGAAGGATTCAAGGTCGGCCAGGAGGTGACCCTGACGGTCGTCCGAGGCGACCGAAGCGCCACAACAAAGGTCAAGCTGATCGAAGCCCGGTAGCCGCCCTCCGGAGCCCTCACCCCCGGGTACCCTCTGGGTGCCCCTCTCCCGCAGCGCCGGGAGAGGGGGAGGAACGGTGCTAGGGGCGGCTACGGCTAAGCCGTAGCCGCCCCCGTTGTCGTTAGCCCGCGGAGGCGGGCTTCTCAACGGTAGCCGGGACTTCAGTCCACGGCCCCCATGCCACGGCGGTCACGGAGGCAGCCCCCCGCCGGTAACTACTCCTTCAGCCCGATCGGCGTGTCCCGGCTGCTCCGGGTCTGAGACGGGTGCGAGCCCGTCAGGCGCGGAGGGACCGGCTGGAGGATCTGACGCCGCTCCGGGGTGAGGCGCGCCAGAAGCTCCGGCGAGTACTGGTAGCCATAGCGCGTGCTGCCCCAGGAAACGCCGTAGCGGTAGATGACCACACGGCGCTCGCCCGGATTGGTACGGGCGCTGGCGCCGTGCATCAGGCCGTCCACAAACAGAAGGGCGCTCCCCTTCTTCAGGTGGACCTCCACCGCCCCCGTCAGCCGGTCCATCGGGCTCTGCCGGTCCCACTGGGCGGCCTCCTCCGGGTGGGGAAAGCAGCTCTTGTGGCTGCCCGGGATAATCATTGTCCCGCCGTCGCCCGGGCCGACATCCGTGAGCGCGAGCAGGATGTTCACCTGCCCGCACCGGAACACACCGTCCTTGTAGCGGTACTGGCCGCGCGCCGCGCCCCGGTAGCCGCCGGAGTGGACCGGGAAGTAGCCGCCCTCGCGCCGGATCGACGCGAAGCATTCGTCGATAAACAGCCCCTCGACATAGCTGCTGGCCTCACCGCAGTAGCGGCGCAGGTACTGTATCCACGACGGGTGGTCGATCAGCCGCTCGAAGGGCTCACCGCCCTCCACGATGTTCTGCAGCTCTATTCCGGCATGGCCGTTGTTGTCGAAGCGCTGAACGTTCCCATGCCACTCGCCCCACTCCAGGGGCGGGAACGCATCCAGTGCCGCGTTCAGGTCCTCAATGTGGCCCGGGTCCACAGCGTCTTCCAGGATCAGGTAGCCGCGCAGGTCAAACAGGAAGTCGTCCAGCGCGGAGGGGATTCGCGGTTCCATCGGCGTGTCAGGCTCTCCAGTAGTCTCGGTGGGGGTAGCGATAGGTTGCCAGCGGGAGTTCGTCCGCGGCGAGCGGCGGCGGCAGGAACGGTGCGGTGGGTCGGTAGGTAAAGGGCGTCTCTCCCGCCGCGTAGGGCGCCGCCGCGCGGTGCTTCAGGCAGGCCAGCAGAACGCGCTGTTTCAGCGGCAGGTACTCCGGCGTGTGCGGGCCAATCGCACTCTCGATCTCGGCGGGCCGGAACTCGTAGTAGATCACGCGGCGCAGACCGCTCCGGGCCGCGGGCGAACCGTGCACCGCCAGGATGTTGTGCAAGATCACGTCACCCGGCTGCATCAGGATCGGGACCGCCCCCTCGTTCGTGTGGAACTGTCCGCCCGCGTTGAGCCGGTCCACCAGCGCCTTCGCCTCCTCGGCGGGCCACCGGTGCGTCCCCAGGATTCCCCAGAGGCAGTTGCTCAGGTCCGCCTCATCCAGGTAGAAGTCAACGTTGAAGATCGGGGCGATCTCCTCGCGCGACTTCTCCACCCCGGCGTCGCGGTGCCACGGAATCGCCGCGCCCATCCCGGCGCGTTTGAACACCATCGCATCCCAGGTCGGAATGAAGTTCGGCCCCTGGAGCTTCTCCACGGAGCGCAGGATGAACGGATGCCCGAGCAGCGCCCGCCCGGCCTCCGTCTTGTCGATGACGTACTCCACCCGGAACGGGGTGCGCTCCCCCGTCATTTCGTGGTCCTTATAGAAGAAGTCGGGGTCGTCGGTGCCCTGTTCCGCCCGCTCCACCAGAGGAAGCGTGGCATCCTGAAGAGCCTTCAACTCTTCCGGCGATAGAACGTTCCGGATAACCAGAAGCCCGTTGGCGCGGAAAAACTCCGCCTGCTCGTCGGTGAGGGCGTCCTGCGTCCGGGCGTCGATGATCGGGAACGGGGAAGCGGCGTCGCTCATTCCGGTCTTTGCCTCCTTGCACACGTGTCAGTGTGTGCCCCATTGTAGCCGCAATACGCGCGAGGAAACTCCTCAATCACTGCCGAAAACTCTCATATCCTCATGCGCCCCGAGTCGATGCCCTTCCACGCCTGGCGCGCGCGGCCGCGCGTGATGCCGGACGCCCATAGCCACACGGACCTTGAGCTGAACCTGCCCCTCGACGGCACGCTACACTACTTCTTCGCCGGGAGGTTCATCGCCATCGGTCCGGGCAGTCTGGCCGTTTTCTGGGCGGGGATGCCGCACCGTCTGGTCGCGGTGGAGCCCGCCGGGACGGAGTACCTGTGCCTGACGCTCCCGCTCGCCTGGTTCCTGTCCTGGGGACTGGACAGCGCCTTCACGCGCCGCCTGCTTTCGGGCGAGCTCGCCGCGGGCGATGATCCGCTGGACGCGGCGCTCTTCGCGCGCTGGGCGGCGGACCTGAGCGGCAGCGGCGCCGACCGCCAGGAGGCGCGCCGGGTCGTTTTACTGGAAGTGGAAGCGCGCCTGCGGCGTCTCGCGCGGCAGGGCAGTACCGGCACCGATGGTTCGGGACCGTCTTACGGAGGCGGCGCGAGGCCACAGGGCCACAGCCGGCCCGTGGAGGACGTGGCCGCTCTGGTAGGAAGCCGCTACGAGGACCCGGATCTGACGGTGGCCTCCCTGGCGGCGGAACTCGGATTACATCCGAATTACATACTTACAATATTCCGCAATGAAGTCGGAATGACTCTATGGGAGTACGTTACCCGCCTGCGCGTTTCGCACGCCCAGCGCCTCCTGCTGACGACCGAGTGGACGGTCGCCCGCGTCGCGCAGGCGTCCGGCTTCGGCTCCCCCGGCCGTTTCTTCGCCGTGTTCAAGAGCCGCTGCGGCGTCACTCCGCGCCAGTACCGTGTTGTGGCCGTGGACTGAAGTCCCGGCTACCGTTAAGAAGCCCGCCTGCGCGAGCGAAGCTCCGCTTCGTCGGTGCGGGCTCTGGTAGACGATACTGTTACGAATTGACCGTAGCCGCTCCTCGCGCCATGTAGCCCGCGCAGGCGGGCTTGAATCACAGAAGCCGGGGTTTCAACCCACGGCGCCTCCCCCCTGCTTTCCGCCCAAGCGCCGCGCCCGGCAGTGGCACACAAACCCTCCGGAGGTGTGACATGACGCGGGACGAAGCGATGAAGGAACTCGAAGCGTGCGGTAACGAGCAGAACCGCAAGACCTACGCGCGGCACGGGGTCGGCGAGGACCACTTCGGCGTGAGCTACGCCGACCTGTACGCCTTGCAGAAGCGCATCAAGAAGGACCACGACCTGGCGCTCGCTCTGTGGGACACCGGCAACCACGACGCCCGCATCCTGGCGACCCTGATCCTCGACCCGGCGCGCATGACAGAAGGCGAGGCCGACGCCTGGGTGCGAAGCGCCCGGAACTATGTGGAGGCCTCGGCCGTGGCGACGGGCTTCGCCCGCACACCCTTCGCCGCCGAACGTGCCCTGGTCTGGCAGCGGTCGGACGAGGAGTGGGTCGCCCGGGTGGGCTGGAGTCTGCTGGGCCAGCTCGCGGCGGACGCGAACTCGGGCCTGGAAGACGCCTTCTTCCTGCCGCACCTGGAGACGATCCGCACCGGCATCCACGACCGGAAGAATCGGGTGCGCGAGGCGATGAACGGGGCGCTGATCGCCATCGGGAGCCGCAGCGCGGCGCTGGAGGAGAAGGCGCTCGCGGTGGCGGCGGAGGTGGGCAAGGTCCACGTGGACCACGGCGACACCGCCTGCAAGACGCCGGACGCCGCCGCGTACATCAAGAAGGCCCGGCAGCGCCAGCAGGAGAAAGCCGCGACCGTCACGGCCTGAGCGCCCGGCGACGGGAGGGCGGCGCTACGCGCCTTCGTCCCGGGCAGCGATCCGGGCGAGCAGAGCGGGGTCGCAGACGGTCACATGGCGGCCCCGCAGGCGGATTGCGCCGGCATCGCATAGGGCATGCAGAGTGCGGGAGACGACCTCCCGCACCGTCCCCACATGGCTGCCGATCGCGGCGTTGCTCTCCGGCAGCGGGAAGGCGTTCCCATGCTGCCGCGCGTGTGCCAGCAGGTACGCTGCCAGGCGGGAGCGGACGGTGTGCAGCGCCTGTGCCTTCAACATTTCCAATAATCTGCGATTCTGTACAGCCAGCGCGCGGACCGCTCCGGCGGCAATGGCGGGGTGGGCGGCCATGAGGGCGCGGAAGCGCTCCCCGGAGACTGAAAACAGGAGGGTGCCGTCCTCCGCCACCTCCGCGCTGTAGGGACAGTTGCCGCCGTCGAAGAGGGGCAATTCCCCCACCGATGCGCCCGCCCGCTCGACGCCAAGAATAAGCTCACGCCCACGGGCGTCCCACTTGCAGAGCTTGACCGCCCCCGCCAGCACCACGAGCAGGCCCGGGCCGACCTCCCCCTCGCGCAGCAGGATGTCCCCACGCTCGCAGCGGCGCTCCACGCCCGCGGCGGCCACGACGCGCAGGGCGTCGTCCGGCAGGTCCTTGAGGAAGAGTACGCGCCGCAGAGCGGCGATCCGGCGGTCCACGCCGCTACTGTACCGCTATTTTTCTTCGCGCGACGTGACCAAAGTCATCGAGGGTGAAGCGGGCGGACGATACGCTGACGGCACGAAAGGGGATTCGTGTCATGGCGTATGTGATCGCGGAGCCGTGCGGCGGCTGTAAGGACCGGTCCTGCGTGACGGCATGCCCGTTGGACTGCATCCACGAGGGGTGGGTGGCGGGGGAGGACGGAAAGGTGTATGAGCAGCTCTTCATCGACCCGGGGGAGTGCATCCACTGCGGTCTGTGCGAGCCGGAGTGCCCGGTGGAGGCGATCTTCCCGGAAGACGAAGTGCCGCCGGAATGGCGGCACTTCGTCCGACTCAACGCCGCGTTCTACGGGGCGACATCTGCCGCCGACGGGAGCGAAAGCCCCGTTAGCAGCCACGTGCCGTCCCGGTAGACCAGGGTGAAGTCCACATCCTGCGTACGGATGTCCTTCTCTGAGGCGCCGCGGACGCGGTACTCGTGCCGGGCATGCGCCGTCATCAAGCCATCGGTGCGCCGCTGGACGTCGGTGACGCGGAACGAGACCGTTTCCAGGTTCTCCTGCAGGTCCACGAGCAGAGGCGTGAGGGCGTCCGGGCGCAGCGTGTAGAGGTAGGTGTCACCGCGGAACACGGCGACCGGCTCCTCGTCCGCCACGCGGCGGCGCAGCGCGCGGACGTCCTCCTCCTTCCACAGGCGCGTCAGGTCGTTCAGCGCCGCCCGTAGCGCCACCGCACGCCGCTCGTCGGCGCGGATGTAGGGGTCGCTGTCCTCCCAGGGCGCCACGGCCACCGCGTCCCTGCCGCCCTCATAGGCCCAGGGCGCCGTCAGGGCGCCCTCCGCCGCAATAAAGGGCGGGGTGGCCCCGTAGGGCGCGAACGGCGCTGCCAGGGTCTTCCCCTCCACGAACGTTTCGGCGTAGCCCCGGAACACCAGGGAGCTGCTGGACACCCGCCCCTCGCCCGGGAGCGCCGTCACGGGCTCTGCTGCTTCGGGCTCCGGCACCGTCACCGTCGCGATCTCGCCGCCGTACAGGTACGGCGAGTAAAGCGTCGAGCCGAGCAGGTAGTCCGAGTTCGGGGTCAGTGACGGCGGCAGGGTTGCCGGGTAGAACTGGTTCGCCGGCATCGTCAGCCAGTACGATGTTGCCCACGGCGGACAGTTGTTCCAGGCCGAGTAGGGCGCATAGACGTAGCTGCCGTAGTACCTGCCGCTGTAGGGGCCGTAATAGCCGTAACCGTAGTTATTCCAGCGCGGGTGAATAATCACCGTACCCGGTCGGTCCCGCGGCGGCCTGTAGTCCCGCGGCGGTCGCAGGTTCTCCGGAATCGACGGACGCCCGGATACCCCCGCACTCGGGTTCACGGGGCGGACCCCGGGATTCCTGCCTGTGTTCAGGCTGCCGGAAAGCGACCCGGGGATAGACGGCCGGGATTCGTTCCGCGTCCCACGCTGAGGCGTACCGTACGACGGGGAGGGCAGCGTGACGCGGGGGCCGCTGTCATTGCGCCCGCCGCCCTCGTACGAAGGCCGCGAGGACGGCAGGGAAGACGGGAGCGAGGACGGCAACGAGGGCCGGGACGACGGCTGCGGGGATGTGCTCCTGGGGATGTACTCCTGCACCGGGCCGCTGGGCATGGTGGGGCGTCCCGTCGGATTGCCCGGGCGCGAGCGCTCGAACGACGGCCGGTACGGCTCCTGCGCCGGCCTGCCGCCTCCCATGGAAGGACGACCACCGCCCATCGACGGACGGCTGCCGCCGGACCCGCGGTCCATGGAGCGCGGCGCCCCGCGGGGCCGCCCCTGCTGCGCCCACGCGAACGTGGCGGTGTCCGCGGCCAGCAGCGTCACTGACAGCAGAACTGCGCCCCCCAGTATATTCCTGGCTGTGCTTGCTTTTTGGCCCACGGTTTCCATTCCTTTCCTGAATGCCAGTCTTAACTTCTCTTACTACTATTCTATATACTATTCCACCGGGCAGCGTTGCGGTAACTTTACGACGCCAGCCAGATTCCTGTGAGCACCCAGGCGCCGCTGCGGTAGCGGAGGGTGCAGCGCACCGGTACTGAGCGCATCTCCCCGGTCTCCCGTACGCGGTACTGGTGCCGCGCTGCGGCGGTCAACAGGCCGTCGTCGCGCCGATACACCTCCGTAAAGCGGAACGCCAGCGTCTCGATCCCTCCCAGAACATCCGCCGCCAGCAGGGAGAATTCGGCACGCGGCAGCGAATAAACATACCGTCCGTTGTGGAAGACCCCGATCTCCTCGCCATCCGACAGATGCCGGTGCAGGGAGTGGATATCGCCATTCTCCCAGAAGCGCGTCAGGTCATTGAGCGCCGCCCGCAGTTCGCCCGCCCGGGTCGCATCCGCCGCCACATAGCTGTCCGCGTCCGTCCAGGGGTTCATAGGCACCACTTCGCGCCCGCTCAGATACGCCCACGGGGTCGTGACCACATACTTCCGCTCGATATAGGCCGGGCAGTGATAGAAAGGCCCGAACGGCGAGACCACGGTGTAGCCCGCCGCTAGCGACGACTGGTACCCGGGGAAGATCAGGACGTTCCTGGCCCCTCCTATGCCCGTATAGGCGCCCGTGTACGCCCCCGGCGCCACTACCACGACGGGCGCAGCAGGCGGGCAGTAGACGGGCGGTGGAGGCGGCGGCGGCGGTGGGCAGTAGGGATCGCCAGGGAGTGGCGGGCGGCTCGGCGCAGGGCGCGGAGACGGGGCGTAGCCGGGTCGCGTCTGCCCGGCGCCCCATATTCCGCGCCCGGGCGGCAGGTTATTCGGCACACTCGGCCGCGGAGCGCCCGCCTGCCCCGGGTTGCCCGTGGGGTTCAACGGACGGCTGCTACCCGGGCGCGGCAGGGACATGGGAGCGCCAGACGGGCGCCCTGTGGGGCGTCTGCCCGATGTCTGCTGCGCGGCGGCCTCACCGGCGCACACAGCCGCCGCGGCCAGAAGCAACGCCGCGCCAGCCCCCGCCTGCCACGCGCGCATCCGCCGACTCCGCCGAATGCCCTGTTCCGCCCCGGACCTCCCCATAGCAACGCTCCTCCCGGCGCAATAACGCCACTATCTATACGCGCGGCGCGGCGCCGCCCGTGACACCCGGGAAAAAAGAAGCTGCCGGGCGATGCGCCCATAGATGTCCTGAGAGGTACGCGCAACAGAAAGCGGCGAGTGGCGGCAGAGCAGGCTGTGGACTACGCGGCGGCAGCGGCGCTCTCGCCGCAGCTGCGGGCCGTACTCAGGCGGTCACACAGAGACACAAACAGGGGCTCGCCGTCGGCGCTGCCCAGGTGCGGGAAGACGGCGCGCTCCGGGTGAGGCATCATCCCGAGCACGTTCCGGTTCGGCCCCCCCACAATCCCGGCGATGTTGTCGCGCGAGCCGTTGGGGTTCGCCTCAGGAGTCACAGAGCCGTCCGGGGCGCAGTAGCGGAACAGCACCGCGTTCTCAGCGTTCAGACGGTCCAGGGTGGCATCGTCGCAGGTGTAGCGCCCTTCGCCGTGCGCCACGGGCACGGAAAGCACTTGCCCAACGCGGTAACCGGCCGTGAACGGCGAGTCGGTGGCCTCCACCCGCAGCCCGACAGGGCGGCACACGAAGCGCAGGCCCTCGTTGCGCACCAGCGCGCCAGGCAGCAGACCCGCCTCGCAGAGTACCTGAAAGCCGTTGCAGATACCCAGCACCAGGCCACCGTCCGCGGCGAACCGGGCCACCTCGCCCATAATCGGCGCGAACCGGGCAATGGCCCCCGCGCGCAGAGCGTCGCCGTAGGAGAAGCCGCCCGGTACCACCACGGCGTCCACTCCCTGCAGATCCCGGTCGCCGTGCCAGAGGTAGACGCTCTGCCCCAGTCCCAGTTCTTCCCAGGCGCTCCCGGCGTCGCGGTCACAGTTGGAACCGGGGAAGACGATGACACCAACGCGGAGGGAAGCAGCAGCGCTCACGACCGGCCCCCTTCTTGGGCATCCGCCTCGGGCCCGATCACGATGCGGTAGTCCTCGGTCACGGGGTTGGCAAGCAGCTTCTCACACATCGCGGCGACGCGCTCGCGCAGGACCTGCGGGTCCTCGCCCTCGGGCGCCTGCATCTCGATGATCTTACCGATCCGAACGCTGCTCACGTCTTCAAAGCCCAGTTGGTGCAACGCAGTCTCCACAGTGCGACCCTGGGCATCGAGCAGGGTGGGCTTAAGCGTGACATAGACCGTGACCTTGGGCATCGAGAGGCTTCCTGACTGTCCTGAGAATACGCCTCAGTATGCCACGGCGAGAGGGCAAAGTCAAGATGACTCCTCCCTCTCCCTCCGGGCTCGACTGTCCGGGAAGCAGGCAAGCATTCTGATGAGCCAGGATCGCTCTCCGGATTCTTACTGCTCTCTTTCTTATATTGATTCAGTAGTATCAGTAGTAGGGGCTGTGGAAACTGTGGAAAACTTCGTTTGCTTTGTGTGGCAGAGTATCAGAATGTGCCTGAAGTGGCCTGTAATGGGGTCTCACTCCCTCTGCCCCTACGAATGCGCACCGGCAAACACCCTGCAAACAAAACCTGTGGAAAACTTCGTTTGCTCTGTGGAAAACCCTGTGGAAACTGTGGAAAACGCGCCAAAGTTATCCACAGTTTCCACAAACAAGTGTTTTCAAAGCTGGCCCCAGGCGTGAGTTTTCCACAGGTTTTCCACAGCCTGTGGAAAACTTCGTTTGCTTTGTGTGGCAGAGTATCAGAATGTGCCTGAAGTGGCCTGTAATGGGGTCTCACTCCCTCTGCCCCTACGAATGCGCACCGGCAAACACCCTGCAAACAAAACCTGTGGAAAACTTCGTTTGCCTCTTCTTTGCAATTAACGCTATTCAAAGCCCCCCGGTCCTGCCCGGGACCCATAAAAGACCGCAGGCCGCCGGGTCAATTCCCGGCGGCCTGCATGCGAATCTGCTCGGTAAGGTCCTCCACCAGAGAGCGGAGATCCTCGTCCATCGGTATCTGCGACCGAACCTTGTCGCAGGAGTGGAGCACCGTCGTATGGTCCCTCCCGAAGAGGCTGCCGATGCCTGGCAGCGACATTTCCGTGAGCTCCCGCATCAGGTGCATCGCTATCTGCCGGGCCGAGACCGCCTCCCGGTCCCGGCGCTTCCCGGAAAGGGCTTCCGGCGTCAGTCCGAACCGCTTCGCCACGACCCGCTGAACTGCCTCAGGCGTCACAGCGCCGCCCAGCGCGAAGGCGGAGTTCCCCCCACTTCCCCACTGCCCCGCGCGGTGCGGGCGCTCGAAGGGGCCGCGTGCGCCTTCCGGCCAGCTCCCGGAGAAGGTGCGCGCGCCCTCTGCCCCCGTGCCCGTTGCGGCCCCGCCCTCCCGGGGCCGGCCGTCGCTACTGCCGCCGCTGCCCGGCACGATGTAGTACCGCTCCAGGATGCTGGAGGCCAGCTCTGTGGTCACCGGCGACTTGACCACGGAAGCGTACGCGATAAGCTTGACCAGAGCCCCCTCCAGCGTCCGGATATTGCTCTGCACCAGGCGAGCCATGTACAGCAGCACCTCATCCGGAATCCGCATGCCCTCGGCCTCCGCCTTCTTGTGCAGGATGGCGAGGCGCGTCTCCAGGTCCGGCGGGGCGATGTCGGCGATCAGGCCGCACTCGAAGCGCGAGCGCAGGCGCTCGTCCATCGCCTGGAGGTCGCGCGGCGAGCGGTCGGAGCAGATAACGATCTGCTTGCCGCTCTGATAGAGGGCGTTGAACGTATGGAAGAACTCCTCCTTCGTCCCCTCCTTGCCCGCGATGAACTGGATATCGTCCACCAGCCACAGGTCCACGGAGCGCCACCGGCGGCGGAACTCCTCGGCCTTGCGATCCCGGATGCTGGTCACGAACAGCGAGGTGAAGGACTCGCCCGAGATATAAGCGATGCCGCGCGGGTCGCCGCCGTGTCGCTGCAGGTACTCATGCCCGATGGCGTGCATCAGGTGCGTCTTGCCCAGCCCGGACGGCCCGTAGAGAAACAGCGGGTTGTACACCCGCCCCGGCGCGTCCGCCACCGCCCGCGCCCCTGCGCACGCGAGCCGGTTGGTCGGGCCCGTGACAAACGCATCGAACGTGTAGCGCGGGTGGAGCAGAGGAGCGTCGCTCCCCTTGCTGCTGCTATTACCGCCGGTAGATACGGCAGGCCGCGGAGTGCTAGGAGCGGCCGGGGGGGCAGCCGGCGCTGGTAGCGCCGTAGCGGCGGCCGGCTCAGGCTTGGCGGCCCCCGGCGCTGCCGGCACAACCTCGGCGCTGCCGGCCGGTGCAGGGGCCACCTCCGCCTCCCCCGTGGCAGCCGCGGCGCGGACTGCGCCCGCGGGCGCAGCGCTCTCGGGGCCGAAGTCGAAGAGCGCTTCCGAGGTGGCAGCAGCGGTGGCCGGCACGCGCCGGGCGCCCGTCGTGCGGGTAGGGGCGGGCTTGCGCCCGGAAGAGCGCTCCGCCGTGGAGGGAGCGGTGGGAGGAGCCGGGGAGGCCGCAACGGCGGTGCCGCTAAAGAGATCGCCGCTGCCGGTGTTCGTCTGAGCGGCAGCGTCCCGCTCTTTGGGCAGGAGGGCAAAGGAGACGGTGACGGCGCCGTCCAGGATCTCTTCGAGAATGCCCTGGATAAGGCCGCTGTGGCGCTTCTCGACCCATTCCCGGGTGAAGGCGGAGGGGACGCCCAGAGTGACGGCGAAGGCCGTGGAGCCGGCGCTGCGGCTCTCCTCACTCATGCCCATCGGACGGATAGAGCGGATGTGGGCTTCGAAGGTGGGTTTATTGACCCGATTAGCGAGCAAGCGCAGGGCGCGATCCCATGCCCTCCGAAGGGTGATGGGTACCTCCTCGTCCTCCAGTTGTAGCTGCTCGCTCACCGTTCCTGTCATCCGTTGCCCCACCCGCAGACGCGCAAAAAGGGCGGGTTCCATACTATGGGTAGTGGGGTACAGGCGGGATTATAGCAGATGTGGTGTGGGCGAACAACCGTCGTTTAAGCGTCGTTAGCGTCACAGAGCGCTAGTGGAACTATCAAAAAACGCCGGGGAGTGACGACGAGGATTTTATCTGTCAACACGGTGCAAACCTGCACACCTTCGTAATTGACAGGCTGTTTGCCGCCTCCTTGCGGGTGGCAAACACTGGGAGAACAGACGCCAATCTAGAGGACGGAGGCAGGGCATTCCGGCGTCCATCCGCCACATGCCCTATAAATAAAGGGAGGCCCCTGCAAGCATCGGCGTGCGCAGGGGCCTCCCCAGAGCTTCTGTCCCCGGTCTTCTGTAGAGGCGAGGGGGCTTAGTCGGCGGGCGGCATCAGCACCGAATCGATGACATGGATGACGCCGTTGGCCGCTTCGATGTCCGTACTGGTGACCTGCGCGTCGTTTATCATCACCGGGGCGGTCGTCTTCACGCTGAGCGTCTTGCCGACGAGGGTCTGGGGCGTCTGCGGATTGCTCATCGCCGTCACATCCGCGGACTTCACCCGGCCCGGGACCACATGATAAAGCAGGAGTGTCCTCAGGCGCTCCTTGTTCTCCGGCTTGAGCAACTCTTCCAGGGTGCCCTGCGGAAGCTTGGCGAAGGCGGCATTGGTGGGAGCGAGGACCGTGTACGGTCCGGAGCCCTCCAGCGTGTTCACCAGATCGGCCGCCTGGAGGGCGGTAACCAGCGTGGAGAAGTCGGAGTTCGCCATTGCCACCTGGACCACGCTACCCCGGGCGTTCGAAGCCTGCGTCGAGGAGCTCACTCCCGGGTTGATAGAGCTGGAACTCGTCCCGCTCGCCGTTCCGGAACTGGTCCCCGTGCTACCGCTGCTGCTACTGCCGTCCCACAGCCAGGCGGCAGTGCGCTCCCCATAGCCGGGGATGTCGTCATCGAGCTTGTGGGTCGGGACGTTGAACATGGCCGCAAGAGCCTGAGCGTTGTACCCGGAGATGTTGTTCAGGCGAACCAGGTGATCCAGGCTGACGCCGCTCGTGAGGGAGATGTTGGCGAGCATCTTGATCCGCTCGTCCGTGTAGCCCATCGTCTTGTAGCGCGTCACCTCGCGGGCGTCCAGGTTATAGAAGGCCCAGCGGGCGCGGTAGCGGTCCGTCTCGCTCATCGTCTGCGTTCCCTGAGCGTGGGCCGCCGGCGCGACCGCGGCGATCGTCGACAGAGCGGCCGCGGCGGCAATCCATCCAAGAGATTTCATCGGTTCACTCTCTCCTGTACTTCTCGAGGTTACTAAAGCAAAGCATGCGGGTCGGAACGACGCCTCGGCGCGTCCCCCTACCCCGCGACGCTCTTTATTACCTCAAGGTCCCTACAGGTCTAAACCTCCGGACGTAAAACTCACCGATGGCTCGGGGACTCACCCTCTCCCCCTGCCTCCGTCGCCGGTGGCTCCGGAGAAGAAGACGGCCGTCCAAACTTGCTCTCCGTGCCGTTGCGCAGGCGCTGGATGTTGCCCCGGTGCCTCAGCACCACAAACAGCCCTACTATGGTGCCAAACAGCCGGGCTGCGACGCTCTGTCCGGGAACGACCCAGAAGAGAACGGCCTGCGTCAGCGCCCCCAGGATCGAGCCCAGGGAGACGTAGCGGGTGAAATACACAGTCACGAAGAACACCGCGAACGCCGACAGTGCGATCAGCGGGGAGAGGCCGATAAGAACCCCGAGCGCGGTCGCCACGCCCTTGCCGCCCCGGAAGCGCACATACGGCGAGTAGATGTGCCCGAACACAGCGGCGAACCCCACCAGCACCGCGCTCCACCCGCCGCTCTCGGGCGTCGCGCCGGGCAGGTGGCGCAGCGCCAGGAAGACAGGCAGGAAGCCCTTCAGCGCATCCAGCAGGAGGACGGTGATGCCGGCCCGCTTTCCGAGCACGCGCAGGGTATTGGTGGCGCCGATATTCCCGGAGCCCTCCTCACGCAAATCCTTCCCATACAGCTTGCCGGCGAGGAAGCCGAAGGGGATCGCGCCCACGAGGAACGCCACGATGCACCAGAGCAGGGTGTTGTTTAGAAACATGGACTGTCTTGCCCCCAGCGACCGTCAGGCGATTTCTCCCCGTAAAAGCCCCTGCTAGAGAGAAGCTTCCCCTCAGGGGCGGCCGCGCGCGGGAGGACCACTCCCGGTAATCCAGAGGAGGTGCCCCCGTATTTGGGCGTATTCCTCCAAAAATTATGCCGAATTCGTTAATAAAATCATGTGAACGTGCCGAATATCATGGCAGAACATCGTTGGGAACGGGCAATGAACCCGTCCAGCATAATGAAGTTACCTGATCCCAGGGAGGAAGTCTCGTCAATGGTTACTGAGAATTTGAAAGCCCGTCTCGCCCGGTCCCGCCGTGGTTTCACGCTGATCGAGATCATGATTGTGGTCCTGATCATCGGCATCCTGCTGGCGATCGCTGTGCC